>WNFN01235494.1_pt1 | contig 13534 bp, 11 predicted proteins | sample 5400161 | NCBI WGS metagenome assembly WNFN01 (sample SAMN13153353, study PRJNA577476) | soil metagenome | isolation source: 80 cm saprolite on Douglas fir-dominated hillslope | place: USA:California | collected 2013-09-17
GCGACGCACGGCTCCGACCTGATCTCCGGCCTTGCCTTGTTCGATGATGGTCTCGCTGTCGACGCCCGCCCAGGCATAGTGATCAAATGGGCGGATCACTGCCCACACTTCTTCGGCGGGGTGATAGAGCATGACGCTGTAGTAGGCTTTTGCCATTGTTCAAAACCGCGCTGCGTTCGGCGTGCTGACCTACTCCTCGCATCTCGGCCGCAAGCGCGGCTATCCGTTTCTTGCGCTCAATTCTACGGGGGAAAGATCGGGAGGGGGTGATTAGGCGCGAATCTTTTCGCGTGCCCCCTCCCTAACCCTCCAGCCGAAGTCGGATGTTTCCGACTTCGGCCGGTGAATAGAGTGGCCGAACTCGCGTAAACCCGAGTTCGGCTGCAAGCGGGGGAGGGAAACAGACCGAGTCGCGTGCGCATGGCGTGCTCGCAGACCGAGGATGCGATGCACGCGCGATTAGGGCGCTTGCGAGCCGGCAGGACGCCTCGGCAAACCTACAGCCGCTCCTGCAAGAAGCGCATGAGGCGCGGCGCCATGAAGCCGGAATAGCTGCGAGACTCCTCGATCGGGTCGTTGAGCCAATAATGCGGCGCGCCCTGCACGATGCAGGGGCGCACGAAGAAATTGGCCTGCTTGAGCCGCAGCAGGAACGCGTCGGTCTGCGCGCGCCGGTTGACGAGGTCGTCCTCGGTGCCCACGGCCAGGAACACGCCGATCTGATTGTTGGCGAAGGTCGCGTAGTTGATGGGCGAGGCATCGAAATAGCGCTGCGGATCATCCATCGGCGCACAGCCCAGGAAATTCTCGATATTGTTCTCGCGCGGGCTCTGCAATTGGTAGCGCTGCCACATCTCGACGAGATCGTAGACGCCGTAGACGCCGACGAAAGCCTTCACCTTACTCACCGCGGCATGGGCGTCGTTCGGATAGGCATCCTTGAATTTTTCTCCCCCGAGCGCAGCGAGCGCGGCGAGGTGCGCGCCGGCGGAAGCGCCGAACAGGCCGATGCGCGCGGGGTCGAGCTTGAACTTGCCGGCGCTGCCGCGCACGAATTGCACGCCGGCGCGCACGTCGGTGACCGCCTGCGGAAACATTTTCTGGCCCTTTTTCGCCAGCCGATAGCTGATCGCGAACAGCGCATAGCCGCGCGCGGCGAGATAAGGCCCCCAGTACTGGAACGCGCTGCGCGCGCCCGCCTGCCATCCGCCGCCATGGGCGGCAACGAGCGCGGGAAACGGCCCCGCGCCGGCGGGCAGATAAAGATCGCCCGCGAGCGCCACGCCGTCGTGCGTGGCGTAGGTGAGGCCGGCATGCGTTTCGATGGGTTGTGGTGCGGGCATTGTCTTACGTCGCAGAAGGATAGGCGACCTACGTTGAAGTTTTGCCGGAAGCGGGCAAGCCCGCAGCCGGTTGGGGAGGGGTTGGGGGTGGGGGTCGTTGTTATGCGACAACTCTCGTGCGTGACCGCACCACCCCCACCCCGGCGCTTCGCGCCGACCCTCCCCACAAGGGGGAGGGTAGCACCGCGTTTGTCGCTAGCCATGGCTGGCTAAACTCGAATCGGACACGATGATTGTCGCATATGTGTGTGACATCCGTGCCAGATATTACGCGCGCGCGTAGCGGCCGCGGTTGAAGAAGCGGTCCTTGTCCTCCTCGGAGGCGGTTTCGCGGTTCGACTTGATGGCGGAAATCTTGGCGAGCGCAGCCTTGACCGCGGAACGCTCGCTGATCGCGTTGAACCAGCGCGCGAGATTGGGATTGTCTTCCCACTTCACGCCCTGCGCATCGGGGTTGCGCGTCCATGGAAAGGTGGCGATATCCGCGATCGAGTACTCCTGGCCGCCGAGATACGGCGCCTTGCCGAGCCGCGTCTCCAAAAGTTCGTAGAGGCGCTTGATCTCCGATGTGTAGCGCGCCATCGCATAGTCGTTGCCTGTCCTTGGGCAAGAACTTTCCGGTCTTCTCGGCGAGATACATGAGGATCGCGCCGGACTCGACCACGGGATAGGGCCTGCCGCCCGGTCCCTCGTGATCGACGATTGCGGGAATCTTGTTGTTGGGGTTGATCTTGGCGAATTCCGGCTTGTACTGCTCGCCTTTCCATACGTCGACGAAGTGCTCCTTGTAGGGGAGCCCGCATTCCTCGAGCATGATGTAGATTTTCTGCACGTTCGGGCTGGTGAGCGCGTAAAGATCGATCATGGGGGTTGGCCTTTTTGGTTGTGCGGAGGGGTGGCAACGGTAGCGAGCAGCCGCCCCCCGGGCAAGCGTTGCAACTGGGCTCATCAGCGTCCGCAGTCAGATCCGTAGGGTGGGCATTGCGCTCTCGGTCGCTGCCGCGCGCACCTGTCGTCGGACGCAATGCCCACGCGTTCTTTCCACGTGGGCAAAATCGCCATGCCGCCGTCACTGCAAGCCGCCTCACCTCGCCAGGCGATTTTGCCCACCCTACCCATCTCGCATGCGACGGATATAGAGTGTGCGCTGCGGCAACACCGGGAACGGCCAAGAAGATGGCGGAGACGAAGCGATTGACCGGCCGCATCGCGGCCGAAAAGATCAAGCTGATGGAGGTGCCGCGCCCGCCGCAGGGCGTGGTCGCGCGGCTGATCGCGCTGGGCGACGCGACCGGCATCATCTCCGACACCATGGACGAGCTCGGCATTGCGGCGCGCGTGATCGGCGCCTCCGTGCTCAGGCCGACCATTCCCGGCCGCACCATCGCCGGGCCGGCGCTGACCGTGCGCAACATTCTTCAGCGCATCGATCCGATCGAGGGCGCGAGGCAGCACGTCAATCGCATGGCGGAGTTCGAGGCGCACAACCTCGCGCAAGCTGGCGACGTGCTGGTGATCCAAGGCGTGGCCAACGTCTCCAACATGGGCGGCATCTCCGCGCAGACCGGCAAGCGCCAAGGCGAGATCGGCGCTGTTGTCTTGGGCGGCGTGCGCGACGTCGCCCATTCGCGCGCGATCGGCTATCCGATCTGGGCGAGCGACGTCACGCCGGTCACCGGCAAGTGGCGCATCGAGACGGTGGAGATCAACGGTCCTATTCAGATCGGCGAGGTTCGCGTTGCGCCCGGCGATCTCGTCGTGGCCGACGACACCGGCGTGTGTTTCATTCCGCGCGATGTCGTGCTCGAGGTGCTCGACGCGGCGGAGCAGAAGGCGAAAGCCGAAGCACTGCGCTGCAAGGCGATCGACGACGGCGTGCCGGTGCCGGATATTTCACGCGCGACATATGGGGAGAAGTAGCTAGACGCGTGCGGGCGTGCCGGTGCCCGACATCTCCCGCGCGACGTACGGGGGAAGTAGCAAGACTCGCGTCATTGCCGGGCATAGCGCGTCGGAAGACGCGCGTGAACGCGTTATGCCCCGGCAATCCATCCATCTTCGCAAAAACGTCTTGCGAAAAAGATAGATGCGCGGGTCAAGCCCGCGCATGACGAGTCAAGGACAACTGCCGTCCGTATGACACCAACGGCGTCAGGCGCTGACCCATCCACCGTCACTGCCGGGCATAGCGCGTCGGAAGACGCGCGTGAACGCGCTTATGCCCCGGCAATCCAACCGTTCAGAGGAAGCCCTTTTTTCGATGGATGCGCGGGTCAAGCCAGGTCAAGCCCGCACATGACGTCGGCATGAGCTTCGCGCTGCGCCGCGGTCACGGCGAGAGCAAGGCACAATCCTTCCGCCTGCGCGGGCACAGCCAACGAAGCTTGGGACGGCTGCGAGCGTGAGCCGACCGTCCCTTGGAAATGGCAAACCGGATGTTTACGGCTTGGTTACGCATCGCAAGACATGCGCTTTTGCACGATCTTTGCCACCTTTTGGCCATCGTGCCGGGGTCGCTTAGGGCTGCGGAGAGGGGAATCTTCGGGCATCGGGGGAGGCTTTCATGGCCAGAGTTCTAAATGACATCCTGCTGTTTTCCTGCATCGCTGCGTTCGTCACCGGGATCGTGCTCGCGGCGGCAAGTCTGCTCACCTGATCGAGCAGCCGAAGGAAAGAAATGAAAGAGCCCGGCAGCCGCAACTGCCGGGCTTTTTGCAGCTGCCTGCCGCAACCATGCGGTTGACACGCCGGCAGATGCTGCAAGCCGCCGCGGCATCCGCGGGGTTTTTGAGCATGCCCGCGGTCGTGACGCGGGCGTTCGCCGCCGAGTCTGTTCCGCTGCGCGGCGGAGAAATATTGCCCGATCCGGATTTCTCGCGCTTGCGGAGAACCGAGCCTTATCTCGTCGGCATTCGACCGCATCGCACGGGCGGCGTTTGCCTCAAGCTCGACGACGAGGTCATTGCGAGCCGGCACGGATCGAAGTTTCTGATCCACAACTATGGACATGGCGGGGCCGGGATCACGCTGAGCTTCGGCTGCGCCGCCGTCGTCGCGGATCATGTGCGCTCGCTCAAACGCTATATGCGCCGGCCATCGGTCGCGGTGATCGGCTGCGGCGTGATCGGCCTGACGGTTGCGGCCGAGCTGCGGCGGCGATGGCCGAAGCTGCGCCTCACCGTCTACGCCAAGGATCTCGACATCCGGAAAACGACGTCGTTCGTCGCCGCCGGCCAGTTCGAGCCATCCGGCATCTGCGACGAATACGAGACCGAGGACGAGAAGAAGATTCTTGCCGACTATCTGCGCCGCTCGCGCGATCGGATCGTCGAGCTGCAGAATTCATCGCGATGGCACAGGTACGGGATCGCGCTCAGACGCGACTATACGCTCGACCACTGGAATCGCGCCTACGACGAGTACACGCCGGACGACGTCGTGCCCGCGTACCGGTCCGGCACCCTCCCCTTCGACAAGCTGACCACCATCGGCCGCGAATACCGAACCTGGCTCATCAACCCGACCATCCTGCTGCCGCGACTCGTCGCCGAGCTGAAGCGAAGCGCGGTGCGATTCCGGCGCCGCCAATTTGTCGGCAAGGACGATTTTGCCGAGCTTAAGGAGAACATCATCGTCAATTGTACCGGCTATGGCGCGAGGGCGTTGATGAACGACGAGGATGTCATTCCCAAGCGCGGACATCTGGTGATGCTGAGACGGACGCTGCCGAAGCAGTTCTACTTCTTCAGCGGCGGCTGCGGCAATCGCAGGAACATGTACGTATTCTGCCGTCATCACGACATCGTCGTGGGCGGAACGGTGCAGACGGGAAACGATACGGAAGGCATCGGCGAGGCCGATCGCGCTCGGTTCGAACGCATTCTGGAGAACGCCCGGGCGATGTTCGACGGCCGCGTTGGCGACTGCGTCAGCGCGTAGTGCCCCTCACCTTTTTCTCTGCGTTCGTCCCCGCGAAACCCGGGACCCAGAAGCCACGGCAGCGGGCCCTGGATTTCCGCTTGCGCGGGAATGAACGGTGGAGAGCGCCGATTTACGACGTCTGCTCGGGCTGGAAATTCATGGCGACGCCGTTGATGCAATAGCGCAGGTGCGTCGGCGGCGGCCCGTCCTCGAACACGTGGCCGAGATGGCTTCCGCAGCGGCTGCAGTGCACCTCCGTGCGTGCCATGCCGTAGCTGCGATCGGTCGAGGTTTCGACCGCGCCCGGCGCCGGGTCGTTGAAACTCGGCCAGCCGGTGCCGCTCTCGAACTTCGTCTTCGATACGAACAGCGGCTGGCCGCAGCCGACGCAGACGAAGGTACCGGCGCGCTTCTCGAAGTTGAGCGCGCAGCTCCCGGGGCGCTCGGTACCGTGCCGCCGCATCACTTGGTATTGCTCGGGCGTGAGCAGGCGCCGCCACTCCTCGTCCGTGCGCGTGACCGGAAATTCTTTGGTGTCCATGGCCTCCTCCGCTATCGCGCCCCTCTATGTAGCATCAGACACACGGCGCTGACACAGGGGGCGTGTCCCGGGTGCAGCGCAGCGTGAAGCGAAGCGAAACGGTGCGCTGCAGACCCGGGATCGTAACAGACCGTGGCGGTCCCGGATCAGCGGTGCACCGCTGCACTCCGTTTCGCGCTGCACCGCATCCGGGACACATAGCGCTCAGGCGACGTTGCGATCGAGCAATTCGATCGACACGCCCTCCGGCGCGCGCAGGAACGCGACTCGCACGCCCGGCCGCACGGTGGTCGGCTCGCGCGTGAACTCGACGCCCTTGGCCTTGAGTTCGGCGACCACCGCGTCGATGCCGCTGACCGTAAGCCCGAAATGATCGAGGCCCTGGTAGGGCGTGACCGGGGGCGGGTTGACGCCGTCGCCCGCGGCGACCGGCGCGATGAAGATGTTGGCGCCGCCGAGCTTGAGATCGATGCGCGGCTTGCCCTGCTGCATGCTGCGGATCACCTCGGCGCCGAGCATGCGCTCGTACCACTGGGCGGTGGCTTCAGGGTTGGCGGTGCGCAGATGGATGTGGTCCCAGGTGTACTTGGGCATGGATCGTTCTCCGTGGGTTGCCACGTCAGCGTAGCGCGGATAAAGCGCAAGCGAAATCGAGGAATACGAGGAGGTAGCCCGCATGAGCGAAGCGAAATGCAGGGCAGATCCCGCATATCCCCCCGCTGCCGCGGGAGTCACTCGGGTTACGCGAGCTTAAGCGTCGTACTAATGCCCGCAGGCACCAATGCATCAGTTGGAAATTACGTGCCTTAACTCGCGTTCTTCGGCCCGTTTGGCGAGGCGTTCATAGTCGTAAGAGATACGGATCATCACTGCTTTGGCCTGCAGATCGTCCATATGATCTGCGACAGCGAGCGCCTCTTCAGCACGCTGGCGCCAGTGCTTTGGATCGTTGATGAAGGGAAACGGCAAAGAAATTTCTCTTCCACGATGGATGCGCGAGTGATCATTTTTCCCGCGCCGCCCTACAACAGGATAATATTGCGGGGGACGACTGGCGGACAGTGTATTTTTTTCATGGAGCCCATAAGAAATTTTTATGGACATGAGGCATGCGCTTGCAGGCGCGGCGAGCCACGCGCTCTCCGTGGGTTTGCCGCGTCGAGCCTAGCCTAGCGCGGATGAAGCGGAAGCGAAATTGGGCTTGATACCGTGAAACGCTGTCCCCGCTACGTTTCGTCATAGCGCGTCGAAGACGCGCGTAAACCGCGCTTGTGGCGGGCCGAGGGAAGTGACGAAGACCGCGATGTGATCGCCTTCCATCGCGCGTAGAGCTAGACTGGGCGGTGAGAAGAACGCTCCCCGGAAGCAAATTTGTGGTTATTTCGCCCATCACATGCCAGCGACAGGACGCGCCATGACAGGCATTGCCGAGTGGCTGGCGTCGATCGGGCTGAGTGAGTACGCCGAGCGCTTCGCCGACAATGCCGTCGATCTCTCGGTCCTGCGCGACCTGACGGAGCAAGATCTCAAGGACCTCGGCGTTCTGCTGGGGCACCGTCGCAAGATTCTGCGCGCGATCGCCGAGCTCGATGCGGCCGGCTCTGCAGCGACGCAAACAGAGCCGGTATTGCGCGAGGAGGCCGAGCGGCGTCACCTCACCGTGATGATCTGCGACCTCGTAGGCTCGACCGCGCTGTCGGCGCGGCTCGATCCCGAGGATATGAACGCGGTGATGGATGCCTATCACGCCGCCTGCGCGCGCATCATGCTCACCTATGACGGCTTCATCGGCGATTTTCGGGGCGACGGCATATTGGCCTATTTCGGCTATCCGCGCGCGCACGAAGACGACGCGGAGCGCACCGTGCGGGCGGGGCTCGACATCATCGCCGCGGTCGCGCGGCTCGAAACCGGCGCCGGGGAACCGCTCGCCGTGCGCATTGGGATTGCGACCGGGTTGGTGGTGGTCGGCGACCTCAGCGGCGCGGGTGCGTTGCGCAAGCACGCGCTGGTCGGCGAGACGCCGAACCTCGCCGCCCGCCTCCAAGCCCTCGCCGAACCTGGGACGATCGTCGTCGGCGCCTCCACGCGCCGGCTGCTCGGCGATCTCTTTCGTCTGCGCGACCTCGGCATGCGCGAGCTCAAGGGGATTGCCGAGCCAGTCGCGGCTTGGGCGGTCGAGGGGGTGGCGGCTTCGGAGAGCCGCTTCGAGGCGGTTCACGCGGCGGGCTTGACCGATCTCATCGGCCGCGCCGAGGAGGTCGAATTCCTACTGGAGCGGCAACGCCTCGCCTGGAAGGGTGAAGGGCAGGTCGTGCTGATCTCGGGCGAGCCGGGCATCGGCAAATCCCGCCTCGCGGCGGCGTTGGCCGAGCGCATCGCCGCCGAGCCGCACACGCGCCGGCGCTACCAATGCTCGCCCTATCACACCAACAGCCCGCTTCGTCCCGTCATCGACCAATTGGAGCGGGCGGCGGGGTTCAGGGCAGACGACACGCCCGAGCAACGCCTGGACAAGGTGGAAGCGCTCCTCGCCGTCGACGCGTCGCGGATGGAAGCCGCCGCGCCGCTCTTTGCCGCGCTGCTGTCGATCCCATCGGGCGATCGTTACCCGCCGCTGGCGCTGAGCCCCACGCAGCAGCGCCGCCGCACACTTGCGGCATTGCTCGACCAATTCGAAGGTCTCGCCCGGCGCCAGCCGATCTTGCTCTCGTTCGAGGACGCGCACTGGGCGGACGCCACATCCCTCGAATTGCTCGATCTCATGGTTGAGCGGGTGCGCCAACTGCCGGTGCTCGCCATTTTCACGTTCCGGCCCGAGTTCGAGGCGCCCTGGATCGGTCTTCCCAACGTGGGCACCTTGGCGCTCGGACGCCTCGACGCCACCGACGTCGAAAGCATGGTCGCGCGGGTGACCGGCGGGCGCGCGCTGCCGGCCGAAGTGATGAAACAGATCGTCGCCAAGACCGACGGCAACCCGCTGTTCGTCGAGGAGCTGACCAAGGCGGTGCTGGAGGCAGGCATCCTGGTCGAGGACGCGCAGGGCTATCGGCTTGCCGGGCCGCTGCCGCCGCTCGCCATCCCGGCGACGCTTCAAGATTCTCTCATGGCGCGCCTCGATCGCCTCGCGCCGGTGAAGGAGATCGGTCAAATCGGCGCCGCCATCGGGCGCGAGTTCTCGTATCGCCTCGTGCGCGAGCTGGTGGGACGCGACGAGAGTGCGTTGAACCATGCGCTTGCTCAGCTTGAGGAGGCCGGGCTCGTTTTTCGCCGCGGCGAGCCGCCGGAAGCGGTTTACAGCTTCAAGCACGCGCTGGTGAGGGATGCGGCCTACGAAACCCTCCTCAAGAGCCGCCGGCAGCAACTGCACAGCCAGATCGCGCGGACCCTCGAGCAAACGTTTCCCGACATCGTGGCGAGCCAACCGGAAATCGTGGCGCACCACTTCACGCAAGCCAGCCTCGTTGACGCGGCCATCGAATACTGGCTCAAGGCGGGCCATCTTGCGCTGAGCCGCTCGGCCAATGCCGAGGCCGTCAAGCATCTCGCGCAGGGGATCGAGCTAACGCAATCGCAAGGGCCAACGGCCGCGCGTCTGCGCAAAGAACTCGATTTTTACTTGGCGCTCGGGCCGGCGATGGCGGCAACCGAGGGCTATGCCACGCCGGAAACGCTGCGGGTTTTCTCCCACGCCCGCGAGCTGTTGGGCGATGGCGGCACGGTCGCGGAACAGATGACCGTCCTCTGGGGTGTCTATCTCGCACGCTCCATGCGCGGGGAAAATATCGCCGCCCGCGAGGTCGCGCAGCGCTGCCTGGCGTTGGCGCAAGAACATGCGCAGCCCGGGATGTCGGCGCTGGGTCACCGCTTCATGGGTCAAATTCTCTGGATGATGGGCGCGTTCACCGATTCGCGCGTTCACCTGGAGCGGACCCTCGAGCTCTGCGCCGCGAACCGGGAAACGATCACGTCTTACAGGCGGTTCGGCGCCGACGACGAAGTCAGTGCATTGTCCGCGCTTTCCCGGACGCTCTTGCTCCTCGGCTATCCGCAGCAAGCCGCTGCCGCAGTGGGACGTGCCCTCGCGCGTGCACGAAGCCTGGGACTGGCGTTCACCACTGCTCTTGCCCTGGATGCTGAGGCGCTGCTCGGAGCTTTGGGGGCTGATCCAAAACATGCCCTCGTGTGTGCCGATGAAGCGGTGGCCCACAGTATCGAGCATAGCTTCGCCGAGTACGAGCAAAGGGCCCGTGTCATTCAAGGCGCCTTATTGGCGCAAAGCGGAAATCCGCGACGCGGGATCGAGATCATGCGCGGCGCGATGGCAGCGATGGAGCACACCGATAGCCTGAGCCGTCGCACGCTTTATCTCGGTCATTGTGCCCAAGCCCACGCGCGACTCGGAGAGGCTGAGCTGGCCCTCGGTCTACTCGAGGAGGCAAGGCAAATCGCCGACAAAACAAACGAGGGATTTTTTGAAGCTGAGCTCTATCGCCTGCGGGGCGTGATCCTGCAAACGCTAGGCAGAAAAGGTGAGGCAGAGGCTTCCCTGCGCCGGGCAATGACGATCGCACAGCAACAGCAGGCCCGTTGGTGGGAGCTGCGCGCCGCGACCAGCCTCGCCGAACATTGGCGCGAAGAGGGCAAGTACCTCGATGCCCACTCCGTGTTGCAGCCGGTTTACGGTTGGTTCGCCGAGGATTTCGACACGTCAACTTTGCAAGAGGCCAAAGCCCTCCTGGGGGAGCTGGGCCAACTAGCGGGCCCCCCCTCCCGCCTCCGCTTCGACGTGGCGCGTTGAAGGCGCGCGCACAGGTCTTCGCCGACGGCAGGCGGCTGACGTGACGCCCATGCGATCAGTATCATCGCCCCTCCGCGGCTGGCAGTGTTTCCGATGGGCAACAATCACCAAAATTTTTTCGTGCGGACGCGGTTATCGCGTTTGGTGGCCGCGCTCGCACGCAAGAGTCTTCGTATGGTTGGACTGCGCAGACGTCGATTGAGTGGCGACCGCCGCGGCGGCCGGAAAAAGCGTTGGGGGCAAAATGCGGACGAGCGGATCGCCCCTGAGACACAGCTTGTGGTCGCACGTCCTGGCGGGCGGGACCGGCGCGCTTGTCCTGGCTGCGCAGCTCGCATCGGCAGATCAGGTCGGTGAGAGTTTTTGGACCCCGGGATCGTTCGGGAGCCTCGCTGCTACGCCCTCGCAGCCCGGCTTCTCCCTCACCTCGGCCTACTACCACACCTCGACGACGGCCGGCAGCGAGGTCGCGCGGGCGCGCTTGATCAGAATTGGACGGCTCACCGGCGCGGTCGGCGAAAGCGTGAGCGCGATCTCGATATCGCCCGAAGATCTGGCGATGATCACGCCGTCATACACGTTCGCGAAGCCGGTTCTCGGCGGCCAGGCGGCGATCGCGCTGACGGCGAATTATGGCCGCAAGCGGACAACCGATGACGTCGTCACGAATAGCCCGCTGGTGGTCGGATCGGCTGTGACCACGCAGTCCCGGTTCGAGATGATCAGCGATACGGCAACGGGCTTGGGGGATCTCTCGCCGCAGGTGTCGCTGCGCTGGAATGCCGGCGTCCACAACGTCATGACCTACGCGACCGGCAATATTCCGCTCGGCATCTACAACCGCACGCGCCTCTCCAATATCGGCATCGGACACGGCGCGTTGGACGGCGGTGCCGGCTACACCTATTTCAATGAGCAGACGGGGTATGAATTTTCGGCGGTGGCCGGACTGACTTACAACTTCATCAATCCGTCCATCCAGTATCAGAACGGCATCGATGTGCATCTCGATTGGGGGGCGTCGCGGTTTCTGACCAAGCAGCTCCAGATCGGCTTGGTGGGCTACCTCTATAATCAAGCGAGCTGCGATGGCGGGTCCGGAGACCGAGTGGGTTGCTTCCAGTCGCGCGTTGCCGGCGCCGGCGGGCAGATCGGCTATACTGTTCCCATGGGTGGCTCACTTACGCGCTGTCGCCCGCCGATCCTGCGCCGGCGCGGTCAACCGCGCCGCCGCAGCGCATGTACGCGAAATAGCGGCACCCTCGCCCCGCGGAGCGGAGCGAAGCGGTGAGAGGGTGGCGCGAGCCTCAAGCGCGTTCACGCGCGTCTTCGACGCGCTATGGCGAGCGCCGGGTGAGGGGCGGCGTCTCACGGCGATAGGCCTGCTTCACTGAGCGCCGCTGGAATTCGAACGGTCGAAGGAATAGGCTCGCACACGGGAATTTTGTGCCGGGGGCCATCATGTCAGCGTTGCGGGCGATCCAAGTGATGGGGGTGGCGGCAATCGGTTTGCTTACCGCCCTGGCGTGCTTGAACAATCTGATGGACTACAATTCCAACTTTGCCCTCGTTCAACACGTCCTCTCCATGGATACCACGTTTCCCGAAGGCACCTTGCGATGGCGGGCGATTACGTCTCCCACGCTCCATCACGCTGCCTATTGGCTCATCATCGCGGCGGAGGGTTTGGCCGGAACACTCTGTCTGGCAGGCGCCTACAAAATGCTCGCGGCGCGAAAGACGGCCGCCGACATTTTCAATGCAGGCAAAGATGTCGCCCTGTGGGGACTTGGCATCGCGTTGGCGCTCTATCTTATCGGATTCATGGTCATCGGCGCCGAGTGGTTCGCGATGTGGCAGTCGCAGCGGTGGGATGGGCGGCAACCCGCATTTCGGATCCTCATGTGCATAGGTGTCATCATCCTGATTGTGCTGCAACAAGACAACAAGCGCTTTGGGCAACGCGATTAGCGCGGCCCCCGATTGTCAATTTCTGCTCGTGCAAGGCGTGGGCAAGTACGACTGGCAGAAGGCCGAGCCGACGACCGACAAAAGCACCTAGAAATCCATGCCACCGTCCGTGTCAGCGATCGTCGCGGTCGCACCCTCGAGACGATCACGTCCAAGGCGATGAAGAATGCCACGAAGGTCAGCGAAACAAATCTCACGTGGAAATGGACGGCCGAGGATCCGACGACAGGCCCGCCGTGGCGCGTTCGCTATGCGCCGGGGTAGCTTACTGCACCGGCGCCGTCTTCTCTTTACGTCGGGTCTCCGCCGCACGCGTCCCGTCGCCGGATAAGCCGAGCTCGGCAAAAATCTCCGCGTTGTGCCGGCCGAGCGTTGGCGGAGGCGTGTCGATGCGCGGACCGCCGTGGGCAAAGGTGAAAGCCGCAACCGGCACGCCGAAGCCGCCCTCGATGCTGTCGCCGCCGGCGTGGCGGTGAACGACGCCGCGCGTCGCGAGCTGCGGGTCGGCCAGCGCCTCCCCCATGGTGCGCACGCGCGCCGCCGGCACGTGTCGCGCTTGCAGGAATTCTTCCCATTCGTCCGCCGTGCGCGTGCGCATGATCTCCGACAGCACCGCGATTGCTGGCGCCGAGCATGACGAGCCCGTCCTTCGTCTCGAAGGCGCCGTTGGTGGCGTGGGGATGGCGGTTGCCGTGCGGCTTGGGATGCACGCCGTTGCGCAGATAGCCGGTCAGGTGCGAGCTCATAAGAATCATCGCCACGTCGAGCATGGACATGTCGATGCGCTGGCCGCGTCCGGTGCGTTCGCGCTGGAACAGCGCCGCGGCCAAGGCGAAGGCGCCGGTCATGCCGGTGGCATAGTCGATCGCCGGGGCGCCGAACTTGATCGGGTGCACATCTTCGGTGCCGGTCATCGCCATGATGCCGGAGGAGGCCTGGATGACGTGATCGTAGGCG
>WNFN01219042.1_pt1 | contig 13531 bp, 12 predicted proteins | sample 5400161 | NCBI WGS metagenome assembly WNFN01 (sample SAMN13153353, study PRJNA577476) | soil metagenome | isolation source: 80 cm saprolite on Douglas fir-dominated hillslope | place: USA:California | collected 2013-09-17
GCATCTTCAACGTCGGCACCGGCAAGGCCCGCAGCTTCAAGGATTTGATGGTCTCGGCCTATGCCGCGCTCGGCACAGTTCCGAATATCCAGTATATCGTCATGCCCGAGCAAATTCGTGGCAGCTACCAGTATTTCACCCAAAGCGATGTCGTTCGGCTGCAGCGCGCCGGCTACAACGGCGGCTTCAGCGCGCTGGAGGATGCGGTCGAGACCTACGTCAAGGGCTACCTCGACCGCGCCGATCGGTTCCGCTGAAGGCGCAACAGATGACGAGTTCCGATGTTCGATTTTGACGTCCTTTCGCATGCAATCGTCCGCCAGACCGTGCTCTGCATCGGCGACCTCATGCTCGACGAGTTCATCTACGGCGAGGTGTCGCGGATTTCGCCGGAAGCGCCTGCGCCGGTGATCGCGGTCCAGCGCAGCGAGACCAATATCGGCGGCGCCGGCAACGTCGCGCGCAACATCGTTTCCCTCGGCGCGCGCTGCATCTTCGTCGGGCTGGTCGGCAAGGACGAGGCAGGTGCGAAACTTAAAACCGCGCTTTCGCAGGAGAGCCTGATCGAAAACGTGCTGGTGTGCGATCCCTCACGGCCGACGACGCGAAAAGTACGCTTCGTGTCTGAGCATTTCTCCACCCACATGCTGCGCGCGGACTGGGAGTTGGCACAGTCGGCTTCCGCTGACATCGAGCAGAAACTGATCGACGCGATCGTGCCGCTGTTGCCGCGCGCCGATATCGTGTTGCTGTCCGACTATGCCAAGGGCGTGCTGACCGCCCGCGTGATCCGCAACGTCATCGAGGCCGCACGCAAGCTCGGCAAGCGCGTGATCGTCGATCCCAAGAACGTCAATTTCGCGATCTATCGCGGCGCGACGCTGCTCACGCCCAATCGCAAGGAATTCGCGGAAGCAACCCGTAGCCGCGCCATGGCATGACCCTGGTGCCGCGCAGCGGCGAGACCATCCACGTCCCGGCCCATCCCGTAAAGGTGCGCGACGTTTCGGGCGCGGGCGACACCGTTGCCGCGGCGCTCGCGGTTTCACTGGCGGCGGGAGCCGATTGGGAGACCGCGTTGCGGGTGGCGAACGCGGCAGCCGCGGTTGCGGTTGGCAAGAAAGGCACCGCTATTGTTACATCGGCGGAACTGCGACGAAAAATTCTACCGCACGCCTTCCTCGCAGCTGAAGAAAAAATCATAGCGGCAGGCGGCGACCTCGACACGCACCTTCTGGATTGGGGTAAACAAGGACTACGGGTCGGATTTACCAACGGCTGCTTCGATATTCTGCATCCCGGCCACGTCAAGGTTTTGACCGCGGCGCGTAGCGCCTGCGACCGATTGATTGTCGGCTTGAACAGCGACGCCTCGACAAGGCGGCTGAAGGGCAAGGGGCGCCCGGTTCAGGATGAGCGCTCGCGCGCGGAAGTGCTGGCGGCGCTGGAGGCGGTCGATCTCGTCGTGATCTTTGAGGAAGACACGCCGATCAAATTAATCGCCCACATCAAGCCGAGTGTAGTGGTGAAGGGCGGGGACTATACCCGCGAGCAAGTCATCGGCCACGACATCGTCGAGGCCTATGGCGGCGAGGTGCTGCTGGTCGAGGTGTTGCCTGGTTTCAGTACCACATCGCTTGTCGATCGCGCGCGAGGGAGCAAGGCGTGAGCGCGCTGGCAAGGGAGTCGGTGACGGCGTTGCTGGCAAGACGGGGGCGGGATCCGGCCGCCTGGACGACCGCGGCGGATATCTTCGTCATTCTGATCGCCGTTTCGCTGCCCTGGTCGACGACGCTGGTCGCGATCTTCGCAGCCGCGTCGATCGTCTCGATGGCGCGGTTCCTTGATTTAAAGGCTTTCGTGCAATCGCTGAAGCGTCCGATTTGCGCCTTGCCGATTGCGCTGTTTGTGCTCGCGGTGGTCGGAACGCTCTGGTCGGAGGCGCCATGGCCTACGCGGCTCTATGCCATCGGCCCGACCACGAAACTGCTGATGCTGCCGGTGCTGTTCTATCACTTTGAGCGCTCCGCGCGCGGGGTACAGGTGTTCATCGCCTTCCTGGTGTCTTGTGTTCTGTTGCTGGCGATGTCCTGGGTCGTGGTGTTCGATCCAAGGCTCGCACTTAAGCCCGAGGCCGCCTATGGCGTCCCGGTCAAGAATTATATCGATCAAAGCCAGGAATTCGCCCTATGCGCCGTGGCGCTTGCTTTTCCGATCGTCACTCTGCTGCGCACAAGAAGAATTATGCGGGCGGTGCTGCTGAGCGCAATCGCGCTGAGCTTCGTCGTCAATATGGCATTCGTCATCGTTTCGCGGACGGCGCTGGTGACCATGCCAATCATGTTGGCGGTATTCGCGCTGCTGCATCTGAAATGGCGAAGTATCGCGATCATATTCTGCACTACAATTGTACTCGCCGGATTGGCGTGGGCGGCATCACCCCATTTGCGGTGGACGACCGCGACGTTCCTGAGGGATTACCAAATTTATAGGGAGCTGAATCAACCGACATCGATCGGCTTGCGGCTGGAATTCTGGGAAAAATCGCTGCGGTTTTTCGCCGAGGCGCCGATCATCGGACACGGGACCGGATCGACGCGAGGACTTTTCGAGCAGGCCGCCACCGGTCCCAAGGTCCTCGCCGGTGGTCAAGTCATCAGCAATCCGCACAACCAGACCCTCAACGTCGCGGTGCAATGGGGCGTGACCGGGATTGTCGTGCTGTATGCGATGTGGCTGGTACATCTGCTGCTGTTCCGCGGCGACGGGCTGATTGCCTGGATCGGATTGCTGGTGGTGGTGCAAAATATTTTCACCTCGCTGTTCAATTCTCACATATTCGATTTCAACGAGGGGTGGATGTACGTGCTCGGCGTGGGAATTGCCGGTGGAATGATGCTAAAGACAGGCTCGCGGGAAGCAACAGCGGGACCGCGCAATTCCGTTGAATCATGACGGCTGGCATGCACGCACGAGATAAGCTATCAGCAGCCCCGCGACGGCCTAGCCGCGATATTGTTTGTCACCGGTCAGCGAAATGATGCGTTTCTCGAATCTGACCTTGCGCAACGTGTTGATTGCAGCGCACGACGCGTTGGCGACCGCGCTGGCGGTTTTTGCGAGCTTCTATTTGCGTTTCGAGGGAGACGCCTTTTTCGATCGTCTGCCACTGCTGCTGCGCATCTTGCCCTATTTCGTCGCATTCAGTGTGGTGGTCTGTTACGCCTTCAATCTGACCACCACCAAATGGCGCTTTATTTCGTTGCCGGATGCGCTGAATATTTTGCGCGTGGCGACGGTACTGACCCTCGGGCTTGTGGTGCTCGACTATATTTTTGTCGCGCCCAATGTTCATGGCACGCCGGTGGCGCCGAATGTTCAAGGCGCGTTCTTTCTGGGCAAAATCACCATCGTGCTGTACTGGTTCCTCGAGGTGTTTTTTCTGAGCGCCTTGCGTTTCGCCTATCGTTATTTTCGCTATACGCGCGTGCGTCATCACGCGAGGGCGGAGGATGCGTCCCCGACGCTGCTGATCGGCCGCGCAGCGGACGCCGAAATTCTCTTGCGGGGCATCGAAAGTGGCGCGGTCAAGCGAATCTGGCCGGTCGGCCTGCTGTCGCCGTCGAGCGCCGATCGAGGTCAGTCGATCCGGAATATTCCGGTGCTGGGCGGCATCGACGATATCGAGGACGTGATCGGTGATTTCGCAAGGCGCAACAAGCCGATTGCGCGCGTGGTCATGACGCCGTCCGCGTTCGACCCGGAGGCGCGCCCGGAAGCCGTTCTGATGCGGGCGCGCCGGCTGGGGCTGATCGTCAGCCGCCTGCCGTCGCTGGAGGGCGGGGATACGCCGCGGTTGACCTCGGTTGCGGTCGAAGACCTGCTGCTGCGGCCCAGCGAAAACATCGACTACGCGCGCCTGGAAGCCTTTGTGAAAAGCAAGTCGGTCATCGTTACCGGCGGCGGCGGTTCGATCGGTGCGGAGATTTGCGAACGCGTCGTGACGTTCGGTGCGGCACGACTGCTGGTGATCGAAAATTCGGAACCGGCGCTCTACGCCGTGACGGAAGCGCTGGCGGCGCACCAAACCAGCGCTGTGATTGAAGGGCGGATTGCGGATATTCGCGATCGCGAACGCGTGCTGCGGCTTATGAGCGAATTCAAGCCGGATATCGTGTTTCATGCTGCCGCCCTTAAACATGTGCCGATTCTCGAACGCGACTGGAGTGAAGGGGTCAAGACCAATATTTTCGGCACGGTAAATGTCGCCGACGCGGCGTTGGCGGCGGGCGCCGAAGCAATGGGGATGATCTCGACCGACAAGGCGATCGAGCCGGTGTCGATGCTGGGCCTGACCAAGCGGTTCGCCGAAATGTACTGTCAGGCACTCGATCACGACCTGGCCTCTCAACCGGGCGGCAGGCCGCGGACGCGGCTGATCTCCGTGAGATTCGGCAATGTGCTGGCGTCGAACGGATCCGTGGTACCGAAATTCAAGGCCCAGATCGAGGCGGGCGGGCCGGTGACGGTCACGCACCCTGAAATGGTCAGATATTTCATGACGATCCGCGAAGCCTGCGATCTGGTGATTACGGCCGCCACGCACGCGCTGGCGCCGCTGCGTCCGGACGTGTCGGTCTACGTGCTCAACATGGGGCAGCCGGTCAAAATCGTCGACCTTGCCGAGCGCATGATCCGGCTGTCCGGCCTGCAACCGGGCCATGATATCGATATCGTTTTCACCGGAATGCGGCCGGGAGAACGGTTAAACGAAATCCTGTTCGCCACCGAGGAGCCGGCCGTTGAGATTGGTGTCGCGGGCATCATGGCGGCCAAGCCCAATGAACCGCCGATGCATGCCCTGCGCAAGTGGATCGCGGCGCTTGAACAGGCGATCGCCAGGGATGACCGGGCGACCATCAAGGCCATCCTGAAGGATGCGGTGCCGGAATTCGGGTCGACAACGGCTTGAGATGAAAAGACGTCGATGCGAAACCCCGCAAAAATCGTTGTCGTCAGCCAGCACTATCTGCCGGATCGTAGCACGACAGCCGCAATTATGTCGGCGATAGCGAGGCATCTCGCAACAGAAGTACCGGTTCTGGTGCTTTCCGGAACACCGGGGTCTAAGTCACACGAGCCGCTGAGTTCGAGTGAACCGACCGTCGTTGAAATAAAAAACCGGATGCCGGGCAAGGCTGCGCTTTTCAAGCGCGCGATAGCCGAAATCTCCTTCACCTTGCGTACATCTCTGGCGCTTCTCATGAGACTGCGCCGCGGCGATGTGGTGCTCACCGTCACGGCTCCCTTCATGCTGCCCTATGCGGTGGCCGCCGCGGCTAGATTGCGGCGCGCCCGGTCGATTCTTATCCTGCACGATTTATATCCCGACGTGCTTGTCATGGCGGGCGTGTTGCAGCCAACCTCGATCGTGACCAAGGCGATACATGTTGCGAATGCTCTGATGTTCGGCGCGTTAAACGCCGTCATCACCATCGGGCGGGATACCGAACAGCGGTTATTGCGCTACCGCGGGATGACGCGCGAGAAAATATGCTTCATTCCGAACTGGACCACGCTGGTCCCGGGCGTGCGGCCGATATCCGCCGAGAACTCCTATCGTCCGGCGGCCGCCCGTTTCGTCGTCGGGCTTTCCGGTAATCTTGGATTTACGCATGATCCGGCGGTGGTGTTTGATGCGGCTCGATTGATGCGAGATGACCGGGATATTCACTTCCTGCTATCCGGATGGGGAGTTGGTTTCGAGCAACTCAAGGCGATGCAATCGAAAGCGAAGCTTCCGAATGTGACGCTCGTGGAGCGTGTACTTGACGACGATCTCGAAGAATTTCTTTCAGCTGCGGACATTTGGCTTATCCCTTACCGCAAGGATGTCGCCGGCGTTTCGGTCCCCAGCAGATTTTATAATCTGCTTGCCTTGGGCCGCCCTGTAATCATCATTTCAGAATCTGATGCAGAAGTCGCACAAACGATTGCGGAACATAGGGTTGGCTGGGTGGTCGCGCCGGGCAGCCCAGACGCGCTCGCGGAAACCATTCGTATTGCTTCTGCCTCGGTAGACCCGTTAATGGTTGAACGGGCTGCCACAATTGCAGCCCAGTTCGGATTCACCCGTGCTATGGCGGCCTACTCCGCCCTGGTTCAGAGAAACTTGAGAAACAGCCGGTGAGATCGAAGAGCCTTGCATGAAACTCGGACGACCCGTTGTCCTTTTAACCGGAGCCAGCGGGTTCGTTGGGCGGCACATCGCGCCGATACTTCAAGACAATGGTTGGATCGTCCGCCGGGCTGTTCGAAGACCCTCGGAGAATGCAGACGATATCTTGATTCCGACGATCGATGCCGCGACCCGATTGTGAAGCCGTGGTGCATCTTGCCGCACGCGCCCATCGTCCGAACGATAATCCTGCAGTCGACCTTTACCGCCCCGTCAACACCGACGGCACTTTGCAGCTTGCGCGATGTGCCGCCCAGGCGGGGGTAAGCCAGTTCGTTTATGTCAGCAGTATTCTCGTCAACGGCGGCACCACCGATGGCCGCCTTCCGTTTCGTGAAGACGACACCCCGCAGCCCCGAGGAACATACGGGAAATCAAAGGCCGATGCCGAATCCGGCCTGCAGGCGATGGCGCACGCGCACGACATGCGCGTCACGGTGATTCGGCCGCCGCTGGTTTATGGCTCCGGCGCGCGGGGTAATTTCAGGCTGCTGGTCAGGACGGTACAGCTCGGCCTACCATTGCCGTTCGCCTCCATTCGCAATCGCCGGGCTTTTTTGGCGGTGGATAATCTCTCGTCATTCATCGTGGATCGGCTCTCCCGTGCCAACGAAAGATTCGATATCTTTCTGGTGGCAGACCAGGAGCAGATTTCGACGCCTGAACTCGTCGGACGGATCGCGCGCGCAGCGGGAACCACAGCACATCTCTTTCCACTACCGACTTTTGTATTGAGCGCGCTGTTCAGAGCCGGCAGACACACAGAAGCGTATGACAGCGTTGTCGGCTCGATGGAACTCGACGTCTCCAAGGCCTTGTCCACGGGGTGGCAACCGCCGCTCAGTCTCGACGAAGCGCTGCGCCTTGCGATACGCGTTTCCAACCCGAAATGATCTTGCGTGATACCCTGCGGCTAGGAGCGTCGCTGCGAAAACCGGCACATTACCAGCGCCGTAGCCAAGCCTCCGGCGATCAGAAGCGAGCTCCTGACCACCGCCGATGGCGACATGATCGATCCGACCGCCAGCACCGCGAGAGCGATGTTGAGCGCGAACACCTCGCTCACCACGCGCAACACCGTAAAGCCGTTATCGGTCGCGCGCTGATAGAAATGCGAACGATGCGCCGCCCAAAACGGTTCGCCCCTCACCAGCCGGCGCAACAGCGTCACGGTCGCATCCGACAAATAATATAACGGCAGCAGCAATGCGGCGACGATTTGCTGGTTAAAGGCCAGTTGCAACAAACACCAGCCAAGCAACAGGCCAATCGGCAAGCTGCCGACGTCTCCGAGAAAGATTTTTGCCACGGGGCGGTTGAAGGGGGCGAATCCAATCATCGCGCCGCACAGCGCCGCGGCAACAATGGTTGCCGGTACCGGAAATTCACCAAGCCACCCGAGTACGAGCATCGCACCTGTGATCGGCACGACCTCGGCGACCGTCATCCAGTCCAGCCCATCCATGAAGTTGACCAGATTTATAAACCAGAGGCCTGCAAGCAAAAGCAGACCGCGTTCGATCCAGAGCGGACAGGCCGGAACGATCCTGAGATCGCCGGGCGCCGTAAACAGGATCGTGCCGACGGCGACTGCCTGCAGTATAAGTCGCGGCAGCACCGGGATGGATTTGACGTCGTCCGCAAATCCCACAATTGCCATGAACAGCGACGCCGCGAAGATCGCGACCACAAGGTTCAAATTCACCGTATCCGCGCAAGCGACGGTTGCGCCCGCGGCCACCAGCGTGGCGCCGATCACCGCGATGCCGGCTCCCTGTGGCGTTGGAATGCGATGCGACGAGCGCGCGTTCGGCTTTGCAAGGGCATGCCGCAAAAGCCAGGGTCGGATTGCCCACGTCATGCCAGCCGAAAGCACGGCTGCAGCAACGACGGCGAAAATCGACAAGGGCAACTGCGGAATGATCATTCTACCCAATGCGGCCGTTACTCGGGAACCTGGATCGGTGCCGAACCCTGCGCCGCTTTCTCGGCGCTGAAAATCCATACCAGCCCGCCGAATGCGCCGACGGCGAACGATACCGCGCCAAACAGCAGCGAGACATTGACGCCTTCATTCGTCATCAGCCCGGCATATCCGAACGCCAGCCCCATGGTGGCCTCGCGAACCCCCCAGCCGGCGATCGAGATCGGCAGCATCGTGATCAGCATCACCGGCGGAACCAGTTGAAAGATCTGGCTGAACACCACCGGTGCCGCGATCGATTGCACCACGCACCAGGCGATGACGACGGCGAGAACGTGGACAAGTACAGATAACACCGCAATCGTCGGTCCACGCTTGCGGCTGAAGATCACCCGGTTTGCGATCACCGAGCAGGCGTGAAGATGGTGCGTTGCCGACCACCGCTTCAGCCAGGGCCACTGCAACCTGCCGAGAACGAGAAATCCCACGCCGCCCGCGAGCGCGGCGAAATCGACCAGCAGCAGGGCCGATCGGCCATTGGGATCGGTGATAAGGCGATAGCTCCACGGCAGGCTCGCAACGATGATGATCGCAAGCGCGATCAGGCCGATGGCGCGGTCGACGAAGATGGAGTAGGCCGCCGCGCGCCATCCGGCGCCGCCGCGCGCGACCAGCCACAGTCGCACAGCGTCGCCGCCGATCGAGGACGGCAGTGTCTGGTTGAAGAACGTTCCAATCAGATTGAAGCGCATCGCCTGCGCCGTCGCTAGCGGCGCGCCGCACTCCGCACCGATCTGGCGCCATCGCAAGACGCCGACAAAAATCTGCAGGAATGTCACGGCTATCGCCATGCCGATCCAGCCCAGGCTCGCAATATTGATGCGCGACGCCAGATCGGAGAGATTGACCATCTCGCCCGCGCTTGCCAGGGTTGTGGAGGTGTCAAAACAGCGCAACTCGACGCCGCGCGCCCAAAACTTCGCCGCCTTGGTATGGTTTTAAAGCCGATCTGGCAATAGGTGCACAACTGGGTATTGCGACACCCGCGATACGGCAGGTAAAGAGGCTCCGGCCGGAGCGGCGAGCCGAACCGATACCTTGGGGTTGCGATGTCAGATCAGACAATATTGGTCACGGGCGCGGCGGGCTTCATCGGCTTTCACATCGCCCGCCAGCTGGTGGCCGAAGGCCGTGATGTTGTCGGTCTGGACAATCTCAACAGTCACTATGATCCGGCGTTGAAGCGGGCACGCCTCGATGTCCTGCGCGCGAATTCGCGGTTCAGTTTCCTGCAGGCCGATCTTGCGGATCGCCCGTTAGTGGCTTCGCTGTTCGCAAAACATCGGTTTACGGCGGTGGTCCACCTCGCGGCTCAGGCCGGCGTGCGTCATTCGATCGATCATCCGCATGCTTACGTCGATGCGAATCTCGAAGGCTTTGTCAACGTCCTGGAAGGCTGCCGGCACAACGACTGCCGTCATCTGATTTATGCGTCGTCATCGTCGGTCTATGGCAACAACGCAAAGCTGCCGTTTTCGGTCGATGACAAGACCGATCATCCCATTAGTCTCTACGCCGCGACCAAAAAGGCCAACGAAGTGATGGCTCATTCCTACAGCCACCTCTACCGGATTCCGGTTACTGGCCTGCGGTTCTTTACCATCTACGGGCCATGGGGACGGCCCGATATGGCAGTTTTTCTATTTGCCAAGGCGATCGTTGAAGGCAGGCCGATCAGGCTTTTTAACCATGGCAAGATGCGCCGCGACTTCACCTATATCGATGACGTTACCCGTGTAGTATCGCGCCTTGTGGATCGCATTCCCGCAGATGACGGAGGGGCGGGGGGTGCGCCGGCGCAGGTCTACAATGTCGGCAATCACCACCCGGAAGAGCTGATGCATGTGGTGGCAGTTTTGGAGAAGGAGTTGGGCCGCACGGCGGTAAGGGATATGTTGCCGATGCAGCCCGGAGACGTAATCGAAACCTTCGCCGATGTCGGGAATCTGATGCGCGACATCGGCTTTCGGCCCGAGACATCCATTGAGGATGGTATTCGCGGTTTTGTCGCCTGGTATCGCGACCATTACAAAGTTTGAGGCGCCGATGGACAGACGAATTGTTCCACTGATCATGTGTGGCGGCGCCGGAACGCGGCTCTGGCCGGCCTCGCGCGAGGTCCGCCCAAAGCAATTTTTGCCGCTGTTCGGAACGCGTTCGACATTTCAGGATACGATGCTGCGGGTGTCGGATGCGACGCTGTTTGAGCGTCCGATCGTCATCACCAACATGGCCTATCGCTTCATGGTGCTGGAGCAGCTTGCCGAAATCGGGCTCGAGGCCGACGTGCTACTGGAGCCGATGCGGCGGGATTCCGGCCCGGCGATAGCAGCGGGCGCGGCCTTTGCCGAGATGCGTGACAAGGACGCGATCGTTCTGGCACTCGCCGCCGGCCGACGCGGGACGCATCGTGACCTTCGGCGTGAAGCCAGAGCGTGCGGCCACCGAGTACGGCTATATCAGCCCGGGCGAGCCGGTTTCGGAACAGGTCCGCGCGGTGATGAAGTTCGTCGAGAAGCCGGATCCGGCAAGGGCCGCGGAATATATCAAGGCCGGGTATTTCTGGAACAGCGGCAACTTCATGTTTCGCGCCGCCGTTCTGCTCGATGAATACAAGAACGTCGATGCGGAGAGCGTGCAGGCCATCACCGATTCCGTGACCAAGGCCGGGCGCGATCTCGGATTTGTCAAGCTGGATGCGAGCGCATTCGGATCGGCCAAGGCGATCTCCATCGACTACGCGGTGATGGAAAAGACGTCTCGCGCCGTCGTGGTGCCGGTGGCGTGCGGGTGGTCCGATGTCGGCTCCTGGCATGCGGTGTGGGAGTTGTCAGACAAGGATAGCCAAGGCAATGCCGCGCAGGGTGCGGCCGTGTTCGAGGATTCCCGCAACTGCAACGTTTCGACCGACAAGGCGCTGGTTGCGCTGGAAGGGGTGGACGACCTGGTGGTCGTTGCGACGCAAGACGCCGTGCTGGTGTCGCGTCAGAAGGATGCCGACGGCCTGAAGCGCCTGGTCGCGAAATTGAAGGCCATCGCGCCTCAAGTCACGGAAGAACATCTCACGGCCCATCGCCCGTGGGGGTCATATCAATCGATCGACATGGGCGAGCGGCATCAGGTCAAGCGCATCGTCGTGAAGCCGGGCGGCAGGCTCTCGCTGCAAAAACATCACCATCGCTCCGAGCACTGGATCGTGGTGCGCGGCGCGGCGCGCGTGACCGTCAATGAACTCGTCAAGATCGTGCATGAGAACGAATCGATCTACATTCCGATCGGCGCGGTCCATCGGATGGAAAATCCGGGCAAGATTCCGCTGGAGCTGATCGAAGTCCAGACCGGCAGCTATCTCGGCGAGGACGACATCATCCGCATCGAGGACGACTACCAGCGCTCCTGAACCCTCGGGCGAATCGCTCAGCTTCGAATCGAGGCCTTTTGGGTCACGTTCAGCGCTTAAGCAGGCGGCAAGCTGTGTAACTTTTTGACTCAAAACGTGTCCCGGATCGCCGCTGGGCATTCGCCACATGTGAGGCGACGTGCTAGGAGAGCGACCGGGATATTCGGGGTGCAGGGATGATCGGGGTCGACGACATGAATTCCAAAGGGGCTGTAGCGGGGGTGAAAGCAGAGGCGAAGCGTTCGCTTCGCATCGGGGTCATCGGCGCGGGCGTGATGGGCAGCAATCATGCCCGCGTGCTGGCCGGCTTGCCCCACATAACGCTGGTCGGAGTCGTTGATCCCCTGCCGGCGCATCGGACCCGTGCGACGGAACTGACCAGCTGCCGCACCTTCGCAAGCCTCGGCGAGTTGATCGCGGAGGGTGTTGATGCCGTCACCGTTGCCGCGCCGACCCACCTTCATCACGAGATCGCGCTCGCCTGCATCGCGCGTGGCATTCATATCCTGGTCGAAAAGCCGATCGCGTCCTCGGTCGAAGAAGGGCGGGACATTGTCGCCGCTGCCCGCCAGGCCGGTGTGACCTTGATGGTGGGGCATGTCGAACGGTTCAACCCGGCCGTCGCCGCCATCAAGCAGGCGATATCGGGCGAAGATATCCTTTCGATCGCGATCACCCGCGTGGGACCGTTTCCGCCGCGAATGTCGAACGTCGGCGTGGTCATCGATCTCGCCGTGCACGACATCGATCTGATCCGCTGGTTCACGGAATCGGATATCGTCGAGGTGCAGCCGCAGCTGTCCAGCGCCGTCGCCGAGCGCGAGGATATCGCGCTATTGCAGTTCCGCACCGCCTCCGGCGTGCTTGCGCATATCAACACCAACTGGCTGACACCTTTCAAAGCGCGTAGCGTCACCGTCGCCACCCGCGGTAAGTACATTATGGGCGATCTTCTGACCCGTCAGGTGACCGAGTGCTTCGGCTTCAAGCCGGACGGCAGCTACTCGATGCGCCATCTGCCCGTCGGCCATGACGAGCCGTTGCGCGCCGAATTGATTGCATTCCTTCATGCCGTGCGCTCCGGCAGCGTGCCAGCGGTGACCGGCGATGAAGGCGTGGCCAGCCTCGAAATCGCGACCCGTTGCCTGGAAACTCCAGCCAGGCCAGCCGCAACCTCGACCCCGCGCAAGGGGCCGCGTCGCGTGGTCGGCTAGCCGCGCTCTGATGTCCCGGTCTCAATCCTTGCAAGCCTCCATGAACCAGCACCTGCGTCCAGAGCCCCTACCGTTCATCGACATCGCCGCGCAGCGCCGGCGGCTCGGCAAATCCATCGATGAGGCGGTCTCGCGTGTGCTCGCCCATTGCCAGTTTATCAACGGTCCGGAAGTGGCGCAGCTTGAGGCGCAGCTCGCGGCTTTCAGCGGGGCCAATCATGTGGTGACTTGCGCAAGCGGCACCGACGCGCTGCTGATGGTGCTGATGGCCAAGGGCGTCGGCCGCGGCGACGCCGTGCTCTGTCCTTCCTTTACATTTTGTGCAACCGGGGAGGCGGTAGCGCTGACCGGTGCGACGCCGGTATTCGTTGATGTCGATGAAGCGACCTTCAACATGGACGCCAACTCGCTGAAGCGCGGCATCGCGACCGCAATCAAGCTCGGCCTCAAGCCAACGGCGGTCATCCCGGTCGATCTGTTCGGGCAAAGCGCCGATCATGATGCCATCGGTAGAATCGCCGAGGCCGAAGGCATGTTCGTGCTCGATGATGCGGCGCAGGCGTTCGGCGCAAGCCACAAAAGCCGCCGTCTCGGCACCTTCGGCCTCGCGACCGCGACCAGCTTTTTCCCTGCCAAACCGCTCGGATGTTTTGGCGACGGCGGAGCGATTTTCACCGACGATGCCGAACTGGCGG
>WNFN01002559.1_pt2 | contig 13530 bp, 10 predicted proteins | sample 5400161 | NCBI WGS metagenome assembly WNFN01 (sample SAMN13153353, study PRJNA577476) | soil metagenome | isolation source: 80 cm saprolite on Douglas fir-dominated hillslope | place: USA:California | collected 2013-09-17
CGGCAGAATCGTGTCTAGCTTCGACCTGCGCTGTTTGACCACGAAGCACCATCTACTGATTCAATCGCGATGCACCTTCCCGTAGCGGCTACACTGTGATCAGCGGAGAAGGCAAAGCTCTTGTAGCTATCCGCGAATTTATTGGATCAGATATCTACGGAATGTCGTCAACAGACATGTCTGTCTCACCGCAACCGGAAGCAACCGAATTTCATGTTAGCCTCTGGCGGCTCCGCGCCGTCCGTGCCATTGCGCTGTGCTCGATGCTCGATCTTGGTGCCTTGGTACGCAGCCATCTTCCGTGATTTCAGCCGTCGGCAAGACCGAATTGAGCTGCTCATGCCGATCTTGTTTTTCCCACTGTGGCTCCCCTACGCATGGGTTGTTTGGGGCTTGCGCTCCAACGCCATTGCGCGCACGATCAAGAAAGCTTTAGCAGCGGCGGTAGGTTGCGGTTCTCTCATCTTCATTCTCTGCTCTTTCCTGCTCGTTCTGACCTCCTTCGACGCAGACCCGCAGTTGGCCATTGTTTATGCACTTGTGGAGCTGTTGCAGATTACCCTTGTTGCCGGCGCCATGACGACGTACTACTCGATGAGGCGAGAGCCCGAGGATCTACAGATCCTGGCGACCCGGCTTTGGGTTCCGATCGTAGGCATTACGGCAGCCGCAATAGTTATCCCGAATCTTTTCCTTCATGAGAGAGTCCCGTATGAAGCGTCCGCAGTAGGCTTGCTGCGTACCATCAATGTAGCCGAGGCCGAATACGCTCAAGCACACCCGGACAAAGGATTCGCATCGTCGCTTGCTGAATTGCCCCGGAACCCGGCAGTGCTCTGATCGACTCTGTGCTCGCCAGCGGTAGAAAATCCGGCTACGTCTTCATCTTGACCGCTGCCCCACCAGACTCTCACGGTCGCATCACGCACTACACTGTCATCGCCCGTCCCCAAAAGTACCGCAGGGAGGTAAAGCATAGTTTCTTGACGGACGAGTCTGGCGTCCAGCACTTCACCACTGAGGACCGCGCTCCCACGGCCCAAGATCCCGCACTCCAGTAGGCCAGAATGGATAGCGCATTGCTACGGCTTCGGCCGGACGCTTACATTTTGGGAACCGTGCGCTGAGGGGCAAAGATATCTCTTGGGTTTCGGCAAGAAGAGCAGGACTTCTGGTTGACGCGATGCGTCAGAATGCTGGAACTCTTACTTCCTTCCGCGGGTTGGTGTTGAAGGGCTCATCCGGAATCGCGATAGCGCCTCACCAAGATTCTGAATGAACGCTTCCGAATTATAGACATCTGCGTCGATATGCGTGCTTCCTGCCGGCGCAGCCGGTTCGACCTCGTCGAGCTGAAATTCATGTGCGACGTCTTCGACGATTTTCGGTAGGATCGGCCGCTGCTGTTCGACGTACGCATTGATCAGTGAGTGTTCGCAAAGCAGATTTATCACGCGCGGAATGCCCATTGAATATAAATGGATCGTTTCAACAGTTTTAGGAGCGAAGATCAGTTCACCGCTGGCTCCTGCAATCCTCAGCCGTTCGGCGATGTAGTCGTGGGTCTGCTCTTTCGTTAGAGGGGTTGTCTTGCAGCGCAGCATGATGCGCTGGCGGAGTTGCCGCAATTGCGGCAGCTTCAGCTTTTCTTCCAACTCTTGCTGCCCGGACAATACGATCTGCAGCAGCTTTTCCGTGGATGTCTCGAGGTTGGTCAACAGCCGAATTTCTTCGAGCACGGGGTAGGTCAGGTTCTGAGCTTCGTCCACGATGAGCACGGTGGTTTCACCGGCGCGGTAACGATCAAGAAGCCATTGATTGAACCGCATCAACTGCTGACTCTTCGTCTGAGACTCGCAGGGGATACCGAACTCCGCCAGAATGAAATCGAACAATTGATTCGTATTCATCCGGGAATTAAATAGAAAGGCAGTTCTTACGCGCCGTTGATGCAGCCAGTCGACGAGGCGATTTATTAGCGTCGTTTTTCCCGTGCCGACTTCACCGATAAGCGTGATGAACCCTTTGCGATTCTGGACGCCATACATCAGCCCGCTCAGCGCTTCTTCGATCTCTTTGGTGAGAAAGAGGTAGCGGGGATCTGGGTTTACGTTGAACGGATTGTCTTTCAGCCCGAAATAGTTCTTATACATGGTTTCAGGGTTCTTATCATTTCCTAGTTTTTATATCGCATTCCACTAACTATTATCAGTCCGAATTCTTGCTCGATCTTTGGACCAACTCAATAACAATTGCAGGCCCCAACCCACGCGACCATCGCCTAGTGAAGCACATTGGGCCTCGTGTGCCAGGTGAAACCCAGTGAAATCTGTTGCTGTGTGGAGTTTGTGCTGCATGCACCCGGGGTGCAAATCCTGTGCGTTGTGCCTTGGAGGTATGCCGTATAGCCCAAGGAGAATATCGCATTGCGCCCCAGCGGGCGGTCTAATCCGCCCCCCGCGAAGTAGGAGTCATAGCCTACGGAATTCTGCGTTTGATTCTGCCCCACGCTCCGATTCCTTGCATAGCCAAAGTTAATGCTGCCCCGCCATACGCGCCCTAACCCGCGATTCATAGAGCTCGATATCTGATCTATGCTTGAACCCACCAGAACTCCGCTGCCGTTGCTTACACCGTGGTTGTAGGTCAAGGACAGACCGTTTCGAGACATCGCATAGATCAGAGTGGCGCCACCGGATGCCGACACTCGCTTCGTCGCGTTAGCAATGGGAATCTGGAAAGTTGTGATGTCAGGCCCCCCAAAGAGTTGCAGTGCGAGACGCCCCGTCACTTTTCGTCCGTAGGCTATATTAACCACGTGATCGTCGAACCTCTGCGGATTACCGCTGTACCGATACGCAGTGAAGCGATAGAGCACGCCGAGGGTGTCTTTTTTCGTCAGAGTGTAGTTGAAACCCAAATTCGCAATCTCATCATCACTGTTGATGTTTCCGGCATCGACGAAGCGCAAAAGGCCGTGGGAGCCCGCGGCGGTGATCGAGGTCCGCCGGCTCAGCGTATAAACCGCTTGTGCGACAAACGAGTTGCTATATCGCGGCCCAGTCGACGAGAAAATGCTCTGGTTGGGCAAATAGCTGTTCTGCAAACCTGGTACCGTCGGGGCAATGGAACCGCCAACACCCGGAAGCGACAGGTTTGTCATCCCGCCGAAACCAAACTGTGACTCAGGAAGATACGAAAACTGGTCGATAAACTGGAGCTTCCACTTCCGCCCCTCAAAGGTTTGCGTCATGTCGAATTGATGCAAATAACCACTGCCTTGAGGGCTGTCCGTCGAAAAGCCGCGTTGGTTAAACCCGGCTTATTGAAGGACGTCGACCGAATCAGGTTAGCGTATTGAAAGCCGGGGACCCAATAGCTGTGCCTCATCTCCTGCGTGCCCAAGGATGTCTCTTGGACACCTGTCAGTGATCGATCGTCAGGACGGAGATCTGTAACTGTGTCTCGACTATTGTCCTGGTCCCCGCCGCCTGCAATCAGAGGTAGATACTCTCGAACAGGTGACTTCGGTTCTTGCGCATTAGCTGGTGCCCATCCAAAGGAGGATGTCCAAAACAGCCCTGCTCCTAAGAAAAATAAAGTTGTTGTCCACTGTTTCATGGCCATCCTCTAAGGCACGACGATGACATCGCCTGGTTTCAGCATCTGGTTCTGCTCGGGCTTCTGACCGTTCAGCACTTCTTTGTAGTTGAAGGGAAGCTTTTCTTGTTTTCCGTCTGTTACCCGCAGGACATAGATATTCTTGATTCTCGCAAATTGAGTGAACCCACCCGAGGTAGACAGGGCCTGCATTACCGTCATGTTGGGTAACAGCGGCATCGACCCGGGTCGCGTGACTTCGCCGGTTACGTAGACGCGCCGGCTATTGATCTCCGAGACGCTCACAGTCACCTGCGGGTTGTTCATGAACTTTTTGAGCCCTCCGCTGATCACGCCTGCAAGCTGCATCGCCGTCAGTCCTGCGGCCTGCACGTCGTTCAGTAGCGGTAGGGAAATCTTTCCGTCGGGGCGGACCGGCACCGCGCGCGAAATATCCGGTTCTTTCCAAACATCGATTCGCAATACGTCCTGCGGTCCGATTTTAAATTCCGCATCGTTTTCAGCGGCCTGCGATTGACTCGCGCCCTGGCCTCTGTTTGCGACTTCTTGACTGGGGTTAATTGCTGTCGCCGGTTTTTGCGCTTCCTGCGGTTGCCCGCTACCAAATACGAGCCCAACTGCCATCAGAATCCAAGTGGAGAGATTCATCATGCCTTCCTCCTATAGCTCGCCGGCTTCGGAGCCCTGCACGCCAATCTGTTTGATCTTGTATAGCAATGACTTGTAGCTGATCTGGAGCTCTCGAGCAGCACGCTTGCGGTTCCAACGGGTGCGTTCGAGCGCCTGCAGAATTAGCTCCCGTTCTGTGCGTCGGGAAGCTGCCCGTGCCGCTACTTTGAGCGACGATACATGCGAGCCTTCACTGGTTACCGGCGCGCCTATATGAGTCGCGCGCAGATCGCCAAGAGCCAGCATAGGATCACCAACAGCAACAATCTTTTTCGCAAGATTCTCGAGCTCACGGATATTCCCGGGCCAATCGTACGAAGCCATCAATTCGCGAGCATCGCTGCTCAATTCGGGAGTATCTTTTTTCAATTCATTTGAATGTTTGACGAGAAAGTATTCGAGCAGTGCCGGCATGTCTTCCTTCCGCTCGCGCAGCGGCGGTAAGCGCAGAATCACGCCGTTAATTCGAAAATAGAGTTCGCGGCGAAAACGTCCTGCTTCGACTTCTTTTTCCAGATTGCGCGACGTCGAGGAGATAAATCGCGAGCGCTTCTCCCCATTCCCGGCACTCGGTTCACCGTCCGGGAGCAACGAAAGCAACGCTCGTTGACATGCGGCGTCTAATTCGTGCACACCATCCAAGAAAATGGTTCGAGCTGCGCCCTCTATTCTGCCGGTGCGCGGATGAATCTCCTCTTGGATCTCTCCCAGCAGCCGCCCCGCCTCCAGCGAAGTACAACTCACCTTCTTCAGCGAAGCTTCGCCCAGTCCAGATAGCCGGTGAATCAACCTTGCATAAATCTCTTTGCCCGTCCCGCTCTCCCCCACTAGAAGAACGGGAATATCGGTCTTCGCGATCTCTGCAACCAAGGCATTCAGAGATTGCACACCGGCTCCCTGCCCGTAGACGAAACCGCCGCCGGCCCATGGTTCTAAGGTGTGAATCGCCATTGTTGTCATGCTTTCCACTTCTTGATTAAGCAGGTTCTATACCAAGGGTGTGCAGCAATTCTGTTCATTAAAAGTAAAGGTAAATCTCTTTAAATCAGTATTTTACATGTACTTTTCGGTTTTGATGCCCGATCTCTGAGCCAGCCGCTTGTCCCCATTTACTTCCACCAAGTGGCAAACTTCTGTCCATGGTCAATGGTTCCCCAACCCAACACAGGTAAGCAGAAACATTGAAAAGGTGCGGGATAATGGTCGGTTTGTATCCGCATCCCCCGGCAAGGCCCTGGGGCGGCGCGTCGATGAGTAGACGCGGATTCAGGCGCTGGACCGTTCGCAGCCGCTTCTACCGATGCGCCCGGGGCGATGTGGAGCAAGCTCTTGGCAACTTAAGAATTGTTCCCTGGCCGCAACTTGCCTCGTCCCACCCGCCTAGAAACAACTAGCCCCACGACCAAAGCCGCGGGGCTAGTAACAATTCTTCGGCTCTTCTGTCAGCAGGCATTTCTCTGCGAAACTAGCTTCTTGCGTGACAGCCCTGCCAAAGCCAATAAGCCCATGCCCAACATCGTCAGCATCGCTGGCTCGGGCACTGCTGTCGGGGCGTTCAGACTAATCGTGGCACCTGCCACGCTTCCGCTACCCCCCGTGGGCGTACCATTCAGGGTTGCAGACAACGTCCCCGTTACTTCTGGCGACAGCGGACCAGCGCCTAGGAAACTAAACAGAGCCGGATTCAAGTTGCCGGCGATGAAGCTCGCAGAAAAGGTTGATTGACCAGGCGCGCCCGCGGTCACGAGCGTCCAGCTTGCGTTTTGGAAACTGCCTGTGAACAGCGCCACAATGCCGGACCCGAGATTTCCCATTACGGTAACTGTGCCGCCGGGATTAAAAATGACCAGATCGGTGGGGCTGCCGACTAATGGGACGCCGTCGGCGGTTGTCCAACCAATTGTTCCGTTTGTGATCCCAGTGTTCAGAGGTCCAGAGTTCAATTGCGCGGAGGTAAGGGCGGATGAAAGCGTGAAAATAGGAAAAGGGGAGCCGACCATCGCCCAACTCGAGCCGGAGGATGTGTTCGAGCTAAACGAAATAGTGTCGGCCAACGCAGCCATCGGGCTGATCAACAACACGAAGAAACCTATCAGAGCCACCTTGCGCATTAGAATCCTCTCCTTGACTTAGAACAGCAGACATAAGTGCAGTTCATCTGCCAGATTGGTTCTAAGCCTATCTCTTATGTTTTCACACGATTAGAAATTTCCGAGGAATCAAATCACTTGCGCAAGGACAAAAAGTTGCATAATCCAGGCCTCGGGTTTCCTGCTCCACAGCCGCGCGTTTCTCTTTTAACCAGCTTCTTCTCCTATGTTTCGATATCACCCACCGAGAAGTACGTGCAATCCGGGTGATGAAACACCAGCGCGCTCACACTCGCTTCCGGATCCATCATGAAGCCTTCCGTAAGCTGCACGCCAATCTCTTCCGGCCTCAATAGTTTCCAGAGTACTGCCTGATCTTCGAGATTCGGGCATGCCGGATAACCAAAACTGTAGCGCTTCCCGCGGTAGCGTGAAGTGAACCGCTGCGCCATGGTCATCTCCGGGGGATCAGGGAATCCCCAGTCCTCCCGGATGCGCCGGTGCAGCCATTCCGCGGACGCTTCCGCCGTCTCGATGGCCAGCGCCTGCAGCCCGTGCGATTTGAAGTAGTAACCCTCATTCTTGGCCTTTTCCGATCGGTTGCGAATTCCTTCCCCGGCCGTCACCACGAATAACGCCAGATGATCGCGCTTTCCGTCCCGCGCGGGCAGCACGTAATCGCTCAGGCAGAGAAAATCTCCCATCCTCTGCCGCCCGAACTGAAAAGTATGCAATGGCACTTTTGCGCCCGGCGCGAAGAGGCGCAGCGCTTCGCCCTCCGCTTCCGCTTCAAAAAACTGCCATACGGCTCGGATCTTCATGAACTCGGCTGCTTCCTTCTTCACCTCTTCCATGTTCTCGAATAGCTCAGCGGCTTTCGGATCGCGTTCCGCCAAGCGCTTCTCGAAGTCGCCGCGGAAGCCCATGTGCCGTCCGTAGAGCATAAAGGGATTGACGTAGCCCCAGACTTCGCGCAAATCCGGCACCAGCCGGACTTTGCGGTCCAGATCTTTCACAGGTGGAATGGGCAGGTCGGCGCGAACCCGCGGCGATCGGGTCACCGCCGGGACCTCCTGCACTGTCACGATCGTAGACACTCCCGCGCCATTCCCGCTGGCCGTGTGATTCCGCAGCACGGTCTCGCGCGTCGCCGGATCCATCAATTCGTTCATCAGCCGCAGTCCGGTCATGGCATCTTTCGCGTAGCACACAGCTTTCCCGTAGCTTGGCGCAATCTTCGTCTGTGTGAACTTTGCCGAAAGCGCCGCGCCGCCCACCAGCATGGGAATTTCGATCCCTGCATCCTTTAAGTCATTGGCGGTAATCACCATTTGCTGCGCGCTCTTCACCAGCAGCCCGGACAATCCAATCGCATCCGGCTTGTGCTCCTGGTAAGCCTTGATCAATTCCTCCGGCGGTACCTTGATCCCCAGGTTCACCACGTCATAGCCATTATTCTTCAAAATGATTTCGACCAGGTTCTTCCCAATGTCATGGACGTCGCCCTTCACTGTCGCCAGCACGACCTTTCCGCGCTTGGCCGTGTCCGCCTTCTCCATGAATTGCTCGAGGTGGCTTACCGCCGCCTTCATGGCTTCCGCCGACTGCAACACTTCCGCCACGATCAATTCATTCGCATTGAACAACCTCCCGACTTCCGCCATTCCCGCCATCAGCGGTCCATTCACGATGTCCAGTGGGGCCGCACCCTCCCCGCGCTTTTTCTCCAGATCTTCGACCAGCCCGTCCCTCGTGCCTTCAATAATGTAGTTCGCTAGCCGCTCATCCAGTGGCACGTCCGCCGCGCGAGCTTTTTCCTTCTTCTTCGTGGTGCGGAAGTGTTCGGCAATGGCTGCGATGTAGTGCTGATTGACCGCCGCGCGTTGTTCCTTGCTCTGCTTGCGCCAGTCCGCGGGGACATCCCGCAGCAACCCGGCATTCGAATGGTCGGCAGCCACATCCTTCGGCGGGTGTGAAAACAGAAGGTTTTCCGCGAGCTCTCGCTCATTTGCGGGGATAGACGCAAAGCGCTCCAGCTTCTCCGTATTGACGATGGCGAGGTCCAGCCCCGCCTTCGTGCAGTAATAGAGGAACACGGAATTCACGACTTCGCGCGCGCCTGCCGGTAGCCCGAAGGAAACATTTGAAATGCCCAGGATCGTTCGAACATCCGGCAGCGCCTGCTTGATCAGGCGGATGCCTTCCATGGTCTCGACCGCGCCGCCGATATAGTTTTCATCGCCCGTCGCGCACGGAAAAACCAGCGGATCGAATATGATGTCCTCCGGCCCCAGCCCGTATTTTTCCGTCAGCAGCTTGTACGAACGCTGCGCGATCGCCAGCTTCCGCTCGCGCGTAAACGCTTGCGCCTGCAGCTTGTCCTCATCGATGCAGCCCACCACCACTGCCGCTCCGAACTCGTGCGCCATCGGCACGACGCGTTCGAACTTTTCTTCGCCGTCTTCCAAGTTGATCGAATTGATGATCGCTTTGCCCTGGCAATACGTCAGCGCCAGCTCGATCGCCGTCGGATCGGTGGTATCGATCATCACCGGCGCCTTCACTTTTCGAATCAGCTTTTCGTAGAACGGCGGAATATCTTTCTTCTCGTCGCGTTCCGTGCTCTGCAGGCACACGTCCACGATATGCGCGCCGCCTCGCACCTGACGCCGGGCAATCTCGCTCGCTTCTTCCCACTTATCTGCCGCCACCAGGTTCTTGAACAGTCGCGAACCGATCACGTTCGTCCGTTCGCCCACGAGCAGTGGCCGCGTGCTGTCCTCCGCCTCAATCGTTTCAATCCCTGAATAAACCGCCCGGTGCGTCTCCCCAGGCCGTTGCCGCGGCTTCTTGCCTTCCACCATCTGCGCAATCGCGTGAATGTGTTTCTCGGTTGTGCCGCAGCATCCCCCAACGAAATTCAACCAGCCGTGATCCGCAAATTTCTCAAGCTGCGCCGCCAGCGTCGTCGGAGTTTCGAGGTATTTTCCCTCCTCATCCGGCAGGCCCGCATTCGGGTAACAAGACACAAACTCGCCCGTGAGTTGGCTCAGCGTTCGAATGTGGTCGGTCATGAACTCGGGCCCTGTCGCGCAGTTCATCCCAAACGCTAGCGGCTTCGAATGCCGCAGCGACGCCCACATTGCTTCCACCGTCTGACCAGCCAACATCGTTCCCATCGGCTCGATCGTGACCGATACGATGAACGGCACTTCGCTCCTTATCTCCTTCGATAGTTTGTGAATGGCGAGGATTGCCGCCTTGATATTCCGGGTGTCTTGGCAGGTCTCGACCAGTAGCAGATCCACTCCGCCTTCGACGAGGCCCTTCGCCTGCGTGTAGTAAGTCTCCCGTAGCTCGCTAAACGTCACCCCGCCTGTAACCGTAATCGCTTTGGTCGTTGGCCCCACGGAACCTGCCACGAATCGCGGCTTCCCAGGGGCGCTGAATTCATCCGCCGCTTGCCGCGCCAACTCGGCCGCGCGCTTGTTCAGGAAGTGCGCGTCCGCGGCCAGCCCGTACTCCGCCAGCACAATCGGCGCCCCGCCGAAGCTGTTCGTTTCGACGATGTCCGATCCCGCCTCAAAGTATTTCCTATGAATATCCAGAACGACATCCGGCCGCGTTCGAACGAGGTTTTCGTTGCACCCTTCGAGCGCGGCTCCGCCAAAATCCGCCGCATTCAGGTTTCGTTGTTGCAGCATTGTCCCCATCGCGCCGTCGAGCACGAGGATCCGCTGGGCGAGTAACTCTCGCAAAGCTCTGGCCGATTCGTTCAGGTTACGCATCCGTTGGAAATCCCTGCTCCTTGTTGCCTCCGCTGTGAAATAGAGGCAACTTCAATGAAATCTGAGTTTTCCGGACATTCCCATTTTACGCGGGTTTCCTGCCAGATACGAATCACCAACCATTGAACTAGCGCTTTTTTCGCCCGAATGGCGAATACGCCACCCTGAAACCCCAGAACCCATCTGCTATACTGTTTTTCCCCGGAAGCTTGCAGGCCGGGGCGACGCATCCCGGGTGTCAGTAACAGTTCGAGAACAGCCATCCCAAAGGGACTTGCCCCTTTGGCCAGTTTTCAATACCCTGGCAGACAGTGACTACCAAACGTGCTTCTTCAAAACTTGCCGTTTGCATCCTCTCGCCGCACCCGTTGGTGCTGAGCGAGTTCGAACGCATTTTGGCGAAGGCGCCATTCAAGGTATTCTCCAAGCAGCTTGAATCCACCCTCGCGCCCGACCTTCGAGCTCTGGAGCTGCCCCGGGCGCAAGTCTACGTCATTGACGCGCACGCCGCGAAACCCGCTACCGGTGCGCTGCTGGCCAATCTTCTCGAACGCTATCCCGAAGCTCGCCTCATCGTCGTTGGTGAGCAGCACAACGATGCCAACAGCTTTTCGCTCCTGCGTCTTGGTGTGAAAGGCCTTCTCACTTACGTTGAAGCCCGGGACCAATTGATCCGTGCTCTGCCGCTCGTTGCTACCGGAGGATTCTGGGTCCCACGGCAGCTTCTGTCCGGATTCGTTGATTCCATCCTCACCGGCCAGGGCCGTCGTCTGAAGACTGATTCCGTCACGAATCTGAGCCGTCGCGAGCAGGAAGTTCTCGATTCGCTGCTCGAAAATCTTTCGAACAAAGAGATTGCCAGCAAGCTCAACATTGCGGAACGTACAGTGAAGTTTCACGTTTCGAACCTGCTGAGTAAGTTCGGCGTGCGTCGCCGTGCCGACCTCATTCTTCTTACCTTTCAGCGCCGCTTGTCGCAGGCTTAGTCTTTGTCGAGTTGTCGGGCCGGTGCGGCCTGCTTTTCCGCGGCCCTTGCGGTTGGTTCAGGCAACGTTGAGCACCCACATTTTGCGTTTCTACCTAACTCGAGGAGATCTTACAGGTGAATATTCTCGTTACGGGAGCGGCGGGTTACATTGGCAGTGTCTGCTCGGAGGTCTTGGTTTCTCGCGGCATGTCCGTCATTGCGCTGGACAGCTTGGTGGAGGGCCATCGCCCCGCTGTGCCTCCGCGAGCCATCTTTTGCCAGGTAGACCTTGCGAATCGCCCTCAGATTGAAGCCGTTTTCGCCGAGCACAAGATTGACGCCGTGATGCACTTCGCCGCCGAAGCCCTGGTCGCCAAATCCGTAAGCGAGCCTAGTATTTTCTACGCCACTAACGTGGCCGGCGGTGTGAACCTGCTCGATGCCGTCACGCGCCACGGCGTTAAGAAATTCATTTTTTCCTCCACTGCCGCCACCTACGGCGAACCCGAAATCGTTCCCATTCCCGAAGACCACCGGAAGGCGCCCATCAACCCCTACGGAAAATCCAAGCTCGTATTCGAACAGATTCTGGCCGATTACAAGCTTTACACAGGGCTCAAATACGTGTGCCTCCGCTATTTCAACGCTGCCGGAGCCTCCAAGGAACGCGGCGAGCATCATCGCGTGGAGACTCATCTCATTCCCCGGGTTCTCGATGCCGCCGGCGGTGGGCTGCCCCATGTCGATGTCTTCGGCACGGACTACCCCACACCGGACGGCACTTGCGTCCGCGACTACATCCATGTGCTCGATATCGCCGATTCCCACGTTCGCGCGCTTGAGGAAATCGACCGCGTTTCCGGCGAAGCCTTCAACGTCGGCAACAGCCGTGGATTCTCTATCTTGGAAGTTATCGATGCGGCCGAGCGCATCACCGGCCGCAAGATCCCTCGCAAACTCGGACCGCGGCGCCCCGGCGACCCTGCCGTTCTGGTCGCCAGCAAGGAAAAGCTCAAGCGCGCGCTCGGTTGGGAAGCAACTCATTCTTCGCTTGAAGAAATAATCGAGTCAGCTTGGGCGTGGCGGCAGAAACACCCCCACGGGTATGCGGACAGCGCGACGGCCTAGGTTTAGTCACTGAACTTATAGCGGATGATGCACCACAACGCCTGCATGCCGTCTTTCCAGGTAATCTTCTTGCCTTCTTCGTAAGTGCGCCCCGCATAAGTAATCGGCACTTCGTAGATGCGCCACTTGTGCTTTGCGATCTTTGCCGTAATCTCCGGTTCGAATCCAAATCTATTTGACTTGACCTCAACTCCCGCCAGTACCTCTCTCCGGAACACCTTGTAACACGTCTCCATATCCGTCAGCTTCAGGTTCGTGAAGATATCCGAGAGCAGCGTTAGCATCCGGTTTGCAACGTAGTGCCAGAAGTAATGCACGCGCTGGGGCCCGCCCAGAAACCTCGAACCATACACCACATCCGCGCGGCCCTCGACGATCGGCTCCAGCAGCTTCTGGTAATCGCGCGGGTCGTATTCCAGGTCCGCGTCCTGCACCAGCACGACATCTCCCGTTACTTGCGTAAATCCGCGCCGCAATGCCGCTCCCTTGCCCTGGTTTAGCGTCTGAAAGAAAAACCTCAGATCCCGCAGCTCGACCTGGTCGCCCCCATCCTGCGCGGGAGCGGATGCTTCACCGTTGGCCTGCCGCGCAGCCATGTTTTCCAGAATCTGACGCGTTCCGTCGGTCGAGCAATCATCGATGATGATCACTTCCTTGCGTATCTCGGTGTCCAGCACCCGCCGCAAGATTTCGTCAATCGTCGCCTTCTCGTTGTAAACGGGAATAACGATCGAGACCTTCGGATTGTCAAGCGCAGAGGGGTTGTATCGTTGATGGGCCATGAGCGTCGAAAGATTGTAGCGGCGCAGCCTCCGGCGAGTAAAGCCAGCTCCCACCCTGACTCCCGCTCGTGGTTACTATCCGTCTTTTCCCTCTCGCCCAAACCCGCTATCCTTGTAGGGGCGCAGCATGCTGCGCCCCTACTTGAGTTCGCTTTCGGTACGCATGGAATCTTCTCTTCTCTGCGCTCTCTGTGCACTCCGCGAACTCTGCGTAAAATCTTTTTCGACCTAATGCTGCAACTCTAAATGCCCACTTTCTTCATCGAACAATTCGGTTGCCGCGCCACCCAAGCCGATGGCGCCGCCATCGAACGCCAGCTGCTCAACCGTGGCTGCACCTCCGCCTCCACGCCTGCCGCCGCCGACATCATCGTCGTCAACACCTGCACCGTCACGGCCTCCGCCGACGCTCAGGCTCGCGACGCCATTCGCAAGCTTCACGCCGCCAACCCCTCTGTCCGCGTTATCGTCACTGGCTGTTACGC
>WNFN01066480.1_pt1 | contig 13529 bp, 12 predicted proteins | sample 5400161 | NCBI WGS metagenome assembly WNFN01 (sample SAMN13153353, study PRJNA577476) | soil metagenome | isolation source: 80 cm saprolite on Douglas fir-dominated hillslope | place: USA:California | collected 2013-09-17
ATCGTAGCTGGGTAACTAGCGTACACCCGGCAAAACCTGTTGCGTTTCAGGCTCGGCTCGACCAATCAACGGCAACCCCAGCCATTCCAAATTGATCCGGTCCATCTGCATGTCGAGCAAGGTTATCTGGGCAATCCAAATGGGGATCTGAGATGCTCCTCTCCCAAAACAAACTATCTGCGAGAACGGAGGCTAAGCCTCGGGAAGAAGTCGAATTGTTCCTGGCTACTCCTGCGGTTGCGTCGTTCCCGGCGAATGACAAATAGAACTAATGGTCCTCGATTTCTACCAATTGCGTGAGCAGCCGTTTGGAGTGACTCCGGACCCGCGCTACCTTTACCTCGGCCCCGGGCACCGGGAGGCCCTGGCTTCTTTGTTCTATGGGATTGAAACGAATCGCGGTTTTCTTTCTCTTGTTGCGGAGCCAGGGATGGGCAAGACCACCCTTCTATTCCAGCTCCTGCAGCAGTGGAGGGACCGCGTCCACAGTGCCTTCCTGTTCCAAACTCAATGCGATTCCCGGGAGTTTATCCGCCATCTGATGAACGATTTAGGTCTCAAGAGCGACGGCGAAGATTTCGTGCGGATGCACTCAGAGCTTAACGAATTCTTGTTTCGCGAGACGCTCGCTGGAAGATCAGTCGTAATCTTCATTGACGAAGCTCAGAATTTAACTGATAACGTCCTGGAGACTGTGCGTTTGCTCTCAGACTTTGAGTCGGCAGAGAAGAAACTGCTCCAGATTGTTCTCGCCGGGCAGCCTGAACTAGCAAAGCGATTGTCGCGTCCGGGTCTCGTCCAGTTACGTCAACGGATCGCTATCCAGGCGCGACTGGACGTGCTGCCTGCCCCCGAGGTAGTTCGCTACATCAATCATCGGCTGCAAGTGGCGGGATACCACGGCACTGAATTGTTCACTCCTGGGGCCTTCGGGCTCATTGCGGACCGCAGCCAAGGGATACCACGGCTTATAAACAATCTTTGCTTCGGCGCACTGTCATTGGGTTGCGCCATGCAGCAGAAGCAAATTACCTCTGAGGTCGTACGGCAGGCTGCTTTGGACCTATCCTTGGAGGCCCATGGTCCAAAAACTCCGGTCCCACATCAGCAGACGGCACCCAGGGTTACTCCGGGTCTTCGGCCGCCTTTGCCTTTCTATTCCTGGATCACTGACAAGCTTTCCAGACAGCGGGTTCTTCAAACGTTGGTTCTTTCTCTCGTGTGTGGCACTTTCGTGATCTACTTTGGGGTCCGCAGCGTGGCAGGAACGTTTCGACCCTCGGCGGCGATATACCAGCATACCCAAACTGCTTCAGCGCTTGCTGGCTCCGAGTCTCAGCCTACAAAGCGCTTGATAGATGCCATTGCCGACGAGCAGCCCCATGAGTTGCAGCAAACTGCTGCCCACGAGAATTCGTTGCGTTCTTTCATTTATGTGGTCCAACCGAGAGACACCTTGCGCGACCTCTGCCTCTTGATTTTGGGGCGCTATGACGAGGTTGTCCTGTCACAAATCCAAAAGCTCAATCCGGAATTGAAAGACCCAGACCATCTGGATGTTGGACAAAAGATTCGGCTTCCACTGCATCCCTTGAAATGAGGAGAGAGCCTGTCGTGATCGACAACTCTTCGATGAATTCGAATCCCCTTGGCTCGTCTGGCACCTCCGTCCCGGCATGTGCGCACGGTGGAGCTTAGAGAATTCGGCGCGCGATCCGGTCCTTAAACGTTCAAAACAAAAGGATCAGCTCCTCGATGGTAAATGGGTTGAGAGAAATGTCCAATTCTCGGTGCCTCTCCAAGCTCGCTTTGCGACTGCGTATTTCTTCGAACCGGCGCCGGCACGAAGTTCTTGCTGAGGACGTGTTCCGGAGGATTTTCTGCTGGGAACGGAAAAGAGCAGAACGTTCTGGCAGGTGCTTTTTGTTAATGCTTGTGCGCGTAGAAAGCATTCTCCGGGCGAATCAAAGTGAAAGAGCGCTCTCCGAAATAATATCAGCGCTCTCCAGTTCCACGAGAGAGGCGGACCTTGCCGGCTGGTACCGAGCGGGCGAAATGCTTGGTGTCATCTTCACAGAGTTCCGCGAAGGGGACCGGAAGGCGATGGAGAGCTTGACGTCTGCCAAAGTAACCAAATCATTGCGGTCCACGTTGAGTCCTGAACAGCTTGAAATGATACACATCTCGTTCCACTTCTTCCCGGAGACGGTGGACAAATCCGGCCTCAGCCAGCCAGCAGACGCTGAACTTTATCCGGACTTGTTGGAGAGAGACGAGGAGAGGAAATTCTCTCGTTTTGTGAAGAGGTCGATGGATATTGCGGGAAGCTTAGCAGCCCTAATCCTTTGCTCTCCGCTACTTGTACTTATCTCCGTAGCCATCAAGCTCACTTCGAAAGGACCAATCTTATTTAGGCAAGAGAGGGTGGGCCGGTACGGCTCACGGTTCACGTTCTTGAAGTTCAGGTCGATGGAGTGCGGCAGCGATGCGCGCATTCACCGTGAATACGTCAAACAGTACATCGCGGGGGAAGCAGAGGCGGCTCGAGCCAGTCAAACCCAAAATGCAGTTTACAAAATTCAAAGCGACCCGCGTATTACACGCGTAGGAAAGTTTCTGCGAAGAAGCAGCTTGGACGAATTGCCTCAATTCATAAATGTACTGAGGGGAGACATGTCTCTTGTCGGGCCGCGCCCTCCAATCCCCTACGAGTTGGAAGGCTACCAAACCTGGCATCGGCGTCGCGTGCTGGAGTCGAAGCCGGGAATCACGGGGCTGTGGCAAGTGAGCGGTCGCAGCAGGGTCAAGTTCGACGACATGGTTCGCATGGATTTGCGATATGCGAAAACGTGGTCACTTTGGCTAGATGTCAAGATCCTATTGCAAACGCCGGCGGCCGTGCTTTTCGGCGTAGGTGCCTACTGAGGGCTTTGGTGGTGCAATCGGGTTTTCACCTTTCACGCAAAGAGTTGAGGATCAGAGCAGCTTCTAGAACGCCGAGACAAACAGCAATACCTAGTTTTCCTGGAGAGGGCTAAATGGCAACCCAAACAGATCCCGTTCGCTATGGAATTCCACGAACGGCTGCGCCTGAGATTTCCAAGAGGTCGAAATCCTACGCGCACCAAAGTCCGTCCAATCTCGTTCGTGTTGGTGTCATCGGTTACGGTTACTGGGGTCCGAATGTAGTCCGGAATTTGCAGAGCCTCGAAAATTGCCAACTCGTTACAATCTGCGACAAGAATTCAGACTCACTCGGACGCGCAGGCCGAGTTTATCCGGGTGTCGAACTAACGACAGACTACTCGGAGCTGCTGACTTCAACTCAAATCGATGCTATCGCCGTGGTAACTCCGGTCTGGACGCATTTCGAACTGGCCAAAGCCGCTTTGCAAAATGGCAAACACGTCTTTCTGTTCAGTGGGGCAGTCAGGAAGATCCGGGAACTCGTCGACGATGGCACCTTGGGAGATCTCTACTATTTTGATTCCACGCGCGTGAATCTGGGCCTCTTCCAACACGACGTAAACGTGGTCTGGGACCTTGCTCCTCATGATTTGTCGATCATGGATTACATCATCCGGGCGAAACCGGAAGCCGTCGTCGCAACCGGTGGGAGGCATTTGAACGGTCTTGCGGACGTGGCTTTCATTACCGTCTACTTTCCGCATGACGTGATCGCGCACATCAACGTCAACTGGCTTTCTCCGGTCAAGGTTCGAAAGACGCTGATCGGCGGCGAGAAAAAGATGCTGGTGTGGAATGATCTCGAGGCCGACGAAAAAATCAAAGTCTACGATAAAGGCGTGCAGATGACGAGCGGGCGAGGCGTGTACGACTTATTGGTTAGCTATCGCTCTGGGGATGTTTGCGCGCCAAAGATCGAACAGGCTGAGGCGCTGAAGGTCGAGCTTGAATACTTCATCGACTGCATACTAAACGACCGAACGCCAATCAATGATGGGCCAGCAGGTTTGCGGGTGGTCAAAATTCTGGAAGCGGCCGATCAATCGCTGCAAGGGCGAGGAAGGGTCGTCTCCCTGTGAACAAATACCACAGTATCGCTCCCGATGTGCAGTTGGGAAAGGATGTAAAGCTCTCCCAATTCATCAATCTCTATGGCTGCGACGTTGGCGATCACACTAAGATAGGCGCCTTCGTAGAGATTCAAAAAAACGCCAGAATCGGCAAAAACTGCAAGATCTCGAGCCATAGTTTTATTTGCGAAGGAGTGACCATTGAAGACAATGTTTTCGTGGGCCACGGCGTGACCTTCATCAATGATGCTTATCCCCGTGCCACCAATTCGAATGGCGAGCTCCAATCCGAAAATGACTGGAAAGTACAACCAACGCTGGTGAAAAAAGGTGCCTCTATTGGTTCCGGTGCGACGATACTTTCGAATCTGGTCATCGGTAAAAATGCTCTAGTCGGTGCGGGCAGTGTGGTAACTCGCGACGTGCCAGACAATGCCATCGTGGCTGGGAATCCAGCCAAGCTGCGTCGCTTGATCGCGCCAGAACTGAGGGTAGCGTCATAAACGCCAACCACAGAATTCCTTTCTTAGACCTGGTGACTCCCCATGTAGAACTGGAAGAGGAACTGGTTTCGGTCTTCCGGAGGGCGCTGAAGAGCGCCGGATTCGTCGGCGGACCGATGGTCGAACAGTTCGAAAAGGAGTTTGCACAGTTTTGCGAAGTCGAATATTGCGTAGGCGTAGGGAACGGCACAGACGCATTGCGGTTTGCTCTGATCGCCGCGGGAGTGCAGCCGGGCGATACTGTTGTTACGGTTCCGAATACTTTTATCGCGACCACGGAGGCTATCTCCCAGGCCGGCGCGCGGCCGGACTTCGTGGATGTCGAGGAGCGGACCTACAACTTGGATGCGCGAAAGCTCCGCGAATACCTTGAAACGCAATGCAGTCTCGACCGCGGGACTGGAAAATTATTGAATCGGAAGACGGGAAGTCCAGTTGTGGGGATCGTCCCCGTGCACCTGTACGGCCAGATGACGGACATGGACCCAATCCTGGATCTCGCAGAACGACATAACTTGTTTGTGATCGAAGATGCTTGTCAGGCTCACGGGGCGGCCTACTATTCACGAAAAGAGGGTCGCTGGAAGAAGGCAGGATCGATGGGCGTGGCGGCTGCTTTCAGCTTCTATCCTGGAAAAAACCTGGGCGCTTGCGGGGAGGCTGGTGCAGTTACGACAAATGATACAAAGCTTGCTGGAAGAGTTCGGATGCTGCGCGACCATGGTCAAGCGCAAAAGTATAGCCACGAAATAGAGGGATATAACGGCAGACTGGATGCAATTCAAGCTGGGATTCTGCGGGCTAAACTCAAGCATTTGGCAGAGTGGAACCAAAAACGCCGCAGATGTGCGCGGCGGTACGGCGAGTTGTTTCGGCCACAGAATGATAAAATCATCCTCCCGCACGAATCTCCACTAAACAAAGCTGTCTATCACCTCTACGTTATCCGCGTTAAGAATCGGGATCAACTTCAGTCGCATCTCGCCGAAGCTAACATCGCAACGCAGATCCACTACCCGACGCCTCTTCACCTTCAGAGGGCCTACGCGACTATGGGGTACAAAGAGGGAGATTTTCCCGTCGCAGAAAAGGCAGCGACGGAAATATTGTCGCTGCCTATGTATCCGCAGCTCGAACCTCAGCAGCAGAAAGTAATTGCGCAAGAACTAGTTAATTTGCTCTTGGGAGTGAATGCCGGCATCGGGAATCGGAGTTTGGAGCCAGTCGCTGCGCCTGAGGGCCACGCTGACTGAGACAATTCATACCCCAGGGGAATCGATTCCGCCATGAATTTCAAAACCCCGATCCAGGCATTAAGTCCGGGCTCGACGCCGACAAAGATAGAAATGTGTCCCGCGGCTCGCGCCAATGGAAAGATCTGGATCGATTTGGACAACTCACCCCATGTTCCATTTTTTGTCCCCATCATTGAAGAGCTCCAGAAGCGTAATTATTCGGTCGTGGTCACCGCACGCGATTGTTTTCAGGTACGCGAACTGGCAGATTTTTTTCATCTAAACTACAAGCTGATCGGCCATCACTCCGGGAAAGGCAAACTCCGCAAGGTTGCAGGGTTGTGCTTTCGTGCGTTGCAATTGATTCCCACGATCCTGAGGGAAAAACCGGACTTAGCCGTATCTCATTGTTCACGTTCCCAGTTGATTGCTTCTACCCTTTGCAAGGTTCAGTCTTTTTTTCTGGGTGATTATGAGTTTGCAACCCCGTGGGTGTTCATCTATCCCACCTGGCACATGCGCCCGGAAGTTATACCCGAGAGGACGCTCCCAAGGAGTCCGAGTCGAAACCTGAAATACCCGGGCATCAAAGAAGACGTGTACGTCCCCCGGTTTGTTCCAGACCCGAGTATCAGGTCCCAGCTGGGACTCCAGGAGCAGGACGTCGTGGTGACCATGCGTCCGCCGGCGCGCGAGGCTCACTATCACAATCCACAAAGCGACGAACTCTTCGAAGCAGCAGTTGAGTTTCTATGTAAGAGGCCGGAGCTGAAAATTGTGGTCCTTCCCCGAAATGAGAAGCAGGCGATGTGGTTGAGGGATCGCTGGCCTGAGCTCTTTTCGAACGGCAAGATGCGCATCCCCGAAAAAGTCGTAGATGGTCTCAACCTGATTTGGCATTCTGACTTCGTCATCAGCGGCGGCGGCACGATGAACAGGGAGGCCGCTTCGCTGAACGTCCCCGTTTACAGTATTTTTCGTGGCAAGATTGGCGCCGTCGATCAGTATCTGAGCAAGACCGGCAGACTGGTCCTGCTCCACAACGCCGAAGATTTGCAAACCAAGATTTTGCCGGGGCGGAGAGAGCGTCCATCGAGACCGCAGGACGGGCATTCTGCCGCTCTGAGCAGTATTGTGGAGCAAATGGTTGCCACCATGGAATCACAACACGTACGTTCGGGCGGCATGGAAGTGGCCACTGAGCGAGGCACAGTAGGAAGGTGAGGCTACAGGATGCAATGGTCTGAGGCTGGGGCAATGAAAATTCTGACAGTTGTCGGCGCGCGGCCCAATTTTATGAAGGCCGCACCGATCATCGCAGCGATCAATGCGCACAATAAGCACAATGAGAGGTTAGTGGCGGGTTTCGCCGGCCGGCCAGAACCACAAGTCGAAACGATCCAGCACATTCTTGTCCACACTGGTCAACATTACGACGAGCTCATGTCCGGGTCCTTTTTCAATGATCTTAATCTTCCAAAGCCAGATATTCATCTCGGCGTTGGTTCAGGCTCACACGCAACCCAAACCGCAGAAATTTTGAAGAAGTTCGAAGAAGTGTTGCTGGAGAAAAAACCGGATATCGTGGTTGTTGTTGGCGATGTGAATTCGACGCTTGCTTGCGCCCTGGTTAGCTCCAAGATTTCCTTTGATTCAGATGGTTCCAGACCGGTGATCGCCCACGTGGAAGCGGGATTACGTTCCTTCGACCGGTCCATGCCCGAAGAGGTTAACCGCATTCTTACCGATCATGTATCTGATCTGCTCTTCGTGACGGAAGAGAGCGGACTTCAGAATCTCCGTAATGAGGGTGTCCCGGCCGATAAAATCCACTTCGTCGGCAATACCATGATTGACTCCCTCCTCCATTTCAAGGAGAAAGCCGAAGCATCGACAATTTTGGAGAAGTTAGGGTTTCTCGGCCAGGGAAGAAAGAACGGAGAGGCCAACTCTTCCACCCGATATGCACTGCTGACGTTACATCGAGCGTCCAATGTGGACAATCGGGATGTCTTTCTGAACATTATGACGGGGTTGGAGGAACTCGCAACGGATTGCCCCGTCGTATTTCCCGTGCATCCTCGAACGCAGCGGCGAATCCAGGAATTCGGATTCGAATTCAGCCTAGGAAAGGGTACAGGGAAACATGGAGCGAATGAACAAGGTCCTGGCATGATCGTGACCGACCCGCTGGGTTACTTGGACTTCCTTTGTTTGATGAAACATGCCTCGCTGGTCGTTACCGACTCGGGCGGCATCCAGGAAGAAACAACAATTCTTGGGATTCCCTGCGTCACCGTCAGAGAAAACACGGAGAGGCCAGTCACGGTCGAGTGTGGAACAAACACGATCGCGGGGACGAAAACAGACGCCATCAAGGATGCTATTCGCCGTCAGCTAGGCGGGAACAGAGACAATGGCGTGCCAAAGAACTGGGACGGACGGGCCGGAGAGCGCATCATTGACATTTTGGTTCGCACGCACCGCGAAAAGACTTCCTTTCGATCAGTCTTTATCCCACATACCGAGCCGCTTGAAGCCCGATACGCCCGTCCCTAAGCGCATGAATGGCTAAAGGCAATCATCTGGAAGCTAAGATCCTAAAGCTCTTGGCCTATTGTCAGGTCAACGATTGGGCGGGGTACGACCCGTACGATGCTGTCAACAGCCCCGTCTTTGCCGCCCTGCCATTCCTCAACTCGAGATTTCCTCGATTGTTCTTAACCCAGGCCCTGAAGCGAAGTCCAATCAATATTCGCAGGATGTTGGGTATTCCAAAGACCCAGAATCCTAAAGCCATCGCGCTGTTTCTGTCGGCGTTCCTCAAGCTTTCGAAAATCGGAGTGGCTAAGACCGGCGACTTGGTCGAGCCGATGATCCAAAGGTTGATCGCGCTTCGGTCACAAGGAGTTTCTCACTGGTGCTGGGGATACAGTTTTCCGTGGCAGACGCGGACGATAGTGGTGCCGAGTGGGGTCCCTAACCTGGTGTGCACCACATTCGTGGGTGATGCGCTTCTGGATGCCTATGAGCAGCTCCAGGACCGGCGATGTCTGAGCATGGCGATGAGCGCAGCGGAGTACATTCTGGACGAGCTCTATTGGACCGACGGTAAGTCGGTCGCCGGTTTCAGTTATCCTCTTCCTAGACTCAAGAATCAGGTGCCCAACGCGAATTTCCTTGGTGCGGCTTTGTTATGCCGCGTGTACCAACATACGAACGATAGGAAATTCCTCGATCCAGCGCTTAGGGTTGCCCGTTACTCCGCCGCCAAGCAGCACGCAGACGGCTCGTGGGGCTACGGGGAGGGGCCGTCACAACGATGGATTGACAACTTTCATACCGGCTACAACCTGTGTGCGCTACGGTCCATTGGCCGCTATGCCGGAACAACGGAGTTCGAATCGAGAATCCGGCGCGGGTTCGAGTTCTACCGAGCCCACTTTTTCCGCGAGGACGGCGCACCCAAGTATTTTCACAACCGTACGTATCCAGTGGACATTCATTGTGTTGCGCAAAGTATCATCACGCTCCTTGCATTCAAAGATCTCGACCCGCGCAATGTCGAACTGGCGCGCTTGGTGTTCCAATGGGCTATGAATCATATGTGGGATGAGCGAGGCTTTTTTTACTACCGCGTTCTTCGCCTCTTTACCATCCGAACCCCATACATGAGATGGGCCCAGGCCTGGATGCTTCTCGCAATGTCTACGCTGCTATGCGAATCGGACGTGCCGGTGAGATCTCCAGAAACCCTCGATTCAGCAGCTTTGGTTGAGGCCCACTGACGCTTCGCAAGCAGATTCCTTTACGCCCGAACGGAATAAGGCAGACAACAGGACTTTCGTCAGCGGAATGAAGAAACTGCCCGGTCCCGCGTCGAACCAAGTTCCAAAAGCACCAGCCGCATAGGTTCTCCCCCAACTCATAGCGTTAATGCGAGGTTGCCGTGGCAGTTTATACATTGAATCCGCTGCAGGATTCGCGCTGGGTCGACTTTGTCGAAAGGCACCCACGGGGCTCCATTTTTCATACACCGGGCTGGCTGGAGGTGCTACGCCTTACCTATGGATATGAACCGATCGTGTACACGACTTCCGCCCCAGGAACGCCTTTGGTGAATGGAATCGTGTTCTGCCGCGTTAGCAGTTGGCTGACCGGAGACAGAATGGTTTCATTGCCCTTTACTGACCACTGCGAGCCTCTCGTCGAAGGCCCCGAGGACGGCAAAGAAATCCTTGATTCTCTGCAAGGTGCACTCGGTAGAGAAAAGTTCAAGTACATCGAGCTTCGCCCGCTGAGTGCAAACCTGCTGACAGAAACGTGCTTGCAAAAGAACAATTCGTTCTGGTTCCACGCACTCGATCTCCACGCAGAACTCGGGGAACTTTTTAAGAAGCTTCAAAAGGATTCGATTCAGAGAAAGATTCGGCGCGCCGAACGCGAGGATTTGCTCTACGAGGAGGGAAGATCGGACAGTCTTCTGAATAAGTTTTATCACCTCTTTATCCAGACGCGCCGGCGACACAGAGTCCCGCCGCAGCCCGTTAATTGGTTCCGAAACGTCGTTACATGCCTTGGCGACCGAGTCAAAATCCGCGTTGCTTCGAAAGCGGGCCGTCCCATCGCCAGCATCGTGACGCTGAAACACGGCCAAACCATGGTCTACAAATACGGCGGCTCTGACGCAAGTTCTCACAATCTGGGCGCCATGCCGTTCTTGTTCTGGAAGGCTATTCAGGATGCGAAAAAGGACGGAGTCCAGAGATTCGACTTCGGCCGATCGGATAGCGACAACGCCGGACTGATTACCTTCAAAGACCGCTGGGGTTCGCAACGCAGTGAGCTGACGTATTGGAGGCTGCCCGGCCGGAGTACACAGGTCCCGGCCCCGTGGAAGCTCAAAGTTGCCGGTCCGATTTTCGCATGCATGCCTGATCTATTTCTGGCGGCGAGTGGGCGAATCCTGTACCGCCATCTTGGCTAGCACGGAGGGTGAGGTCTGCGTAAGGGTATGGCAATAGATCTAGATGCGAAACCGGCTTCGACGCCGCTACGGTCGGTGTTTCCAACTAGGCGCAGCATCGGTGCCCTCGTTATGGACGCAGATTATCGTGGGCTCGCGGTTGTGCGCAGCTTGGGTCGCCACGGAATCCCTGTGTGGGTTCTGCAGCACGGTGATCAGTTGCTCGCAACTTTGTCGCGTTACAACCGCCGAACGCTGAGTTGGCCCAGTCAAGATGAAGAAGAAAAGGTAGATTTTCTTGTCAACTTGGCTGATCGCGAGAGTATTCGTCATTGGGTACTGCTTCCCACAGGTGATGAAGGCGCCGCCCTCGTTGCGCGCCACCATAGGACGCTTGGCGAACACTTTCAACTTACGACGCCGCCATGGGATGTGCTGCAATGGTTGTATGACAAGCGACTCACCTATCGACTTGCCGACAGAGTGGGCGTAGACCACCCATGGACCCTGTATCCCGCGAACGCCGAACAGGTGGCGGCGAGCGAGTGTCCGTATCCGGTCATTCTAAAACCGGCCTATTCCAGCAGCTTCAATCGATTCACGATTCAGGAGCTCATTCCAGGGGGAGGCGACTCGCAGTTTTCCTACACCGCTCTGTGCCAGGACGGGCGGGCGATCGCATCACTTACCGCGAGACGGACCCGGCAAATTCCCATGGACTTTGGGCGCGCCAGTACATTCGTTGAGACCGTCGACGACCCAGCAGCCTCGACGACGGCGATTCGCCTCATCGAGGCGCTTCGATACACAGGCATCGCAGAAGTTGAATTCAAACGAGATCGGCGTGACGGGAAGCTTAAGCTGTTGGATATCAATCCACGTGTTTGGGGCTGGCACAGTCTCTGCGGATTCGCTGGGGTGGACTATCCGTATCTGTTGTGGCTCATGACGATCGGGGAACCGGTACCGGCGACGAAGGCAGCAGTCGGTGTGCGCTGGGTGCGGATGAGCACTGATACGCCCACGGCGATCCGTGAAGTTCTTCGCGGCCGTCTGTCATTGCGCGAGTACCTGCGCTCCATTCGGCCACCGGTTGCACCGGCAATTTACGCGTCCGATGATCCTGTGCCCGGAGTTCTTGAAATTCCCCTTCTTGCGTATTTATTCGGCAAGAGGGTCCTAAGCGGCGGCAGGATCGCATGAATAAATGGCCAATTGTAAGTGGCGCTTGGTACTAGCCGAAGCATTCAGGGTTCCATTCAAGCGGCAGCTAAAGGGCGCATCAGACCTCGAAGTTCTGGTTTGACTGTCCGACGAATGAGTGCAGGCAAGTGGGTTTCATTCCGAATCAGGAAAATCTAATGCTACGGAGGCGCACAGTTGAAAGCGAAATCTGACGTAGTGGTTGTCGGCGCTGGCCCTTATGGATTGTCAGCGGCCGCGCATTTAAATGCCTACGGACTGAACGTCCGGGTCTTTGGGGAGACCATGTCATTTTGGGACCGCAATATGCCCGAGGGCATGTGCTTGCGGTCTCCCTGGGAAGCGTCCCAATTGTCTGATCCCGCCAGGTCGCTGACGATCGACGCATTTCAAACTGCGACTGGCGTGCGTGTGAGTCGGCCTGTCCCCATCGAACACTTCGTGGCCTACGGCCGCTGGTTTCAGTCCCGTGCCGTTCCCAACTTGGAGCAGCGAAAGGTTCTCGAAATAGAAAAAAACACATCGGGCTTCCGCGTGGTTTTGGCGGATGGAGAAGCCGTACAATGCGGGCGCGTCGTTATCGCTGGCGGCATTGGACCGTTTGCTGTGCGACCACCGCAGTTTGCGGGCCTCCCCCTGGAGCTGGTGTCGCATTCGTCGGAACAGCGGGACATGACTCGCTTCCGTGGGCAGAGAGTTGTGGTGATCGGTGGAGGGCAGAGTGCGCTCGAGTCGGCGGCCCTGCTGCACGAATCCCAGGCAAATGTTGAACTACTGGTTCGTGAGAGCACTGTTCAATGGACTTGGCAGCGTCCGTGGCTGCACACTTTCCGGCCCGTCGGTGCGGTGCTCTACGCTTGGCCAGACGTCGGGCCGGCGCTCGTCAGTCATGCCGTGGCACGGCCGAATCTTTATCGGTTGCTTCCGCGATGGCTTCAAGATTCCTGGCGAGCTAAGTCGGTCCGCGCGAACGGTGTGGGGTGGCTGAAACCGCGCCTGCGCGATGTGAGCATCTCCACCGGCCTCGCGGTGCTTTCGGCGAGCGCCCGCGGGAACCAAGTGGAACTCAAGCTGAGTGATGGCTCGCATGAACTTGTAGATCACGTATTGATGGCTACTGGCTATCGCATCGATGTGAGAAAGTATGAATTTCTTTCCGCATCCTTAGTATCTGCGCTCCGCCTTATCGGCGGGTGCCCGGTGCTCGGGCGAGGCTTTGAATCTTCAATTCCCGGGCTGCACTTTTTAGGCGCTCCGGCGGTATGGAGCTACGGCCCGCTTATGCGTTTCGTTGCAGGAGCCGATTTCGCCGCACGTACGGTTTCCCGGTCCGTGGTGCGTGCTCGCCGAGGGGCCGTTGGTCGGCCGACGGCAGATGCGCTCCAGCGACCACAGAGAGTTGCAGTGTCTCGTGGCCAGGAGGGATCATAAAAGAGACTTACACGAGACTGATACCATGCAGGGTTCTGTTCCTCGCGGAATAACATAAGGCGCCAAGATGGCACGTGCATGTTTTTCTTGGGCGGGATGGCATAGGAGGATCGGTCCGGCCCCAATCACGGTGCCTTGCGATTCTCAAGCTCCG
>WNFN01269662.1_pt1 | contig 13522 bp, 6 predicted proteins | sample 5400161 | NCBI WGS metagenome assembly WNFN01 (sample SAMN13153353, study PRJNA577476) | soil metagenome | isolation source: 80 cm saprolite on Douglas fir-dominated hillslope | place: USA:California | collected 2013-09-17
TGGAAACGTCGGCCTGTTCAAATGCGTCAAACATGGTGGCCAATTTGTCCTCGCGCACGCCAATCCCGGTATCCCGAACGATGAAGTGTAAACCAGTAAGCTCCGAGGTGGACTCGGATACGGGAAAGACCGTAACTGCGATTTCACCCTCGCGGGTAAACTTTACGGCATTCCCCAGTAGGTTCATGATGACCTGGCGGAGCCGGCCGGGGTCTCCTAAAAGTGGCGATGGGATGGGGGCTTTTACATCCATGACTAGCTCAAGATGTTTCTTTTGCGCCAGAACCGCCAGCGTCTTTACCGCCGATGCAACTAGGTCAATGGGGTCAAACGAGATAGATTCCAAATCTAGTTTGCCGGCTTCGATCTTCGAGTAATCCAATACATCATTAATAATTCCCAGAAGAGCGTCACCCGAGCTTTTTGCCAAGGTAAGGAGTTCACGTTGCTCCGGCGTCAGCATAGTTTCCAGCGCCAGGTCGGTCATGCCCAAAACTCCATTGATCGGGGTTCGAATCTCATGGCTCATGTTGGCCAAGAAGGAGCTTTTGGCGCGGTCCGCTGCTTCTGCGGCTTTCCTTGCTTCCTCCAAGTTCGCATTCATTGCGCGCAGCTCCGTTGTGCGCTGGCCAACCTGGCGCTCCAGCTCTTCCCGCTGGTGCAACACTCTACTCATGCGCACTCTCCACATTGCGTAAACGAGCACCCCCGCCAGCAGTAGTACCAGCCCTCGAAACCACCAAGTCGCCCACCACGCTGGAGAAATCGTGAACGCCACTCCCACCGGAGAGCTCCAGGCCCCCCCCGGAACCCGGGCCATCACTTCAAACCGGTAAGAATTGCCGGGCAGGCTGTGAAAAAGAACGTCTCTCTGCGTGGTCTCAGTCCAATCATTCCCTAACCCCGCCAGACGGTAACGGAACACGATGTCTTCTTCATGGAGGAACGTGAGAGCAGTAAAGCTGACATGAGGAGAGTTATTGGAGTAAGGGACCCCAAACCCGCCACCGCTTCCCAATGTCGAGCCTTCAACGGAAGGCGGTGTCCAGCTACCGAATTTCACGTCAGTTAGGACAATTTTGGGTACGAAGTCACCGGCATATGAATTCTTCGGCAGGAAATGGGAGAGCCCGCGGGCCGTGCCGATCCAGATAGTCCCATCGGCCGACGCCAGGAACGCATTGGTGTCACAATCCTCCCAGATAGGCCCCTCGCCACGGCCATAGTGGCGCCATTTCCCGTGGACTAGAACGTCAGCACCAGCGTCCGTTCCCACCCAAACAGATCCGTCCGGAACACCGCCGACAAAATATGCTTTATCGGAGTGGAGTCCATTACTCTGTCCAAAGTGTTGGGTAAGCAGCGCTGCTCCCTGCGTCTCAATCCGTGTAACGCCCTGGGGATAGACATAGGCGATCCAGATCGCACCATCGGCGGCTTCAGAGACGCTGAGCACCGAATTGTGCTTGAGGCCATCGGCCGTTTGATAACGGCGCCAGATTCCGTCGTGGAAGCACAGCAAGCCGCGTGATCCTGGTATCCATAGCCAGCCACGCCGGTCCAGGATGGGTTGGTAGAAAACCTCGGCCGAGTCCGTTCCCGGAAGATCAACTTGCTCAAAATGAAGATCGGTTTGCCGCCGCCGGCCGTGGCCGGACAACAATCGCAAGGGTGAACTGCGAAACACTACGCCGCTGGTGGATACCCAGAGGCGGTTTTCGCTATCGATTAACAATCCCCAGATTCTGGTACTAAGAAGCCCGGCTTCTGCGCCGTAGGTTGCAATAAGCTTTCCCTCGGCATCGAACTCTGAAATTCCGTTCGTTGAGGTGCCCGCCCAAACACTTCCGCTTCGATCAATAGCTACTGCTCGGTCCCATTGCCTGGAATCGCTCTTTCCGCTGGCACGACGCCAGCGCCGCGAGCGGGACTCGAGAAAGTTCAATCCATCGTTCGTACCTACCCACAGTCCGCCGTGAGCATCCTCGCGGATGGCCCAGATCATCTCGTTGGAGAGACCATCCGATCTTCTCCAGCTTTCCCACTCCGGGTAGCCCAACCAGCGCTCCAAACCTGCGCCTCGCAATCCCACCCAAATAGAACCTTCCTTGTCAAGAATGGCGCAGCAAACAGCATCGCCACCCAAACCATTATTGGTGTTGATGATTCTCCAATGCTGACCATCCGGCAGAGCGAGTCCGGTTTCGGTGGGTACCATCACGCCTCCTTCCGGCAGCGGGATGAGAGATGAAACCGAATTATTGACGAAAATGCCTTGATCCTGCGTGACAGCCTGCTTGGTAACCAGCTTGGCGCCGTTGACCAGCTCGTAAAGATTCTTCCTGCCCCGCAGCCAGAGGTTGCCATCTACATCGAACACAATGCTTTCCCACTGGTCTTGGGGAAGCCCGATCTGGCTTCCGATTGTCTCGCCGTGCTCGGATTTGATACGGCACAAATCTAGGTCGCAGCCGTACCACACGGCGCCCGACCGATCCAGGGTAACTCCGGATGTTGGTAAGTGGGAAAGCCACTCAACCCGATACCGATTTCCGTTTTCGCCTTCAAGACGAACCAGCCCCATTCGGGTCGCCAGGTAAAGTCGATTTTTCTGGTCCGATGCAAAGACATTCGGCCCGAAGCCGCCCTGGAAATTCATGGTCTCAGTTAGGATTACCGGTTCCAGATGGTCGCCCCGGCGTTGTAGAAGACCGCCATGCTCGGTTGCTACCCAGAGGTTGCCACCGGCCGACTGGTGAATGGCCATGATGCTCCTGTCAGCTGGATCGCTGGGATGGAATTCCTGGAATTTTTGGCCGTCATACCTGAACAAGCCCGATTTGGTTCCTACCCACAGAAATCCTTCGGAATCCTGGAGCAGGCAAGTTAGCGCCAAGTTGGTCAATCCCTGATCTTTGCCGTAATCCTTGAAGACAAAGCGCTGGGCTGCAGTGCTTGCGGGCAGAGCAAGCAACACTGCCGCTACCATGGCCACAGCACATCTACGATAGATCCGGGCAAGCATAGCATCGCTAATGTTATGCCAATTTATTGTTGTCAGGACAAACATTTCGACAAGTGTCTATCGTGCTATCGGTAAACCTTGGCAAAACTTAAACCAAAGTCCAGCAACTTTGGTCAGACAACCCCCGATTCGGACTGCCCCCAAGATTCTGACGCCGGTGACAGGGTAGGAGCACTTCCTGTTGCACCGCTGATAATCGCAGTACCCCTGGTGGATGAAAACTCTGTTCTGCTTGAGATGATTGACCTTGCGGTCCAAACGCGCGGGCGGCCTTGCGGCCGCCCGTCGGATTGCAGCTATGAGCAAATAGCTACGAGTGTTCTCTCGCCACCTATTGGGTCGGGCCAAGAGTGTCATACAGCGGCTGCACCGGGCGCGCTTCTCCTGCTTCGCTGGTTGCCGTAATTGCCAGAATGCGGATTCTCTGATTGTCGGGCAATGTCAAAGTCTTGGCATTTGCGGGCAAATCAATCGGATAGGCAAACAGGTACGAGTAGGCATAGGCTTCGAAATTGCCGTCTGGCCCGTGCAGGTGTGACGCAAACCAGGCGACGTCATCACGCTTAATGAAGCCTGGTGTGATCGTGCCGCCAAAGTCCACAACGGTCCTCATTCTTGGCGGGGCGCCTGGAGAAGGAGCGGGAGCGCCGGGACGCAGCGGTATCGGCTCATGGCGTGTGCTCCAGGAACGGTTGTCCCACTGGCCGATTTTGCCCATCCATTCCCGGATGGTGATCTCCACCGCTTTGTTGCCGATGATGAAAGTGCCTTTCTGTTCGCCATTGACGGCGGCCGCCAGCAGGTAGAGTCGGTTGAACTTTCCCGCAGGCAGCGTGATGGTTTGTCCTTGGGCGCTGACGGCGTTCGGCTGGCCGGCAGCGGCGAGATGGAAACGGAGGCCGGCATATTCGATTGATGGAGGCAGCATTTCCGCGGGCAATGCCTTGCCTTGCGGTGCTTCTGGTTCGTCCAGAAGACAATCGAAGCAACCATCCGCAGGCTTATTTTCAAAGCTTGCGACGGAAGCATCGTAGGTCAGCGTTATGGGTTGCGATTGTGGCGCAGCAACTTTTTTTGCAGCCGGACCAAGCTTCAATGCGAATGTATGGAGCTGATAAGGTGTAAACGATGTGACCAATTCTCCCTTGGTCGTTTTAGCCGCGCCTACAGGCATCTCCTGGCCATTCACTTCACGCGCGCTGACAACCGGAGCTGCAAACGTGAGATGCACATCCGGTGCCGCTTTGCCATCAACCTCGACGAGTCGAACGATTATTTCCTCGCTCTGCTCGGCTTTCTTGAGCGCCAGCACGCGAACACGGCTGTTGCTGACTTTCAGCAGAGAGAGTTCTTTCCCCAGCACGCCCTCATGTTTTGCACTCTCAAATGCAATCAAAGGCTGGTTGAGGCGGTACGCCTGCCAGTCGGTTTGCGCCTGTCGCCAATCACCGGCATGACCAGCCAGCCCATAGACAAATTCGTGGTGGCCCCAGTCTTGCGTCAATTGGTCACTGTAGGCTCTGCCGTTTCCTGTCCCAAGGCCGGGAGTATAAATAAGGGTGAGCCGCAGGGTATTGTCGTCTGGCTTGTCGGAACCGTACTTGCAATCGGAGAGAACGGTCACGCCATAGGCCCCACTCTTATCGGTCAGATCGAACCATTGATGAGAGGCAACCTCAAATTTTTTTTCGTCGTTGTTACCCCGCTGAATTGTGCCTACGTCCCAGTTGTACGTGGCTTGAGGATTGGCTGCGGTCAGCGGGAAAACCGCCTTGAGAGCGACCTCCTTGGTTTTCCAATCAATGGCATTCAGGAATTCCACGCGATTGCCGGCGTCGCCCGCGGACAAACGGATCGTCTGCACAAACTTTGAGTCCTCGGTTTCGCGTTCGACTTGCAGGGCAACGCGCACTGGACCATTTTCAACGATGCGTATCTTCGCCGGACCCTGTACATAGCCTCGTGGCGGCTTCTTCTGGTCATCCCAATCCATATTCCAAGCCGGCCAATCATGCGGTTTTTCCGTCTGGAAGGCCAAACGCAACGGAGTGGCAAGCAATTCCTTGTTGATCAACTTGTCAAAGATGCTGCTGACATCGCCATTCTGATCGACAGTCATCTTGTAGCGCGAGTTTTCGAGAGAAGATTCGGAAATCTTCAGTTCCGAGCTGGAAGCTGCACTGGAGGCGGGCTGGATGTCATAGACGGCATAGCCAACGGACGGGACTTTTGCTAAAAAGAGGACTTTGTTGCCCTCTACCTGTGCTGGCATTTCCTTTCCGTCGGCCCCAGAAACGCGCACTCCGTTGGCAGCGCCGGAAACTGATAGCTCGGCTTCAACCACGTCCTCGCGGGCAATATTGAGCGGATTGTAAACAACTACAGGAGTGCCTCGCGCTTGTGTATCAAGGCCGGAAGCGATCGCGGCGGTCGCGCTCTTGAGAACACCGGCAAACTGGTTCAGGGCTATGACATCGTCGTTCCAAGCATAGTTGTAGGACTGTGCTGTTGCCGTGCCCGCCATGATGTCATGAAACTGTCCGCCTAGCACGAGCGTCCAGGCATCATTCAGGCGCTTGAGCGGATACGGGCGCCCACCGAGCCATTCCGCCATCACTGAGCTTTTTTCGGCGGCATCGGCCAACAGCTCGTTTTTCCGGTTCCAGCGTTTCTGGTAGGCCTCCGATGACAAGGACCCGGCGGAATGATTCGTCAATTCAAGCTCACCTTTGTAGTGTGGCAGTCGTGCTGTCTGGTCGGGCCTTATATCGAGAAACATCTGTTCGGCAGTGGAAGAAACCACATGTACTGGGCCATCGCCAACCAGCTCCGCACCAGCAGGAACTGCCGGAGGCGGTTGCGACTGACCAGAGCGGCGCGGCGTCGGAAGGATTGCCGGCTTCTTGTTAACAATTGCTTCCAGGAGTTTCACCGATGATTCACGCGGTCCACCACCGATATCGCCAGTTCCGTAGTAGTGGTACTCAGTGAACAGGCCGCTCACCTGTCCATTGCGCTCAACACGCTGTGCCCAATCACCCTGATATCTCCTGAAGTCGCGGCGTTGCTGGTCTTGTAACCCCGCTGAAGGATCAGCCAGCGGGGGAAGCGGCTTGCTTAGGTCCGTGGTGATGTCCGCGTCGTAACTTCCCGGATTGAGTCCGGCCAAGACACTACGACCATCGGGGCCTTCCCAGATGCCAACGTTAAAAGGAGTACCAGCGGGCGTACGTTCCGGTGAATCCGGACCACCCACAGGCGCCGACGATCCCCAAACCAGCTTTTGCGTAGAAAAGCCTTTGATCCCGGAATGGGCAAGAATGCTCGGCAAGGATGCGGGAAAGCCAAAGCAGTCGGGCAGCATGTATTCGGCGCTGGCCTTACCGAAGTCGCGATGAAAATATTCGTTGCCATAGAGGATTTGCCGGAAGATCGATTCGGCTGAGGGCGAATTCACGTCGCTCTCTTCCATCGAGGACCCCGCAGGGAACCAGCGGCCAGCGGCTACGTACTGTTTCAGCTTCTGGTAGTCTGCCGGATAGTATTCCTTCATCAGGCGATAACGATTGGCGCCGCTGAAATTGAAAATGTAATGCGGGTATTTTTGAAATAGCTCGAAGTTGCTGCGCATCGTCTTAGAGAGGTACTCCTGGATCACCTGCGGATACTCCCATCGCCACTCGGTATCAAGGTGGGCATAGCCAACTACGTATAGAGTCGGCTGCTTTGTCAGATCAGGAGTTGACGGTATGACTTTCGGCTTTGTCGATGGGGGCGTGCTTGGGTTTTGGGAATAGGCGGACATCACCAGAGAGATTAGAAGCACAGACAAATACTTCGACAGTCGCAGCATAAGATCCCTCCCGCAGATCATTGAATTTGCTTCCGCAGCCTGCACTCCTGTGGCTGCCCAACAGATCAGACCCCAACTCCCAGTTCTTGGGCAAAAAATGACGTCAGCCCACCCGGATCTCTGGCCCGCAGCAATGCATAGCGAAACTTCTCGTCCATGAGTTTTCTCGCCAGCCGGGAAAAGACTTGCATCTGCGATCCGCCGAGATCAGACTCGCGCGCGGCCAACAGAATTACCATTTCGACAGGCTGGCCGTCGAGAGAACCCCATTCCACAGGTTTCTTCAGCTTCAGTACGCCAACCGAACTTGCATTCACGGCGTTCGTCTTCGCATGTGGAATCGCGAATCCGTAACCGAGGCCGGTTGAATACAACTCCTCACGGGCCCAGATGTCTTGCTCGAGACGATCGGGATCATCAGTGCGGCCCTCCACGTAAAATGCATCGATGATCTCCCGGATAGCCTCTTCCTTGCTTTCACTTTCGCTTTCCAGAACGACCAGTTCACGATTGAGCAGAGTATGCTGCGAGCCAGTTGGCTCGCTCGAATTCAGCAGGGCATCGACTTCAGACACCTCGTGGCACTCAACTGCGCGCGCCAGCAGTTTCCGGCATTCGGCCACAGAAAGCCGTGATATGCGTTCCTTGATAAGAGGAATATCGGGTCCCGCAACACTGATCTCATCCAGCCCCAAACCCAACAGCAGCGGAAGGTAGCGCAGTTCGCCGGCCATTTCACCGCACATGCCAACCCACTTTCCGCTTCGATGCACTTCGTTCACAATGTGCTTGAGGAATCTAAGAAACGAGGGGCGCCTTACATCCGAAAGAGCAGCTACACTAGGATTGCCCCGGTCAACCGCCAGGAAATATTGATTTAGGTCGTTTGTGCCGATGCTGAAAAAGTCCAGCTCGTTCGAGAGTTGATCGAGAATGAATGCCACGGAAGGCACTTCGATCATGGCGCCCAGAGGCATGGCCGGATCAAATTCAACGTGCTCGCGCAGCAATTCATCCTGCACCTGCACGAGTTCCTTTCTTGTCCAGCGCACTTCTTCTATCGAAGAGATCATCGGAATCATCATCTGGACGCGCCCGCACGCCGATGCCCTGACGATCGCTCGAAGCTGGGTCCGGACAAGCTTCAGGTGATCAGGATAAAGGCGCACCCCGCGGTATCCAAGAAATGGGTTATCCTCAGCGGGTAGATTCAGGGATCGCACTTGCTTGTCGCCGCCGATATCGAGTGTTCGGATGATCACCGGCTTCTTTCCAGCGGCGCGAACGACTTCTGCATAAACTTCAAACTGCTCGTGCTCTGTTGGGGCAGTCTCGCGGTCGAGGAAAAGCATTTCCGTCCGGAATAATCCGATTCCATCTGCGCCATTGCCAAGAGTTGCATTCAGCTCATTGGCTGAAGCAATATTCGCGGCAACTTCTATGGCGTGGCCGTCGGTAGTTACGGCCGGTTTATTTGCAAAGCGCGTCAGGGCGGCTTCCCGTCGTTGCAACGTCCATCGCTGCCGCTGATAGAATTTTTTGACCGCAGGCGTACAGCGCCGAATCAGGAATCCCCGATTGGCGTCGACAATTACATGCTCTCCCGCGAGCGTGCTGCGCGTTGGCTCCTTGACTCCAACCAGCGTCGGTATTCCCAGGGACCGGGCCAGAATGACCGTGTGAGAAGTAATCCCCGCTGTTTCCAGTACAAGCCCTTTGAGCCATTTTCGGTCAAGCGCAAGCAACTGTTGCGGTGGCAAGTTGTTGCCTGCCAGCACCGATGGTCCATCGAGTTGCACGGAGAACTGCCGCCTTGCGCCGTATATTTCTTCCAGTAACTCGAAGCAAATTTCTTGAACGTCCAGTGCGCGTTCGCAAATGTATGGGCTTTCCGATTTACGGAGGGTCTCGCCGAAAAATTGACTTGCCTCCAGGATAGCCTGGCCGGCCGAGCGGCCTTGCGCGATCCGTTCCATGATGCTGCTCAAAAGCGAGATGTCCCCAAGTATGGCAAGATGCGCCTGCAGCACTCCTATTTCCGTCGCAGACGTGCGACGCGCGAGCATGTTCTGGATGCGCTCCTTGGCTGCAGACATGGCACGGCCTACCCGTTGCTGTTCCAGGCCCGGATCAGAAGGGGACTCATTGTTTAATTCGGAGGGTGCCGCAAAATCTCTAAACATCACCACGTTGCCTTCGGCAATGCCGCGGCTGACAGTAACGCCGGAACAGATCTCCAGGTCGGCGGACCGGAGCGGCCGGGGCACGTTTTTAGAAGGCTGGTTCTGCAGCAGCTCCCGAAGAGGAACGTCGCAGCGCGGGAGCTCGTGGGTGATGAAACGTTGAAGCGCGGGCCGGGCAATCGTTTCGTCGGCGCCGCTCACAAGAACACTGCATTCGTCATTGAGCCTAATGTCAGTGGCAATAATCGCCAGCACACTTTTGAGATTGGCAGTTGAGCCGCTACGCAAGTTTGTGAGAGTACAGTCGGAAAGGAACCCATTTGCCAGGGTGGCCATTTGGCTTGCCGGCCTGGCGTGGAGGCCATGGGGCAAGGGACAGGAGAATTTGAACTCTAAGGACATGCATGCGCTCTGCATCATAATTCAACTTCAGATTTTGTCGAAAATAGATCGAGCATTCCTGATTGCTTCCTGCAATGGGACCTCGATCACTCTCAGATCATTGAAGCGTTCGCGGCCTTCTACTCTGATGTCTACGGCAAAAATTGCAACCTGCGCTTCCCGAATGTCGATTTCTGACAAAGGGTTCTCGATGCCCAGTGCGCCCTGGGTTTCAACCTTGATCTCGTAACCCAGGTCTTTGGCGGTTTTCTCGAGTCGCGCAGCAGCCATGTAGGTATGCGCAATGCCGGTGGGACATGCGGTAACAGCGACAATCTTCATTGGCCCTCCTTTGCTGCAGGCACTTTTGTCTTCGAGAAACTTTTTACCACAGTAATGCAAACGGCGGTTACGATCGTTCCCGCCAGAATTGCCACCGCATAGGCGAGCTTGTGGTCTACCACCATTGGCAGCACCGCCACCACAGGGCCCCCGTGCGGGGCATGGTCGCCGACTCCGCCAATCATCGCAATCACGGATGAGACCATGGAGCCGAGCATAATACAAGGAATGACGCGAATGGGGTCAGCGGCGGCAAACGGTATGGCGCCTTCTGTGATTCCGATCAGTCCCATGGCCAACGCGGCGGACCCGGCTTCCCGCTCCTCTTCATTCCACAGCTTGCGGCGGATGAGTGTTGCCACACCCAAACCCAGCGGCGGTGTGCAAATCGCTGCGGCACATGCTCCCATAATGCGGAAGTCACCTTGCGGGATCATGGCGGCACCGAAGAAAAATGCGGTCTTGTTGATCGGTCCGCCCATATCAAAGGCAATCATGGCGCCCAAAACCAAGGCGAGCAAGACACTGCTGCCGGAGCTCATGCTCTGGAGCATCGCGGTGGCGGCGTTCATAAGGTTCGCAATGGGGATGCCAAGCACCTTCAGCATAATGATGCCGATGGCTGCTGATGACAGGATGGGGATGATCAGAATCGGCATGATCGGCCGAATGTAGCTAGGGACGGGAATCTTCTTGATGCCCTCAACGATGTATCCGGCCAGCAATCCCGCCAGCAAGGCGCCCAGGAAACCTGCGCTGACCTTGGGATTCGGAACAGCAAGGTAGTCGCCGAGGTGGCCAGACAGATAGCCGCCGATAAAACCCGGCACCAGCCCCGGTCTTCCGGCGATGGAATAGGCAATGTAGCCGGCGAGAACAGACAACATCAGGGAAAAAGCGGCGGAGCCGATATCGAGAATGAGCTTGAGTGTGGGGGAGTGGGAAAAATCAGGCCCCGTGGGGCTCATGTGCCCATAGTATGCTGCCAGACCAATGGCAAGTGCAATCAAGATGCCCCCGCAGGCTATGAAGGGTATCGCGTAAGAGACGCCCGTTAGCAAGTGTTGTCGCAGCTTATGGAGTTTTTCAATCATGCGGTTGGTTGGCTCTCACTCCATGGTACAAGAGGTGCAAGGCTGCGGCGGCTGCATGTGACATCCTGCATTCCGCGCCGATTCCATAGAACAGGCCCATCGCGAGAGCTGAAGTTCTTGAGGATATTACGCCCAACTCAAGCATTTGAAGATCACGGACTTAAAACTGACTTGGAGTAAAGAAGCTGGCGGAGCATGCAACCACCGAGCTTGACGCTGGCCAAAGATCACATCTTAGGTTGCCCATGGATTGGGCCGAGCAGCGACGCACCTTGGCTTTACAACATGCCGTCAGGCTTTCTCAGTCAAACCCTCATCTTTTACTTAATAATAAGGACAGACCTCGACTCACAATCAAAACTCGAAGTCGATCTAAGCTCAATCTTTTCAATCAGTACCACGTTTTTGGTATGCGCAAGGACCTCGTTCAGCTCCAGCAAGGTGGCTCCTGAACGAGATCGCGCGCAAGCGACAACTGACTATATATGGTGCGGCACCTTCTTACTCTTGGCGGCCGGCACAGGAGCGGCTTGCCGATGGGGCCGCGCGAGGGTTGTGCCCTGGATGTTGTTGAAGGGCACCGTCGCCGCGAACGTCGGCAGGTTATGTGCACGCACCTGTGTCGCCGCCTCGAAGCCCGAGGCCAGTTTGATCAGGGTGGGCTCGCTGAAGGCGGTCCCAAAGAAGCTGATGCCGAGCGGCACGCCGAAAACCATGCCCGCCGGCACCTGTACGATCGGATACCCCGGCCCCGCTGCGAGGCTCGATGTCCCGAAGATAAAGTGGTCGCCGTAGAGCAGGTCGGTGGCCCAAGCCGGGTTGTCGGTCGCAGACACCACCGCGTCGAGGTGGAACTGGCTGATGGCCGCGTCAATGCCGTTCACTCCCGCGTTGTGATCAATGGCCAGAGCCTGGTTGTATGTCAGTCCGCCGAAGATCGGCTGGGGATCGTCAGGGCCGGGCGCAAGCGCGTTGGCCAGATCAAAGATGTCTTGGTTGAAGAACGGCATCTCCTGGTCTGCATGGGCATTGTTGAAGTCGATCGCGCTCTGCAGCGTCCCGCCGGCTACGGGCACGCCGACGCGCGTTGCAAAATACGCGCCCACGTCGTTGCGGAACTCGAAGAGCAATATCAGAAACTCGCCGTCGGACGGCGCGAAGGTGAAGCCTGCCGCATCCAGGTCGATTACCGTGGCGCCGGCATTGGTGAGCGCTTCCACCGCCGCCTCGAACGCGTCCGTGACCGGCTGCGGGGTGGGGACATTCGGATCGAATCCGTTCAGTCCCACGCGGGTCAAGCCGAGCCTCGCGCCATGCAGGCCGTCAGCATTGACGAACTGTGTGTAGTCGGTGGGGATGTTCGCCGGACGGGCCCTGCCCGTTCCCTGCCAGCCCAGCGGGACGCCGCCCGTCGCCGGATCGCGTCCGTCGAAACTGCGGCTTTGGATGACGCCCAGCGCCGCTGCTGCATCGGCCACTGTCCGTCCGTGGGCGCCGATCATATCCTGCGTGTGCGAAATGGGCACCACGCCGGCGCGGCTGGTGAGTCCCACCGTGGGCTTGATGCCGACAACGCCGTTCGCGTTGGCGGGGCAGACGATGCTGCCATCGGTCTCGCTGCCGAATGAGATCGCGGCGAAGTTTGCCGAAGCGGCCGCCCCCGAACCAGAGCTGGAACCGCAAGGGTTCCGGTCAATGCCGTACGGATTGTGCGTTTGACCACCACGGCCCGACCAGCCGCTGATCGATCCGAAGGAGCGGAAGTTCGCCCACTCTGACAGGTTTGTCTTGCCCAGGATCACGGCGCCACCGGCGCGCAGATTCGCCGCCACGGTGGAGTCGCGCACCGCGGGCGTGCCGACGAGCGCAAACGATCCCGCGCTGGTCTGCATCCTGTCGCCAGTATCAATGTTGTCCTTCAGCAGCACTGGGATGCCGTGCAAAGGCCCCAGCACAAAGCCGCGCCGGCGCAGCAGGTCCGCGGTGCGCGCCATCACCAGCGCGTCTGGATTCAGCTCAATCACTGCGTTTACGCCCGGACCATTCTGGTCCAGCCCCAGGATGCGGGCGATGTATTCCTTCGTAAGTTCCTCCGAGGTGAGCCTGCCGGAGGCCATCTCCGCTTGGAGTTGGGCCACAGTAGCTTCGTTGTGCTGTGTCGGAATGTCGTGTTTGTCGAAGTCTTGTGCTGCCGCCAAAGTCGACACCAGCAGCACTGCAAGAAAGAGAGTGCGTATCGCAGGAATGTTCATGATTGTTCCTCCAGAAGGCTTTCAGCTGTTCGCGCTGATGCGAGGAAATCGCGGGGCTGAACCCGGCGCGAACAGCAGTGCGAGATATTACGCCGAGGTGATGAACGGGTCAATGGTTCACGTCATCCGACAAGTTCCAAAATGGGAAAGGAAAACCTGCTCGCCTTGCGAGCGACTTTTTTGATAGGACAACTGTTGTGAGCAGCAACGGGCGATTCGTGCACTTCCAGAGAAATAGCGGGTTCGCAGCAGACTGACTGGCGGAGAGGGGGGGATTCGAACCCCCGATAGAAGTGTTAGCCCCTATAACGGTTTAGCAAACCGCCGCCTTCAGCCACTCGGCCACCTCTCCGTAAAAACGCGATGGGAAAATCTCTCTTGAGGTCCCTCGA
>WNFN01185202.1_pt2 | contig 13520 bp, 12 predicted proteins | sample 5400161 | NCBI WGS metagenome assembly WNFN01 (sample SAMN13153353, study PRJNA577476) | soil metagenome | isolation source: 80 cm saprolite on Douglas fir-dominated hillslope | place: USA:California | collected 2013-09-17
GCAATCGGGGTGAGCGGGTTCTTGATCTCAGGGGCCACCCGGCGCGCCACTTCACGCCACGCTGCTTCACGCTGCGCTTTGAGAAGCTCGCTGTAATCTTCAAACACAATCACGTAGCCCAGCCGATATTTGCCGTGTTGGACAGAAGAGACGGTCACACTCACGTTGAGCTTTTCCTTCTCCACCGGAATCTCAAACTGCGCCGCCGTCACGGACATGCGGTCCGCGCGCCGCAGCAGATGGTCAAGGTCGGCGGCCGTTTCCGCACTGAAGACCTCGCGCAGCGTAGAGCCGATCATGGGTGCACCGCCGTTGGGCCAGAACATGCGACCAAAAGCCACGTTGCTGTGGGTCACACGCCTCTCCGGGCCCAGCGAAAGCACGCCGGTGGGAATATTTTCCAGGATGGTTTCAATGTGCCGGCGACGCTGTTCCAGCTCTGTATTCGTGTCGGTCAGAGCGCGGGCGGATTCGTCAATTTTCTTGCGGCTGGACTCCAGCTCCGCCGCCATATTGTTGAACGAAGAAACCAACTCTCCCAACTCATCGGCGGCAGAGACCTCTACGCGATGCCCCAGGTGCCCAATGGAAATCTCCCGTGTCGCCTCGGCCAGGGCCTCCACCGGGCGAGTTACCAGCTTGGCTACAAACAGAGAAAACCACGTTGCGACGAAGAGCACCAACACGGTAAGCAGCGTGAGCAGCAGCATATACAGGCCGCGGATGCGCTTGGCCTCACGGCTCAGAGTCTGGTAATCACGCTGGTTTTGACTGATCTGCGCCAGCGTCGAAGAGAAGTCCGGGGGCAGCGGAAGCCCGACCAGGATCTTTCCGGTCTTGCCCGCCGGAGCCGAAGCCAGAAGATATTCGGTGTTCAAATACGTCCATTTTTGCGGCGACGTCTGGATACTCTGGAGATCGGGAAGCGCCCCACGCAACATGGCCCAGGGACGAGGCGAGTTCCAACTGGCCACGGCATCGCCGTCACGAAGGGCCAGAGCGAATCCGCCCTGAAGGGTGGGCTGGTGACGGCGGAGCTCATGCAGCACTCCGGTGTAATTCGCCGTGTCAAAGGCATGCTGGACGTCAGGCGATTCGGCAATCTCCACCGCCTCTTGCAGAGCGTTGTCACCCGCGTACGCCGAAAGCAGAGTGGCGACCCGGCCGGAGTCCTGTTGCAGCGCCGTGACCGGGCTGGAGAACCATTTGTCGATAGAGCGGTTCATCAGCCCGTAAGAGAACATGAACATCACCAGCGCGGGAGCAAAGGAAAGCACCAGAGCGCCGATGACCATGCGCGTGCGGAAGCGCGAACCAAGTACGCCGAGCTTGCGTTCCGCATAGAGCTTGAGCAGGTTGCGGAACAACACGAAGGTGAGGACAACCAACAGCAGGAAAACCAGCGCCGAGAGCGCGACCAGCCCCAATGTCTGTTCAGCCGAGTCAGGCCGAAGCTGTTTTAGATTAAAGGCTTGCTGGGAGAAAACCACGCCGAAAAGCAGAACGATTCCCAGAGCAAGCGGTATCAGCAGGGCGCGCCGTTGCGTCAGGGGAAGCGAACGTTTGCTCTTATCCGTTTTCAGTGCGGACACAGGTACTGCTCGCGCGTTTCTCTCTATTAATCCGCGGAGTCCTGCCAGACATTATAAGCTTGCCCATTCCCGGAAATCTTTCAGAGTTGCAAGCGATTTGGAGGGGCCGCTGCAACAAGCGCACAACGAGTTCGAATAGACGGACCTCTCTGGCGGTTTGCCGCCAAGACACAAAAGGCACGAAATCGCCGCGAGGCCGACCACGCGCCGAGCGGCGCGCTACAGGAGCAAAATCCATCAATGGGGACAGAATGTTGTTGAGCGGTTTGCCACGAAGCGGCACAAAAGAGATGGAGCCGACGATCGGACTTGAACCGATGACCTGTCGATTACGAATCGACTGCTCTACCAACTGAGCTACGTCGGCCCTGCGGGACTGTGTTTCTATTCTATGAGAGAGTCCGGAGGGCGTAAAGGCCACGGTCGCGCCCCGCACATTCACAGGATGTTAACTAAACTGGTGAGTTTTCCACATCTTAGGACCAGTTTGGCCTTGCTATTTGTGCTCTGAGTTTCGCATAATGTTCTGTAGCTCTGTAAGAAAGACCGCGTACTTCCCAAAGGCCACGAGTGGAAAGATACGATCGAACGGACGTCCTGCGGATCCTTCGCATTACAGCGCGGCAGTTGGCCGGCTGGGAAAAAGCCGGGTTGTTGCCCGTAGCGGAGTCCTATTCCTTTTTTGATCTGCTGCAAATCAAGAAGCTACGCGACCTCCGCGCCAAGCGCGTGCGCTCAGCCGTGATCCTGGAATCATTGGCGGCGATGCGGCGAGTTGCGGGCATGGAAAATCCCCTGATGGAAATGGGCACGTTCGCCAGCCAGTCACGCGTCGTCTTTCGCCACCAGGGCGCTGCCATGGAGCCTCTGGCGGGCCAGTTTGTGATGGACTTTACTGAGCGCAACGTAGTGGAGTCGCATAAGATCCACGCTATGCGCGCGGCGGAAACCGCCTCTGACTATTTTGCCCGCGGCGTTGCCCTGGAAGAAGATCCCGGCACACAGGTTGAGGCGATTGATAACTACAAAAAGTGCGTTGAGCTTGACCCCACGCACGCTGCCGCTTATATCAACCTGGGAACACTCTATTACAACCGCCACGACTACGTGCTGGCGGAACGCTATTACCGCAAAGCCATCGAGGTGGATTCTCGCTACGCGCTGGCTTATTTCGATCTCGGCAACGTGCTAGACGAAACCGGTCGCCTGCCCGACGCGGTCCGCGCCTATCAGTCGGCCATCTCGCTGGCGCCGACCTACGCTGACGCGCACTACAACCTTGCCCTAGCTCTGGAAAAAGCCCGCCAGCCGCGTAAAGCGCTGCACCATTGGCAAGCCTACGCCAGGCTCGACACGGTTGGCCCCTGGTCAATCCACGCCAAAAACCAGATCAGAAAGATTCTGGCCGCGGATGAGCTGAAAGTCGTACCAAAGAAGAAGTGATGTTTTATCCCGAGCGCGAGGGATCCCTATCATTACCAGAGTCTCAAAGCGCATGACTGCGTGCTTTACTGCTTACTGAAATCTGACAACCATACCGGGTTTGTTCCACAATAATCTGTGACCAACTCCAACGCATCCCGCCTCCAACGCTGCGAAACCCAGCTCCAGGACTTTCTGGCTGAAGCATTGCGCGGCGAGTCTCTTGATTCGATTGCTAACCAGACCGTCGCCGGCAAATGGTCCGCGCATGAAAACCTGGCCCATCTGGCGCGATATCACCAGGTATTCTTGCAGCGTATTGAGAAGATGCTCACCGAGAAGTCGCCGGCGTTCCCGCGTTACCGCGCAGAAGAAGATCCGGAGTGGCAGTCGTGGTCGAGTTTGCCAACGCAACAGATGCTCGCCAGGCTCTCATCCATGCGGACCAAGCTCATGGCAAGGCTGCGATCTCTGAGTGAAGAAGATTTTGAGCGGACCGGCGTTCATCCCAAATTCGGCGAGATGAGCCTTGCTCTCTGGCTGGAATTCTTTCTGGTCCACGAGGCGCATCATTTGTATGTGGTTTTGCAGTTGGTGAGAAAGATTGGGTAATTACAAAATTCTTTAGTACGTCAGCAAAATCCTCAGGTCCCGCACATTGTTCCCCGTCGGCCCGGTCTGGATCGTATCGCCCCGCTCCAGCGTAGTGCCGTCCGCGACTGCGCCAGCCGCGGGGCTGGTTCCGTCGATCCCATCTGTACCCGCGCTCAGGACAGCAATGTTCTCGCCGGCAATCTTCTGCGCGCAATAAAGAGCGAAATGCTGGTTACGTCCGCCTGTGCCCGCGCTGGCTGGGACTTTCACTGTGACCTCGCCGCCGGAAACAATACAAGCCCTGGCAACGCCGCGACGCAATTTGCGTACCCGATCAAGCAGATAATCTGCCGCGCGGGCGTAGTCCCAGTCATCGCAACTGTGATCGATCTCTACCGCGAAGCTGTGCTTTGCCGCCGCCGCTGCGGCGGCTTTCTCCGCCGTCTCATTTGAAAGCACCTTCCACCAGCGAGAGCGCACGAACGCAGGATCATCCTGCTTGGGCGTTTCTTCCAGCGCACGCCGTTCAAAAAGCTCGCGCACCGGCTCGGGAAAGTCCGGCAGCATGTTGTGCTCATGCACAATGCGGTAGCAATCTTCCACCGTGGTCGAGTCAGGCATGGTCGGCCCCGAGGACAGCGAGTCCAGCGCGTTCTCCGGAACGTCTGAGACCAAAATTGAAACCTGTTGCGCGCCCTGCGCCGCCTTGGCCATGCGTCCGCCCTTCACCGCCGAGAGGTGCTTGCGCACGGCGTTGATCTGCGCGATCGGCGCGCCGGAATTCACCAGCGTCTTATAAGTGGCGATGAGGTCGGGAAGGGAGATTTCAGAATCAACCGGCTTCTCCGCCGCCGCCGATCCGCCGCCGCTGATGAGAAAGATCGCCAGCGATTGTGGGTTCAGAGCGCCCAGCGATTTCAGGATCGCTTCCGCCGCTCGGACCGACTCTTCATTAGGCTGGGGATGGCCGCCAGCAAAATAGCGATAGCCGGGAAGTTGATAAGGATGCTGGCTGGGATCGACAACGATTCCTTCCACGGTCGTCCCTGCTTGCCGGGCCACGATTTCCGCCATGCGGTGGGCGGCCTTGCCGAAGGAGATGCACACCACGCGCGAATGCGAACTCAAGTCATACAGGTCGTCGCAAACGCGCAGCACGCCGCGCTGGTAATACACGTGGCGGTCAAAAGCTTTTTCAATGCTGGCCTCGGCAAGCGCGTGAAGAAAGATCTCCCGCGCCGCAGAGCGCATGCTGTGGGCAATCGACATCAGCTCGCTTCGGCCTGCCTTCCCGGCTTGAAGAGCGTGGCGACCCAATCGCGGATGGCGGCCTGCATCTCCGCCAGATGTCCTTCAAAGAAATGGTCGCCGCCCTCCACAATCACCATGGCCTTCGGTTCCGGCGCAAGCTCAACTACTTTTCTGAGACTCTCGGGCGGACCGTACTGGTCGCGCGAGCCGCTCACAAACAACTTGGGACGAATGCAGTCCTGAAGAAAGTGGTAGGCGTAGGCGCGGCCTTCCACGCCGACGGGCGTCCCCAGAGAGATCAGCCCAACCACTCGCTCATCGCCGCATGCAACGTCAAGCCCCGTGGCTGCTCCGAAAGAAAATCCGCAAAAGATGATGGGCAGGTGAAACTCGGAATCCAGCCAGTTGAGCGCCGCGCGGACGTCCTCTCGCTCGCCGCGGCCTTTGTCGTGCTCGCCTTCGCTCATGCCGGCGCCGCGGAAGTTGAAACGCAACACCGGAAAGCCGAATTCGCTCAGCGCTTTCATGGCGTGATACACAACCTTGTTGTGCATGGTGCCGCCAAATAGAGGATGCGGATGGCAGACCAGAGCGGCGTGCGTAGCGTCCGGCTGGCCTTCATTCAGCAGCGCCTCCAGCCGGCCTGCGAGCCCATTGAGGAAGAAGGATTTGATTCCTTTGGCCATGGTTCTTTTTACCATAGCACTCAGCATTCAGCACTCAGCAATCAGCCAGAGAAGATTGACCACCGCAGACCCAAAGAAATTGATAGGTTTTCGTATTTCTTTGCGCTCTTTGCGTCCTTTGCGGTAAGTTTCTTTGGCTGACTGCTGAGTGCCAACCATTTATCCTTGTAATTCGCCATGGACCCCATCAAGCTAACCCGCAGGCTCATCGATATTGAATCCATCTCCGGCAATGAAGGCGCCGTGGGCGCGGAGCTTTACGAAGAGCTTTTCCGCCTCGGTTACACGACGCACAAAATGCCGGTGGCGCGTGAGCGATTCAACGTGGTGGCCACGCTCGATGACCACCCGCCGCAAGTCGTTTTCTCCACTCACATGGATACTGTCCCACCGTTTATTCCATCATCGGAGGACGACGGGAACATCTACGGGCGCGGCTCGTGCGACGCCAAAGGGATCATTGCCGCACAAATCGCAGCATGCCAGCGTCTGCGGAAGGAAGGCGCGCCCGTGGGCATGCTGTTTCTGGTGGGAGAAGAGCGCGACAGCCTGGGCGCCAAGGTCGCCAATGAAAGCCCTTTGGGCAGCCGCTTCCTTATTAATGGTGAGCCCACGGAAAACAAAATCGCCACTGCCTCCAAGGGCGCGCTCCGTCTTGTGCTTACGGCTAAGGGTAGGATGGCGCACTCGGCCTATCCTGAGCTGGGAGAATCCGCCATCGAGAAGCTTCTCACGGCGATTGAGCGGCTGCGCGCGATGGAGCTGCCGGTCAATCCCGAGGTGGGGCCCTGCACGCTGAACATTGGCTTGATCGAAGGCGGGCGCGCGCCTAACGTCATCGCCGACCACGCTCGTGCGCAACTGTTTTACCGGCTTGTCGGTCCGTCAGAGCCTCTGCGCCGGCAAATCGAAGAACAGGTTGAAGGCCTGGCGCAAGCTGAATTTGCCCTGGAAACTCCCTTCATGAAATTGCGCACAGTCACCGGCATTGACAGTATGGTGGCCAAATTCACCACCGACATTCCCTGGCTGAGCAATTGGGGCGCTCCGGTGCTGATTGGCCCGGGGTCCATTCACGTGGCGCATACCGAGCAGGAATGCATCTCCAAGAAACAACTTCATGAAGCAGTGGACCTGTATTGCTCCATCGTTCGCCAGTTGCTTAGTACCTGAGCCGCGCCCGATCAGGGCAGGCGCAGAGGACGTTCCGTCCATGCCACGTCCCAATATTTGCCGAACTTGAATCCAACCTCGCTGAAAATGCCAACCAGTTTGAAACCGAACATCTCATGCAATCTTGCCGACGCCGGATTGGGCAGGGTATATCCGCCGACGATACGATGAATATTCTCATCGGCGAGGGCTTCAAACAGCGCCGCGTATAGCTTTCTGCCAATCCCCTTGCCCACGGTTTCCGGGCTGCTATACACCGTGGTCTCCACGGTGGTGTCATAGGCGGGTTTCACGCGGAAACGCATGGTACCGGCATACCCCACAATCAGGCCGGCCTCTGCGGCCACCAGCAGCCGGTAGCGTCCCGCCGGCGCAAACTGTTCGAACCACGCCACGCGGCGCTCCACCGTATACGGCTCCAGGTCAAAAGTGATTGGCGTGTGGATGACGTAATGGTTGTAGATCTCAGTAAGACGCGAAAGATCAGAGCGAATCGCGGGACGGGTGCGGACAGGCATGAGAGGGCTCCTGTTGAGAGTCCATTCCATCTTAAGCCGTCAACAATCAGCACTCAGCCAAAAAACAAATTAACCGCAAAGGACGCAAAGAGCGCAAAGGGAAGCAAAGATAGATCAATTTAGATTCCTGCGCGCCCTTCGCACACTCTGCGGTGAACCTTCACGCACGCTTTAATTCTGCTTCGGCCGAAGCGATTTTGCCGGCAATCATGGGCAATCTGGCGGCGCCAATCAAGCCTGCATCGCTGCCCAGCAATGCGCGCGTAATGATGGTGGTGCGCCGCGCCGGCAGCACATCGTCCGGCACGTTGCTTCCTTCCACGCCCCGCGTATTCTCTGCCGGAGCGGTTGCGCGATAGACGAAAGAATTCCTGCGGATGGTTTCCAGCATGGCTGGAGCAAACGCGTCCCACGCGCTGGCCACGCCTCCGCCGACCACATACATGGGCAGGTTAAAAATGTTGACTACCTTGGAGCTGAACTCCGGATCCTCATCCATAGCGCGGGCCAGTTCAGACGCCTTACCAGTGGCCACCGCCTCCACTGCCATCCGTTTCACCGCAGTGGCGGAGGCGAGTTGCTCCAGGCATCCGCGGCTGCCGCAGTTGCAGGGTGGGCCCTCAGGCTCAACGTTTATGTGACCCAGTTCGCCGGCCATGCCCGTCATGCCGTGCCAGACGCGGCCGTTGAGCACCACGCCGCCGCCCACGCCGGTGCCCAGCGTGAGCATGCACATTTCTTCGACGGTAGCTCCTGCACCCAGCCACTTCTCCCCCAGTGCGGCTGCATTCGCGTCATTTTCCAGCACCACGGTCGTTCCCAGGCGGCGCTCAATCTCATCGCGCACCGGATAGTCGTGCCAGCCGGGCAGATTGGGTGATGCGCGCACCATGCCCGTCTGCATCTCGATAATTCCCGGCACGCCGATGCCGATTCCCGCCAGCTCGCCCGCTCCATGGAGTTTAGTCACGGTCTGCTGAATGGCGGTGCACATTTCGTCGATCACAAGGTTGCGCCCGCGGGATACTTCTGTGCTGGTGGAAATCTTCTCCAGGGTCTTGCCGTTGCTGTCCACCGCGGCAATGCGCAGATTGGTGCCGCCCAGATCAACACCGATGGCAAACGTTGTCATTTGAGTTTTGACTCCCGGGCTTTCAGCAATGATGCCCGCTCTAGCTTAATATCCGGCGGCGGCGATTGCGAGTTTCTGCCCGTTCATCGGCTGTCCGGCAAGCCGCTGCGCCATGAATCAGCCGGACGCACCGCTCCGATTTGAACAATCGCGTGCCGGAGATTATCTTTATTTCCCATGCAAATCCAAGGCAAGGTCGTAATTGTTACCGGTGGTGCGAACGGAATTGGCCGGGCGCTATGTTTGCGCTTCGCCAAAGAAGGCGCCAGGGGCGTAATTGTGGCGGATATTGATTCGGCGGGCGTGAAGAAAGTTGCCGCAGAGATCAACGGCGTGGCCGCTATCGCCGACGTCAGTAAGGAAGCTGACGTTCAGGGCCTGGTGGCATCGGCTACCGATCGTTTCGGCCAGGTGGACATCTTCTGCTCCAATGCAGGAATCGGCGCCGCCGGAGGGCCGGAAGCTCCCGACCGCGAGTGGGCCCGCAGTTGGGAGATCAACGTCATGGCGCACGTGTACGCCGCTCGCGCGGTGCTGCCACAGATGCTGGCGCGCAAAGAGGGCTATCTGGTGCAAACCGTCTCTGCCGCAGGTTTGCTCACGCAAATCGGATCAGCGCCATACTCTGTGACCAAGCACGCCGCTCTGGGTTTTGCCGAGTGGCTCTCCATTACATACGGCGACCAGGGCATACGCGTCTCTGCGCTATGCCCGCAAGGTGTCAAGACTGACATGCTGCTCAAAGCCCAGTTCGCCGGCGGCGCATTCCTGCTGGAAGGCGCGCTGGAGCCGGACCAGGTTGCCGACGACGTGGTGAAAGCCATAGCTGAAGAAAAATTTTTGATTCTGCCTCATCCCGAGGCCGGCAAGTATTTTCAGAACAAGGCCAACGATTATGAGCGCTGGATTCGCGGCATGCGGAAGCTGCAGAGGAATAGCGCGCCGCTGAAAGCGTAGCAGTCAATATTCAGTGCAAAAATCCTTATTAAATCTCGAAATCCGTAGGTTGCTTTTGTATTTGCCGCCTTCAGATTGTGATAAGTGTAAGGTTCCCTCGCTGCGCTTCGGGATTTCAGAAAAAACTACTTCTGGCATCGCGGACAATAATGCGTTCCTCGTCCGGCGACAACGATTTTCTTGATCGGAGTCTTGCAGCGCACGCATGGCCTGCCTTCCCGGCCGTAGACGCGGTGCTGTATTTGGAACAATCCAGCTTCGCCATCGGCATCAACGTAGTCAGAGATAGAAGAACCTCCTGCGGCAATCGCCGCCTTGAGCACCTTCTGCAAGCCGGCGTGGAGTCTGGCAAGCTCAATCCGCGTGAGGGAGCTGGCGCGTCGGCGCGGCCTTACTCCGGCGCGAAACAAGGCTTCGTCGGCGTAAATGTTGCCTACGCCGTGGAGCAGCTTCTGGTTGAGCAGAGCAGCCTTGATCGGCGCCTTGCTGCGATGAAACAGTTGCGCGAAATCCTTGGCCGTGATCTGAAGCGGCTCGGCGCCCGGACCGCTGAAGCTGCCAGGCCGCACTTCCAGCCGGCCGAAGCGCCGCGGATCAACGAACCGCAACTCTCTGCCGGAAGCAAGCTTCGCCACCAGGTGCGTGTGCCTGGGCAACTCGGCTTCGGGATTCGCCACCAGCATTCTTCCCGTCATTCCCAGGTGTACGATCCATTGGCTACCTTCGGGATTGTTGGCGGATTGCAGATCAAAGACAATATGTTTTCCCACGCGGCGGACGCCGTTCACCTGCGCGCCTTCCAGCGTGCCGGAAATCTCCCGCGCCGGAGACTTGAGCGGCTCGGGCTTGCTGCCCACCCAGACCGACTCGATTCGGTCGCCGGCAACGCGCTTATGCAGCCCGTTTGCAATGGTCTCAACCTCCGGCAGTTCCGGCATCTTTTACACCCGTTGTCCCTGTGAGTTGTAGATCCTTCGCTTACAGCTCAGGATTTCGTCTGCGGGCTGCACGCCCGCAACACGGCTCAACCTCTGGTAGTTCCGGCGTCTGATTGATTATTTCATTAATAGAGAGGTTCTTGAGCCAAGGCCCGTCGCGCCCAGGAATTGCGAGCGCGAATCTACCTGGTATAAGGCTCGGTCTTGGCCGTGACATGTGCGGACGCGCCATTGACCCGCTTCTTTTGCGGCTCCGCCTTTTTCACGCCCAGCGCTATGTCTGCCAGTTCAAGAAATCTGGCGCTTCCCGGATTATCAGTTGGACTGGCGCCCCAGGCCCGCGCGCCGTTCTCGGTCTTGAGGGAAAAGCGCGGAGAAATCCACAAGTCTTTTGACACGTCCGCTGCGGACGCTGATTTTGCCTTCTTTTTAGCCATTAGGATTGCGGGATTATACAACGTTCGGTCCGGGTTTTTGCACCCAGAAATTAAGATACGGCCAATTTTGTTAGCTTGGAGTTGGGAGGTTCGCTGTTGAATAGAATGGTTGCAGGGAATATCGTTCCATTCAGGCCGAGTGGCCACGGGAAGGCATTTGAAGCCTTTTGATAAAAAGACGGCGCAAGCGCTGTTCACTGCCCTTGTATTTGCCCTGGGGCTGTTGTTCCTCTACGTTGCCTGGCGCGCGATCATTACTTTTCTTTTTGCCATTTTCTTTGCCTACTTGCTGGAAGCTCCGGTCTCACGGTTGCAGGGATTGCTTAAGGGCTCGCGCTCCGGCGCCATCGCTGTGGTTTATCTGATCCTGATCGTTGGGTTGGTCGTGGTATTTTCGCTCGCCGGCGAACAGGTCCTACAGCAAGGCCAGAAGCTGCTGGAACAAACTCCGGAATGGGTGAAGACAATCAACTCAGGAGAGCTGATCAAGCAGCTGGGTGCAAAGCACGGCTGGAGCACGTTCACCATCGAACGCATTTCTTCTTTTCTGGACCTGCACCGTGGGGAGTTTGTGGCTGCGACACAGACCTTCATCCTCAGGGCCGCCAGATCCATCCAGAGCATGTGGTGGCTCCTGCTGGTTCCCATTCTGGCGATCTTCTTCCTGAAAGACGGGCGACAGATGGGAGAACGCCTGGTGAATTCGGTAGAAGACGCGCGCAGGCGTCGCATTGTGGCCGAAACGGTCAGCCAGATGAACCTCATGCTGGGGCACTACATTCGCGCCCAGATCACCCTGGCAGGCCTGGCCATGGTGGTGGTGACATTTGTGCTTTGGGTAATGGGCGTACCGTATGCTTTTGCGTTAGGCCCGGCGGCTGGCGCCCTGGAATTCATTCCCGTCGTCGGTCCCGCCGTCGGTGGACTGATCGTACTGGCGGTAGCGCTGCTTTCCGGATACAGCCATTTGCTTTGGCTGCTGATTTTCTTGCTGGTCTGGCGCGGCATCCAGGACTACGTGAGTTCGCCGCGAATCATGGGCAGCACGCTTGAGCTCCATCCACTCACCGTCCTCTTCGGCGTGCTGGCCGGAGGGGAAGTAGCGGGCGTGATCGGCGTGTTTCTCTCCATCCCCGTACTGGCCACACTGCGAATTCTCTGGCATGCGTGGCTGTTGCAGCGTAAAGCGGCCGCCAAAACCGCAACCTGAGAATCTATTGCGCTTCCACATCAGAATGAGCTGATCGTTCCCTTGCACGAGCGCCGCGCTCTGCATCGCCGCCTTGGCTGTATAATCGAGCGTTCGTTAACTCTAAACAGAGGCTTTCTGCCATGGCCCAGTCAGCAATCGCGGGCATACCCGCACTGAAGGAAGTTTATACGCAGCTCAAGAGCCGCATGGACAAAGCGGTGGAGGACTTCCGCGCCAATCTGGCGGCAGCGCGCACCGGCCGGGCGACGGTCCACATGCTGGACACGGTCCGCGTGCCTTACTACGGATCAGAAATGCCGCTCAACCAGGTGGCCACGGTCCATGCCCCGGAATCACAGTTGCTCACGGTGCAGCCTTATGACCCAAGCATTATCGGAGACATTGAAAAGGCCGTGCGCTCGGCCGGGCTGGGGCTGAACCCGCAGAATGACGGCAAAGTAATCCGCATCCCGGTTCCGCCGCTGACGGAAGAGCGCCGTCGCGACATGGTCAAGCACCTCAACAAGATTCTGGAAGACCATCGCACGGCCGTGCGCAACATCCGCCGCGACGGCAATGACGCCATCAAGAAAACCATGAAAGACAAGAAAATCACCGAGGACGAAGAGCGCCGCGCGCTGGAAGAGATCCAGAAGCTGACCGATGATGAGATCAAGAAGATGGAAGAGCTCTGCAAGTCCAAAGAAAAGGAACTGATGACCGTGTAAGGTTTCGCTCAGCAGAAAAGAGCCTGGCCGCGCGGCCAGGCTCTTTGTTTTACTGCAATTGGTGATTGTCGATTAGTGCGCCAGGGTCTTCCAGTCCTCCACGATTTCCGGTTTTCCATTACGCACCACCGTAGTGTAGATCTGGTCAAAACCCTTGTGCCGCGTCGCGCTGTACTTAAGGTTAAGCTTGGGCCCCAGACCGAGGTCCTTGTTCTGGATTGACTCTATCGCTGTTATCAGTTTCTCCCGTGTTGGGTCTTTGCCGGCGCGCCTCAGCCCCTCCACCAGAACCATGGCATCCACAAATCCCTCCAGGCTCACGAAGCTCGGCTGTTCCGCCGGATAAAAGGTTTTCAGCGCATCGTGGTACAGAGCGACGGTCGGAAAGTCTGTTCGACTATACGGTGGCACGACCTGGGTGATAATGGTGCCTTCAGCATCCTTGCCTGCCTCCGTAATGAACTTTTCAGTTCCCACAAAGGAGACGGTCAGGAAAAGCGGATGCCATCCCATGCTGTGGGACTTCTTGATGATCTCAGCCACGGGAGCATATGGTCCCACCAGGAGCACGGCGCCAGGATTCGCTTGGCGGACGGTAGTTATGCCTTTCTCGACATCCAGCGTGTTTCGGGCAAAGGTTCCCATGCCCACGGGCGCAGAATTGTGCTTCTTCAATGCCAGTTGCAGGCCGCTCAGTACTGCCTGACCAAAAGCATCGTCCTGATAGATCACGCCGATCTTGCGGACCCCTAAAGCGTTCCACAGGTTATCTACCTGCTCACGGGTTTCGTCGTAATAGGAGGCGCGCACGTTGATCACATAGTGCTTCAACGGCGTATAGAGCAGCTCAGCGCCGGTGAACAGCCCCACTACCGGGATCTTGTTTGTCTCAGCCATGGG
>WNFN01020861.1_pt1 | contig 13516 bp, 13 predicted proteins | sample 5400161 | NCBI WGS metagenome assembly WNFN01 (sample SAMN13153353, study PRJNA577476) | soil metagenome | isolation source: 80 cm saprolite on Douglas fir-dominated hillslope | place: USA:California | collected 2013-09-17
CAGGCCGAACTCGCCGCGGCCGAACATCGACAGCGCGCGCTCCGGGTCGTTGATCGCGTGCACCCGGCCGGCGTGGGCGTCGCGCCAGAACCGCTGGATTGGGGTGCCGCTGCGCAGGGCCCGCCCGCCGGAGTTCTCGAACAGCCGGTCCACAGCGGTGATCGCCTGGCCGGTGCCCCGCACCTGGTCACGCCGCACCCGCAGGCGCAGCGGTATGGGGATCTTCTCGCCCGCGCGGGCGTGCGCCATGAGCTCGGTCATGTTGCGCTCGAGGGCCAGCCAGGCCGAGTCGAGCTCGGCCGCGGCCTCGGCGACGCGTACCTGGGAATGCGGGTCCTCTGACGCCTTCTGGCCGACGTAGGAGGCCCGCACCCGCTCCCGCTGGTAAGCCACGTGCGCCTCATAGGCCCCCATGCCCATCCCGATGATCGGCGTCGTGATCGCGTAGGAGAACAGCGAGCCGTACGGCAGCCGGTACAGCGGCGCCGGATTTGCCTCCTGCCCGGGGCAGGCGCAGCGGAACACGTCGTTGAAGCTGAGCGAGCGGTGCTCGGGCACGAACGCGCCGGAGACGACGACGTCGTTGCTGCCGGTGCCGCGCAGCCCGACCGTGTCCCAAACGTCGTCGATAACGTAATCGCTGGCGGGCAGCAGGAACGTGCGGAAGTCGGCCGGATTGCCGTCGGCGTCGGACACGATCGCGCCGAGGAGCACCCACGTGGCATGGTCGCATCCCGATGAGAAGCTCCACCGCCCGGTGAGCCGGTGCCCGCCGGTCACGGCCTCGGCCTTGCCGGTTGGCGCGTAGGAGGACGACATCCGGGTGCCCGTGTCGGCCCCCCAGACCTCCTCCTGCGCCTGGAGCGGGAACAGCGCCAGACCGCGGTCAGGAACATGAGCGGGTCGGCCTCGAGGCCGCCGAACCGGCTGGGCTGGAGCAGCCGGAAGAACCCGGTCTCCGTCAGCGCCTTGACCGAATCGGCTGGCACATTGCGGCTGTCCTCGGTCTCCTGCGCCCGCTCCCGCAGCACCGGCAGCAGCTCGCGTACCCCGTCAATCACCGCCTGACCGACGCTCTCGCCCACCTGACGCCTCCGATCGCGCCGCCGCCGGAGCCGGCGGCAGTGCACCTAGACTAGAACATGTTCTAGTCTAGGTGGTAGCAGCTTACGGACGTGGAGGCCCCATGAAGGAACGGCACGGTGTCCGGGGCATCATTGCCGCCCCCCCGCCGACCAGGTTCGCGCGTGGCTGGCACTGCCTGGGGCTGGCCGATCGGTTCCGGGAGCCGGGCCCGCACGCGGTCGAGGCGTTCGGGACCAAGCTCGTGGTCTTCTCGGACTCGCAGGGGTACCTGAACGTCCTCGACGCGTACTGCCGTCACATGGGCGGTGACCTGAGCATGGGCACCGTCAAGGGAGACCAGGTGGCCTGCCCGTTCCATGACTGGCCGCTCGAGCAGAACAAGCAGCTGTTCGTGTGGAACGACCCGCAAGCCAACCCGCCGCCCGAGCAGGTGACCATCCCCCGGATCGCCGGGGCGTTCTCGCCGGAATGGAGCAACTGGACCTGGGACTCGATCCTGGTCGACGGGGCGAACTGCCGCGAGGTGATCGACAACGTCGTCGACATGGCGCACTTCTTCTACATCCACTTCGCGTTCCCGACCTACTTCAAGAACGTGTTCGAAGGGCACATCGCCTCGCAGTACCTCCACACCAGGGCCCGGCGAGACATCGAAGCCGGCTCGAACTACGCGCAGGGGGCAGAGAGCACCCTGCGCTCCGAGGCCTCCTACTACGGGCCGTCATACATGATCGACTTCCTGTGGCACGACTATCACGGCATGAACCTGGAGAGCGTGCTGATCAACTGCCACTACCCGGTCACGCCCAACTCCTTCATGCTCCAGTGGGGCGTGATCGTGAAGAAACTGCCCGGCCTCGACGACGCGCAGGCCGAGAAGTTCGCGGGCAAGTTCGCTAAGTTCATCGGCCTGGGGTTCGAGCAGGACGTGGAGATCTGGACGCACAAGACCCGCGTCGACAACCCGCTGCTGTGCGCCGATGACGGCCCGGTCTACCAACTCCGCCGCTGGTACCAGCAGTTCTACACCGACATCCAGGACATCAGGCCCTACATGGTCGAGCGCTACGAGTTCGAGGTGGACACCACCCGGGCGGTGGCCGAATGGGAGACCGAGGTCGCGGCGAACGTTGCCGCGCGGCAGGGATAGGCCCGCTGACCATGGCCGACGGGCAGTACGTCGCCGCGCAGCACGGGAACAGCCCGGTCAACGGGCATCGGCGCCCGGCCCAGGACGATGGACGGCTTCTCGGCCGAGGCGACCCGGCCGACCCGGCCGACCCGGCCGACGAGCGGAAGGCAGACTTCCGGCCCGTCGAATGCGAGCGATGCGGAGCGGCGCCACTGGTCGCCAAGTTCAGCCCGCAGCACACGAGCGTGCAGTGGAGCCTGACCTCCGTGCGTGCCTGCGCCGAGTTCAGCGCCCGGGCCGCGCCGGGCCACCAGACCGCGCTGATCGACACCTGCGCCAGCCTGCGCGACAGCATCGACCGCGCCGTGCTCCAGGGCCGCCTCGAGGTGTCTCCGCCCTGACGGCGGCGCATATGCCGATCGTGACGGGACACGCGGGCGGGCAGCGCCGAGCGTGACCGTAACGAGGCGAGCCCGCCCGAGGATGACCGTAACCAGCGAGGCCGCCGCCCCTGGGCCGCGGCCAGCCCGGGAAGAATGCGGGACTAACCAGAGTTGGCGAGCTGTGTGATCGATGTGCCGCTTTCCGTTCTGGATCTCTCGCCCGTCGCCGCCGGGACGACTTCGGGCCAGGCGCTGCGCCAGACCACGGAGCTGGCCCGGCGCACCGAGGAGCTGGGCTACCGGCGCTTCTGGGTGGCCGAGCACCACAACATGCCGGCCATCGCGAGCTCGGCGCCGGCGGTGCTGATCGCGCACCTGGCGGCGGCGACCTCCACGATGCGGGTCGGCTCGGGCGGGGTGATGCTGCCCAACCACGCCCCGCTGGTGGTGGCCGAGCAGTTCGGGACCCTCGAGGCGCTGCACCCGGGCCGCATCGACCTGGGCATCGGCCGGGCGCCGGGGACCGACCAGCTCACGGCGCTGGCGCTGCGGCGCACGATGGAGGGCCTGTCGGCCGAGGCCTTCCCCGAGGAGCTCGCCGACCTGATCAGGCTGTTCATGGGGGGAGACGCCCCGGCGCGGATCACCGCGACCCCGGGCCAGGGCGACATGCCCGCGCTGTGGCTGCTGGGCTCGAGCGGGTACAGCGCGCAGCTCGCCGGCCTGCTCGGGCTGCCGTTCTCGTTCGCGCACCACTTCAGCGCCGCCAACACCATTCCCGCGCTGGCGCTGTACCGGGAGAACTTCCGGCCGTCGCGCTGGCTGGAGCGGCCCTATGCGATGGTCGCGGTGAACGCCATCTGCGCCGATACCGACGAGCGCGCCGAATGGCTGTCCGGCCCGGCCGCCCTGTCGTTCCTGCGGCTGCGCACCGGGATGCCGCAGCCGCTGGCTAGCCCCGAGGAGGCCGCCGCCTACCCGTACGCGCCGGGTGAGCGGGAGTTCGCCCGGGAGCGGTTCGCCAGCCAGGCGGTCGGCTCCCCGGAAACGGTCCGCGCACAGCTGGCCGGGCTGCTCGAGCGCACCGAGGCCGACGAGCTGATGCTCACCACGATGGTCTACGACATCTCCGACCGGATCCGCTCGTTCGAGCGGATCGCGGAGAAGGTCGCGGGCGGCCTGCGGCAGCCGGGCTGAGCGAAGCTTTGGTCAGGCCAGGCTTTCCGCGACCGCCGGGCGGCGGGCCCGCCAGGCGGTCTCGGCCTCTCCCATCGGCGTTGACGGCGGGCCCAGGACGAAGGGCCAGATCTCCTCGGCGATGGCCCGCCAGTTGGCGGTCGCGGTCAGCTCGCCGAGCAGGCCGAACAGGCCCAGGTTGATCCGCTGCAGGATCACGTAGGACCGCGGGATCTGCGCGTACGCGGTCACCGGGCTGCGCACGTCGAAGAAGCGGCGCACGACCGCGGAGGAGTAGTCGCCGGTCATGGTCAGCGGCCGCGACTCGCGGACCGTGTCGTAGAACACCGCCATGTGCTCGACGATGGCCTCGGTGCTCAGCGGCGCGTCCGGGCGCAGGAAGCCGGCCTTCTCCAGGTTCCGGCGGAACGCCTCGGGATCGTGCTCCACACACAGGTAGCGGGCCATCTGCATGAGCGGCTGCAGCTCGGCCGTGGTGAAGCGCTTGACCAGCCCGAAGTCCAGGAACGTGACCCGGCCGCCGCCCTGGAACAGGTAGTTGCCCGGGTGCGGGTCGCCGTTGAACGCGTGCAGCTCGTACAGGCTGCGGAAGACGAAGCGGTAGATCGTCTCCGCTGCGAGGTCACGTTCCGCCTGGGACCAGCCGGCCAGCTCGGCGAAGCGGACTCCGTCCGCGAGCTCGCTCGTGACCACCCGCCGCGTCGACAGCCCGCCGATGATCTGCGGGACCGCGATCGTGGGATGGCCGTCGTAGTAGGCAGCGAACAGGCGCTGGTTGTCGGCCTCCTGGCGATAATCGAGCTCCTCGAGGAGCCGTTCGCGCAGCTCAGCGAGCAGCGCGTCGACGTCCTGGCTCCGCCCCGCGACCGCGCGGCCATCGTGCGTGATCGCCCGGTGCACTTGCCCGATCGACGCGGCGGCGATGGGCTCGGGGTCCCACTCGGCAAAGGCTCGCTCCGGCGGTGCGCCAAGCTCCTCGCGCACAACCTCCGCGGCGAGGTCTGCGCTCATCGGGGGGACGCTGTCCTGCAGCCGGCTGAGGGTGCGGCGCACCGCGGGCGACAGGCCGTCGTCGACGTAGCTGGCCATCTGGCCGAGCTTCATCAGCACGCCCTTCATCGCCCCCAGCGTGGTGGCGACGTCCTCGGCGGTCTGCAGGGCGAGATCGTTGCGCAGCCGCTGCCGGTTCTCGCCGGCGGCCGCGAACAGCCGCGGGGCACTGCTCGCGTAGCGCGCCCCGCCGCGCGCGACGAGATGGAGCGCCGCCAGGCCGCGGCGCACCCTAAGCGAAGCGCGGGGGGTCGTCCCCCCCGGCCAACACAGCCCGATCCGGCGGCGCAGCAGCAAGAGCGCTGCCGCGATCGCAGCGCCGACCGATGCCGCAGCGAAGAGCCTCTTCGCTGCGCCGTGCCTCCTCACGCGCGCTGCGCCGCGCGCATCCGCGAGGTGATCCGCTGCCGGGCCTCGAGCACGCCGGGCTCGCCGAGGAACACGGCATCGAGGACGCCGAGCACCTGCCGGATCTCCTCCCGGCGCTCAGGGGTCAGGGGCGGCGCGCTGTATCCGTACATCTCCCGCGCCCAGTCCGGCAGCGCGGCGATCGCGCCGTCTCGGATGTCCTCCCAGAACTCGGCGATGTCCTCGTCCAGGCCAGGCAGGTCGAGCAGATAGCCGATGGACTCCCGGGCCGCGGGCGTGCAGCGCAGCTCGGGCCGGACCGACGAGATGTACTGGTCGAGCCCGGCCACGCTGGCGGGGACCATCCCGGCGGGCACGCCGACGAGCTCGGCCGCGACCGCCATCTCCGCCACGTAGCGGTCGGCGTCCTCGGGCGAGAGCGGCGTGCCCAGCAGCCGACGAACGGCCAGGTCGGAATCGACCAGGGCCGCGTGCACCCACAGCAGCAGCGCGGGATCACTTGCCTCGTAAGCGCGGCCGGTGACCTCGTCGACGCCGCTTACGCGGGTGTGAATCCGGCGTACCCGCGCCGCGGCCTGCTCCGCCGCGGCACGCTCGCCGAAGCTGACCGTGGTGACGTACGCCGAGGTCGCGGCGAGCCTGCCGACGGGGTCCCGGCGCCAGCCGCTGTGCTGGTCGACGCCGGCCATCGCGAGCGGATGCAGCGCCTGCATGATCAGTGACCGCAGGCCGGCGACCGGCCCGCCCAGGTCGCCGCTCATCTTCCAGGTGACGCTGGCGGGCCCGAAGAAGCCGTCGTCAGCGGGATGTTCCGGCACGCCGGACACGTAGGCCGCGGCCGATCGCTCGATCAGCCCGGCCGCGGTCGCGTAGGGCTCAGCGGTCATCGCGGCATCGCTCACTGAGGGCCAGAACGCACCGTCCGGCGGCCCATCGGGCAATGCAGAAGCTCATACCAGTCAAAGTACCGCTCCTCAATCGGCGTCCGACCGGGCAGCCGGGCTGTAACGGCCGCGCGGCCGGCTGGCGGGGTAGTCGAGCGGCCTGGGCAGCCGCAGCCAAGGATGATCCATTCGGCCCGTGGACTTGTGCCACTTCTTTACCAATTACTTTGCGTAGTCCGATGATTGCACAGGGTATTGACCTTCGTGCCGCACGGAAACCGGACCTGCCCAGACGGGGTGGGCAGGCCGTGGCAGGGGGGAACATCATGCCGGAACCGGTACGCAGCGGCCAGCGTTACATGCCCGGTCTCGACGGGCTACGGGCGCTGGCGGTGCTCGCCGTGATCGCGTTTCACGAGCAGCTCGGGTGGGCGCCGGGAGGACTGCTGGGAGTCGGGGTGTTCTTCACCATCAGCGGCTACCTGATCACTGACCTGCTGCTCGGGCAGTGGTCCGCGCGCGGCCGGCTGCAGCTGGCCGACTTCTGGGCGCGGCGGGCGCGGCGGCTGCTCCCGGCCCTGTTCGTGATGCTGGCCGTGGTCACCGCCTGGGTCACCCTCGCCGACCGGGCCCGGCTGGGCAGCTTGCGCGGGGCCGTGGCCGCTGCTGCGACCTACTCGAGCAACTGGTACCTCATCATCCAGAACCAGTCGTACTTCGCCCGGTTCGCGCCGCCCGCTCCGCTCGATCACCTCTGGTCGCTTGCCGTGGAGGAGCAGTTCTACCTCGCCTGGCCGTGGCTGCTGCTGCTGGGACTGCTCTGCTTGCGGACGCGCCGGGGCGGCCGCAGGGGTGGGGGCGTGCGGGCGGGCCGGGGCATGCCGGGCCGGTGGACGGGCGGGCTCGGGCGGCTGGCGCTGCCGACCCTCGCGCTGGCCGCCGCCTCTGGGGTCGCCATGCTCGTGCTCTACCACCCGGGCCTCGACCCGACCAGGGTCTATGAGGGAACGGACACCCGCGCCCTCGGACTGCTCATCGGCGCGGCGCTGGCCATGGCCTGGCCCAGCCGCCGCCCCGCGCCGTCGGGACGTGCCGCCCGCGTGCTGGTCGACTTCGGCGGCGCGGCCGGCCTGGTTGTCATCGCGCTGATGATCTGGCGCACCGGCCAGTACTCGCCCTTCATCTACAGCGGCGGCCTGATCGTGCTGTCCGTGGCCACCGCGGCCGTGCTCGCCGCGGCCGCCTGCCCCGGCGCCTGTACCGGTCGCGTCCTGGGATGGGAGCCGCTGCGCTGGCTCGGGGTCCGCTCCTACGGCATCTATCTCTGGCACTACCCGGTCATCGTCCTCACCTCGCCGGGCAACAGCACCGAGAACCTCGCCCGCGCCGCGCTGCAGACCGCGGCCACTATCGCCTTGGCCGCGCTGTCCTGGCACTATGTCGAAGAGCCCATCCGCCACGGCGCCCTGGGCAGGCTCTGGGCCCGCGCCCGCTCGCCCCGCGCGCTCACCCATCGCGCGCAGCGCACCCCGCTCACCGCGCCCGCCCGCGTCGCCGGCCTGGCCGCGGCGACCGGCACGGCCGGGGTGCTGGTTGTGGCGTGCGTCGGCCTGACCGGGGCCTTTCCGGCTCCGGGCCCTAGCGGCGGCACCTCCTCGCTCGCCGCGGGCTCGGCTCTGCCCTCGCCGCCCAGCCCCGCATCCAGCCGCCCCTCGGCCAGCAGCAGCGCGGCCGCCAGCCCCGGCCGGGAGCCCAATGCGGTCCGCAACCCGGCAACGGGACCCTCGCCCTCAGGCAGCACCCTGCCGGGCCTGTCCGCCGGCGCGTCGGGCCTGCGCTCCTCCTGCAGCGCGGTCGTCCACATCGGCGACTCCACCTCGGAGGGAATGATCTCGCCCACCTACCTCCCGAACCCGGCCAAGCGGCTGACCGCGCAGTACCAGGACGTCGGCGTGGTAACCGTCCGCGCCGACATCGTGGGGGCCCGCTCCGTGGACGAGACCCTGCCCGGCACGGTCAACGGCTACGACGCGGCCCGCACGATCGTGAGCGGGGGATACCGCGGATGCTGGGTCATCGCCCTGGGCACTAACGACACGGCCGACGTCGCCATCGGATCCGGCACCGGGCGGATGGCCAGGATCCAGCAGATGATGGCCGCGGCCCACGGCCAGCCGGTGATGTGGGTCGACGTCGTATCGCTGCTGGCCGGCGGTCCCTATGCGGAAGCCAACATGCAGCTCTGGAACGCGACCCTGCGCCAGGCCTGCCGCCGCTATCCGAACATGCGGATCTTCGACTGGGCGTCCCTGGCCGAGCCGGGCTGGTTCATCAACGACGGAATCCACTACACCTCGTCGGGGTACGCGATCCGCGGCCAGCAGATCGCCGAGGGCCTCGCCAGGGCCTTCCCCGCCCGGGGCCACAGCACGGGCTGCGTGATCAGCTAGGGGCAAGGCGGTGTGCCTGGCTCAGGTGCGCGGCCAGGACGTCGTCGCCGAAGTCGCTGCGGGGGCGGCGCAGCACGGTGTGCTGATGGTTGCCGTCGTCGCTCGTGTTGTCGTACTCGATCAGCAGGTCGTCGCCCTGTACCCGGTAGTAGTGCCGTGCGCCGGGCGATGTCGGGCCCTGCCAGGCGAAGTACAGCTCGCCCGCATTGACCCTGGCGGCCTCGCGGGCAGCCAGCTCGTCGGGCAGCCGGCCGAGGTAGAGCGCGGCCATCCGCTCCAGCATCGCTCGCGGCGCCCCCGCGAGCCGGGAGGCCGCAACGCCGAGGGGCTCGATGTGCTCCCCGGCGCGTGGCCTGGTCCCCGTGAGGATGTCGCCGGGAGCGCGGTCCGAGACCACGGCGACAGACCGCTGCGCCGGGCTCAGGGCGATCAGCGCCTCCCGCGCCAGGTCTTCCTCCAGCGGAAGCGGCCGGGACACGGCCTGGCCGTGGTAAGTGACGCGCGCCGGGTTGGCGCCAAGGAAGACGGGGGCCGGAGAGACCTCGTCGCCCAGCACGGTCATGGTCACCGACAGGTGGTGCCCTTCGAAACGCCACGACCACGGGTCATCGCCGGCCGGGTCGCCGAACACGGCCACCCAGTAATCGTTGCTGTGCCGGCCGTGCCGCCACCGTTCGCGCCGGTCAAGCACCTCCTCCAGCGCGATGATCACCATCGCCTGCGCGTAGGCGTGCTCGCTCAGCCCCGTGGCCAGCAGCCGGTGGGACGCCTTGCGGGCCTCCCGGCCCATGTCCGCGATGCAGGCCCCCGGTCGGGGCAGCGGGCGGTACTCGAGCCACCGGCGCGCCGCGTCGTCGGCAAACGGCCGCGCCGCGAGCTCACGCTGCTCGCCTGTGAGGGCCTTCAGCACAACGACTGCGGCCGACCGCATCTGGCCGGCTACTGAGTGGCGGTCCATTCTCCCGGTATATCAGCCCGGTGCTCCCATATGGCGTTCGCAAGATTTGCGCGGCCATCACGTCCGTTGCCCGACCGCTCGGGCTAGCGCTGGCCGTCGTCCGCCTCGTCGGCCCGGCGGGCGCGGGCCCGCCGCTTGCCCTCGTGCATCGCCTGCACCCGGGCGATCGGGATCGTATGCCCTTCCTCGATCAGGTCACGGCTCAGCTCCTGCTCGGGCAGACGGCTCAGCCACGGGCCACGCCCGATGATCAGCCGCGGCGCGGTGCGCACAGTGAAGTCCCCCGGCTGGACGCTGTCGAGCTCCTCCCAGGCCACCGGGAACGACACAGGCGCGCCCGGCCGGACGCGCGGGCTGTAGGCGGCCGCCACCGTCGCCCCGCCCGCCCGGGTCGAGTCGAGGAACACCTTGCCAGCGCGATCCTCCCGGATGAAGGCCGTGGTGGCGAGGTCCGGGTCGAGCCGCTCGGCCCGGGCGGCGAGCGCGCGGGTGGCAGCGGCCACGTCCTCGCTGCCGGCGCTCGCGTCGATCGGCACCAGGACATGCACACCCTTCGACCCGCTGGTCTTGACGGCGCCGACCAGCCCGGCATCGTCCAGGGCCCGGCGGGCCAGCCACGCAGCGCGGACGGCCAGCGTGAACGCGCCGCCGTCGGGCGGGTCGATGTCGAGCACCAGGTAGGTGGGCCGGCCCAGGTCATCGACGCGGCCCAGGGTCGGGTGGTACTCGACCGCCCGCTGGTTGGCAAACCACAGGAGCGTGCGGCGGTCGTTGCAGAGCGCGTACGACACCTGGCGCCGGGAACTCTCCGCCCACAGCGACACGGTCGGAACCCACGGCGGCGTGTACTTGGGCACGTTCTTTTGCATGAACGGAGGCTGCCCGGGCCGGACCCGGATCACCGACAGTGGCCGGTCGCGAAGCTCCGCGATGAGCAGGTCGGCGACGGCGTCCAGGTAGTCCACCAGGTCACCCTTGGTCGCCTCGGCCCCGTCGAACAGCGGCTGGTCAAGGTTGGTCAGCGACACCCCGTCGCGCACCTCGCCGCCGCTGGCCACCTCGCCACCCTCCCACCGATCCCGACCGAACGCGAGCGGGCCGATGGGGCCGCTAGGTCTGGCTGGGTCGCTGGTCTTCGGGGACGACGAAGGTGCCGCGGCCGTGCATGGTGACGATCAGGCCGCGCTCGCGCAGCAGTTCCATGGATTTGCGGATGGTGTTGTAGGCGACCCCGTATTCGGTGGCGACGTCGCGTTCGGGCGGCAGCCGCTGGCCGCCGGTCAGTTCCCGGGCCTCGATGCGGGCGGCGATGTGCTCGGCGACTTGGACGTAGATCAGCCGCAGCGGGTCCGGCCTGAACGGTGGCACGCTCACGTGAGCCAACGTAGAGGTCACGTGACCAGCCTAAACGCTCCATAGCCTTCCGGAAGCTTGTGGAAGCTCTTATCATAAGAGCACCCCCTTAATAGAGCCCTGGCTCGACGCGCGGAGGGCGGGCCGGGGCCAGACCGGGAAGGAGCCCGGCTGATGCCTGATCGTCTTGTCCTGCCAGCCGCGCCGCAGCAGCGTGAGGTGCTGCGTCAGGCTTTAGCGGACGCGGTGTACTACCGGGACCCGCCGGTACAGTGCCCGGCCTGTGAGGTGCTGGACGGGCTGTGCGCGCAGTGCGCGGCGGGGCTGGCCCGGGCCCGCTCCTACCTGGCTCTTGGACGTGAGCTGGGCGTGGAGGTGCCGGGTTGAGCAGCGCCGAGCTGGCCGGGCCGGCGCTGCGGGTGCCGTGCGGGTTCTGCTGGGCGCCGCCGGGCACCGCGTGCGCCCGGGAGGGCCAGCACCTGGCCCGGTACCTGCGGGCTTACCGCAAAGGGCTGATCAGCCGGGAGCTGATGACCTCGGCCTGCCTCATGCTGCCTGCCGCCAGCGCGGGGCAGCTCGTCACGGAGGTGACCGGTCTGGCGCCCGGCAGCGCGGCCGGCGAGTGGTGATCAGCGTGCCGGTATCAAGGAGTATCCGGGCCCGGAGGCTTAGCTTGCTGGGGATCCGGCCGGGGGTCCGGAGGTCCGGCCGCCTGGGGAGCGAGCGTGCCCGCGGAGGCGCGGATGGCGGCGATACAGGCGGACACCGCCGGCTGGTGGCGGGCGCCCTTGCGGTAGGCGATCCGGGTCCGGCGGCGCGTCGGCAGCGGGGTCAGGACGACGTCCGCGGGCGGGCCGATCGCGCCGAGTTCCGGGACCAGGGCCACGCCCTGGCCCGCGGCGACCAGGGCCAGCACCGTCGCGAAGTCGTCGGCGTGGTGGCGGATGCGCGGCGTGAACCCGGCGGCCTCGCAGGCGCGCACTGCCATAAGGTGGCACAGCGTGTCCGGGCTGCCCACGATCCAGCTAGCGTTGCGGTGGCCCCAGACCGGGTTCTCGCCGGGCGCGGGCGGCGGCCCCGACGAGGCGAGGAAGATGGCCTCCTCGATCAGCGGCTCGGTGTCCAACGCGGGGTCCGGCCGGACCGGCACGTAGTCGTACTCGTGGACGAGCGCGACGTCGAGGGCCCCGGAGCGCAGCGCGTCGGGAACGGCGGCCGGGTCGAGCTCGGTGACCATCAGCTCCAAGCCGGGATGGTCGCGGCCGAGCGCGACCAGGGCGGCCGGCAGGATTGTGCGGACCGCCGTGGGGAAAGCCCCGATCTTCAGCGGCCCGGTCAGGCCGGCCCGGGCGGCGGCGAGCGTGGCCGAGGCCTGCTCCAGCAGGGCCAGCACCGCCTCGGTCTGCTCGGCCAGCGCGGCGCCGGCCGGGGTGAGCGTGACCCGCCGGCCGGTGCGCTGCAGCAGCGGCACGCCGGCCTCGCGTTCCAGCGCAGCCAGTTGCTGTGACACCGCGGACGGGGTGTAGCACAGCGCCTCGGCCACCGCGGCGATCGTGGCGCGGTGAGCCAGTTCCCGCAGCAGGCGGAGCTTGCGCACGTCGAGCATTAGCTCAGCTTATGAGTAAAGGAACAAACGTGAACTGGACCTGAATAATCCGCCCGTGCGAGCCTCGGTCGCATGGACCTCGCCCTGGCAGGCTTGTATGTCCCGCTGGTCACCCCGTTCACCGCCGACGGTCAGCTAGCGCCGGACGCGCTGGAGGCGCTGGCGCATGAACTCATCGACGACGGCGCGGCGGGCCTGGTGGCTCTCGGGACGACCGGAGAGCCCGCCACGCTCACCGCGGCGGAGCGGCGCACCGTCCTGGACACCTGCGCTCGCGTGTGCCGGGACCGCTCGGTGACGCTGATCGCCGGGGCCGGGTCGAACGACACCCGGGCCTCGGCTCAGGCCCTGGCCGAGCTGACCGCCTGGCCCGAGGTGTCGGCCGCGCTCACCGTCGTGCCGTACTACACCCGTCCCTCCGAGGAGGGCGTGGTCGCCCACTTCACCGCGCTCGCCGCGCAGAGCCCGGTGCCGCTGATCATTTACAACATCCCGTACCGGACCGGCCAGGTCGTCGGGTGGCAGGCGCTGCGGCGGCTGGCTGACCTGCCGGGGATCGCCGGGGTCAAGCACGCCGTGGGCGGCATCGACGAGGACACCGTGCGGCTCATGGCGGAGCGGCCGGAACGGTTCGCGGTGCTGAGCGGCGAAGACATGTTCGCCTCCCCGCTGCTCGCGCTGGGCGCGGCCGGGGCCATCCAGGCCTCGGCGCACCTGTGCACCCGGAGCTTCGCCGACATGGTCGCCGCCTGGCGCGCCGGCGAGTCCCGGCGCGCCCGGTTGCTCGGGCACCGGCTGGCCGGGCTGTCCGCGGCGCTGTTCGCCGAGCCGAACCCCGTCGTGATCAAGGCCGCGCTGCACGCCCAGGGCCGGATACCCAGCCCGGCCGCGCGCCTACCGCTGCTCCCGGCGGGCCCCAGCTCGACCCGGGCCGCCCTCCTCGCCGCGGAACCCGCGGCCAGCGCCCCGCCGCCCGCCGCCTCCGCTCACAGCGCGCCCACCGCGACGGGGTGAGGGTCGCTGGTGTGCCGGTCTTGAGTTTCTCGAT
>WNFN01235072.1_pt1 | contig 13503 bp, 11 predicted proteins | sample 5400161 | NCBI WGS metagenome assembly WNFN01 (sample SAMN13153353, study PRJNA577476) | soil metagenome | isolation source: 80 cm saprolite on Douglas fir-dominated hillslope | place: USA:California | collected 2013-09-17
CCAACAGGCCAAGAAAAAGCCTTGACCGGGTACGATCAAGGCCGGGCAGCAAAGCTTTATGCTTCAAGATGAACATGGTGATCTCCTTTTATGGGTTGGCTCGATAACCACGGCGCTCAGTGCGGCCGGGCGAACGTCTACTCAACTCCTACTCGGCAGCTTTGAAGGTTATCTAACGCAAAAAACACTAGATAAGAACGGTGTTCGCCGGGGTTCTCCCCCAAATAATCAAATGATCTGCAGCTCAAGCTCAGGCTGATCGGATGACTCCATTAGTCCCCGGCTTTGCAGGTATGTTACCGGTAACGGATACTAGGCCGGTACCGGTAACGTGTCAAGCGTTTTTTAGGATTTCTTTCTAAGATTTATCCTCACGATAGTGTTACTCGGAGAGTCCCCGCAGCTTTTCGGCGGCCTCCTCCGCGTTCAGGTCCCGTTGGGGGCTGGCAAGCAATTCATATCCGACCATGAATTTTCGAACCGTGGCTGAACGCAGCGCCGGCGGCTAGAAATGCGCGTGCAGGTGCCATTCCGGATGTGCCTCGCCGTCTGTTGGTCGCTGATGAAAACCCATCATCTAAAGGAAACGAGGTCTGAAACAGATTGTCGTAGCGAATCGTCATTCGCTTGAGAATGTCGGCCAGATGTGCGCGCTCCTCCGCCGTCACAATGGGGCACAGGTAAAACGAAGGGTCATAGGGCTTATCAACATCAATTGGGACTTTCCTCGATCTGGCCGTGCCCGGCCGCTCAGTTCTATGGGGCGAAACAAGCACCCATTCGCGCGTGAATGGTTTGAGCGGCGGTGGGGATGCTTCTTGAGATCGAACATGGGAATTTCAGTACGTCTATTCTTGATTTTCGATTTGCCTCGGTGATCATCAGCCGGGAATCTAAACCGCAAGGCCAAAATCATGCTGTCATTTCTTCGGCGCCGGCCGCGGCGCTGCAAATGTAGATCTCCGGCGCGAGTCCGGTCGCTTTCTGGTACTCCTCCGCCACTCTGCGTTTGAATTCACCGACCCTTTCCGATCCGACGAGATTAATAGTGCAACCGCCAAACCCGCCGCCAGTCATTCGCGCTCCATAGACACCGGGCAGGGCTCTTGCAAGCGTCACCATGAGATCCAGCTCGCCGCAGCTAACTTCGTAATCGTCGCGCAGGCTGCGGTGAGATTCATCCATTAGCCGGCCGAAATCCGGAAGGTCGCGGCGTTCAAGGGCGGCCGAAGCCCGCACCACGCGCGCATTCTCAGTAATCACATGACGACATCGCCGGTAAACTAATTCCGGCAAGTCTGGACCATGCGATTCGAGATCGTCGCAGGTTACATCGCGCAACGCCCGCACGTTCGGGAGTCTTCGGGCAAGGCGGCTCACACCTTCCTCGCATTCGGCGCGGCGTCTGTTGTATTCCCCGCCGGCCAATTCGTGTTTGACCATTGTGTTGCAGATCACCAAGCGTGCCTCATCAGATAACGGTAAGAGGCTATAGTCCCGCGATCGGCAGTCGAGTAGCAGCACCTTCCCCTTCTGGCCATGACAGGAGATGAATTGATCCATGATCCCGCAGCGCATACCGACAAACTCGTTCTCTGCCCGTTGACAGAGTTGGGCCAGTTCCGCGCGATCTATCGTGAAGCCCGAGTTCTCCAACAGGGCGTAGCCAGCGGCCACTTCGATCGCGGCAGACGAACTCAGGCCTGATCCAATCGGCACGTCTCCGCGGATGTGAAGCTGCGCGCCCCGCATTCGATAGCCAGACCGCTCAAGCGTCACCGCGACTCCCTTAACGTAATCGCTCCAATGTCTTCTTGGCCCGAGCGCGGGGTCATCTAAATCGAAATTAACCTGCTCGTGGAAATTCTCGGAGTATACCGACAACACTCGATCATCTCTCGGAGAGACGGTCACCCAGGTTGAGAAGTCGAGGGCTGCGGGCATCACAAAGCCATCATTGTAGTCAGTATGTTCTCCGATTAAGTTAACGCGTCCCGGCGCACGGAAGAGCCGCGTGCGAGCAGAAAGATTGAATTGCGATTTCAGTTCTGTACTCTGGTTCACCGCCACGATTAGTGCGCTGCTGTCCTTTTGCTCGCCGTCAGGCGCTGATTTCCGGTCCGGCTTTGCGGTCGGTTAGATTTACTTCTCTACGTCTTTTCCTGCGCCTCGTCTTCCCAACAACAGCATCGCCAGGCCAAAGACCAGCATCACCATTCCCCACCACAAGTTGATATTGATGCCGAGCGATTGTTGATAGATCATGTGATCGCCGGCCACTCCGTAGCCGGTAACCAGTAAACCCAGAATCAAGAACATCAACCCGATCGGTATGCGAAGATCCAGCCCCATCATTCACCTCTTTCAAAGGATGACCAGCTTCGATTTGACAGTTCCTCACCAGAAAATAATATTGAGCACCAGCGCCACTCCCAAAACAATCGAGCCCAATACCACTGGACGCTTGTACCATTCGAGCCGCTCGTCCTTTGGTAACTCGGTCAGTGAATAGACCAACCCGACAAGTTCTCTATCGGGGCGCGCCCGGGTCGACAGACTCACCGCAATGGTTACCAGGAAGCAGGCGGTCCAGGCAAAGATCGCTGTCCAGAAATTCTGCGCCATCTCACTCGGATAGATGTGCGTGACAGCAAACCATCCGCCCTTTATTCCCACAACCGCGCCGTGTGGCAAGGTTACTCCGTGATGAATCGCAGCGGCAATTGTTCCTGAAAGCAATCCGACAAATGCGCCGTGGCCAGTGGCGCGTTTCCAGAACATTCCCAGCAAAAACGTCGCGAACAAGGGCGCATTTACAAACGCAAAGACCAGCTGGAGCATGTCCATGATGTTGTTGAATCGCGATGCGACGTAGGCCGCCGCAACCGACACTCCAATACCAAAGATGGTCGCCATTCTTCCCATCCAGAGATAGTGCTGGTCGCTGGCCTTACGTTTGATGTACGACTGATAGATGTCGTAAGTCCATACGGTATTGAATGCTGTCACATTGCCGGCCATACCGGACATGAAGCTGGCGATCAGTGCGGTGAGGCCAACTCCGAGGATGCCCGTGGGAAAGTAATGCGTGAGCATCATTGGAATAGCCAGATCATAATTGAAAGTGCCGTCCGGCTTCTGCGGCAGGGCAAACCCGCTGGTCCCCGAATGGTAGGTGAGCGCGATCGCGATCATTCCCGGCAGGATCACCAGAAAAGGAAAAAACATTTTTGGCCAGTACCCGAAAGAGAGTACGAACCCCAGGCCCATGACCATCCCAAACCATTCAACGCCCATCGGGTTCGACGAGGGCGAGCCCAGGTAATGCCACGATTCGCTCCAGGCGCCCGAGCCAAACCCGTTCGCCGTCGCCACGCCCGCCAGGCGCGTTTGCAAACCTGACCATCCCCCCGCGTCCTTCAATCCGAGAAATACCAGCGGCGCAAACCCAAAAACGATCAAAAAGAATTGCAACACTTCGTTGTAGATCGCCGAGGTTAAGCCGCCCAGAAGGATGTAGACCAGCACGATCGCAGCCGAAACCAGCACACTAAAGGTAAAGTCCCACCCGAGCAACGTGCCCATCAGCAATCCCATCGCGTACATCGAAATGCCGGAAGAAAAGATAGTCATGATCGCAAACGAAATCGCGTTCAAGCCTCGGGTCTTCTCGTCAAAGCGTAACTTCAGATACTCCGGCACCGATCGCGCGCGCGAACCGTAATAGAAAGGCATCATGAAGATGCCTACGAACGCCATTGCCGGGATCGCGCCAATCCAATAGAAATGACTGGTCATGATTCCGTATTTCGCACCGGACGCCCCCATGCCGATCACTTCCTGCGCGCCCAGATTGGCCGAGATGAAAGCCAGACCCGTAATCCACGCCGGCAATGAGCGGCCCGAGAGAAAGAAGTCCTTGCTCGTCTTCATGTATCGCCGCAGCGCCCAACCGACGCCCAGCACGAAGACGAAGTAGATGAGCATTATGGTCCAGTCAATGAAGCTTAGCTTCATGATCTCAGTTCCTTGGTCTTGGCAGTCATCATTCAGTTACGGTTAGACTCGGAAACGACAAACTAAAAACTTTGTCGCGCGTAGATTTCTTCTTCGATCTTTGTCACCATTCTTCCCGTTTCACCGTTTACCGCAGGTTCACGGTGGTTGCAAACCGCGTCGACGAAATCGGAGATTAGCGGAGCGTGAGAGTTGGTTGCTGGTGGATGCGACTCAGACCGTTCACCCTGGTCACTGATAATCCGCATCTCGCCTTCATTCACTACCGGCATATGGACTGAGCCACGCGAGCCGAAGATGTCGAGTGTATCCTGCGGCTCACGAGCTGCGTGGGTGACCGCAAGCACTCCGCAAACGCCGCATTCAAACCGAAACAAAGCCGCGGCGCTATCTTCGACTTCGCGCTCGAACAAAACGTTCGCAGTGATGCTGCGAACTTCGCTGATCGAACCGAAGATATTGGCCAGCACCTCAATCCGATGACAGCCGAAATCGAACATCGGTCCGCCCCCGGATTGGTCCCTTCGCAGCAGCCAATGGCGAGGATGATCCTGCCGCGGATCAAACCATTCGAACGCGTTAATCTGGGCCAGCACCGGCACTCCGATCTCGCCCGACTCAATAATCCTCTTCACCCGTTCGATTGCGGGATAGAAATGGCGATAGTAGGCAACGCCCAGCTTTACGCTGTTGGCGCGGCAGGCCGCAATCATTCGATCGCATTCGGCTACGTTCATGGCCATCGGTTTTTCGCACAACACATGCTTTCCAGCTTCCGCCGCGGCGATCGCCTGCGCCGCATGCAAGTGAACAGGCGTGGCGATGTAGACCGCTTCCACCTCGTCATCGAGCAATAACTCCTGCCAGCTCGTCTGCCACCGTCTGGCGCCGAACTCACCGGCAAAGGCCTCGGCAAGATCGCCGCGCTCGCGGTTGACCGTCGCGAAATCACATTCCGGCAAATCACGGAGCGCGGGGGCGACTCGCTTCCGCGCAATATCGCCGCAACCTATCAGGCCCCAGGTCAGTCTTCTCACGGAAACAGTTTCCATCCGAGCAGGAACGGATTTCAAGAGCAAACCAGCAATCGCGCGGAGTGCTTTGGCATCGCTTCGATCGTGAACGTTCCTCCGTGTGCCAGACTTCGAATTCCACCACACAAGTCTGGTCTCGCCATCTTGCAAGAAGCTACTAACTCACCCACAGCACCGGCTGTCGAATGAAGAAGTTGCGGACCACTTCTTCTACCTTCGAATCCGCCGGCAGCGTTTTCCACAGCTCAAAGTAGTCACTGCGATGCAACGCCACACCGGCAAAGAGCAAACTGCTCTGACGCATGGGCCACTCCTCGTCATACATCACGTCTTTGGCCAACGGCCAACTCTTCCTGTCCTTCATATAAGGCGCCATGTATGCGATGGCCTTTCGCATGCCGCGGCCGTCAGGCAGTTCAAAAGTCCAGAGATTGTCTTCCGGCGTCGAAAGTATCTCGCAGGCTGCCGCCATCGCTTCGAGATTGAATAACGAATAGCCGTAGGGTTTCGTGCGGCGCAACTCCTGCGGAAAGCTGCCGTCCGCGGCCATCTGATTCGGCAACAGAACGGTCTTGAACCGCTGGCGGCAATAGGCGAATAGTTTCTGATTGCCGGTTAGCCTGGCGAACTCGGCAACTTGCATGACCCAGCACGTGCCGTGATTGTTCTTTGCCTCGCGCTCATCAATGCCGTACTGGTGCGTGGTCATCCACTGAAGATAATCCGCGAACCACTGCTTGATCCCTTTCAGTTCGTTCGCCGACAACGCACTGGAGCTCTCCATCACTTCGATAGCGCGCGCGACTTCAACCAGATGGATGGTGTCGATGATTCCGGTGCCGCGGCCCGTCACGCGTCCATGAATCGCCTGAGCGAATTGCAGGTTCGGATTCATGCGGGTTCGTTCTTCGAGAAACCATGCCCGCAAGTGCCACGCTGCTCGTTGCGCATAGCGTTTGTCTTTTGTCAGCTTCCAGGCGGCGACCAGCGCCGGCACCTGCACACTCAGTCGCATCAGGTACCGACGGTGATCGACAAAATTATTCGGATTCGACATTCCGTCGCGCTGAATGTATGGGCCATTTGGATCTTTCGGGTCCGGCCACCAATAGTCGGCTTCGGAAAAGAAGTCGTGCGTTCCACCGGCACTGCGCGGACTTGATAGAGCTGTAATCGTGATTGGCTTCTCTGAGAGATATTGGTTGGCGGCCTTAAGGACGCGTTGACGATCAAACAGGGAGACGTTGAACGATTGCTGAGCACAGGCCGGCAGAATCGCTTGCGATAGCACAGCGCAGACTGTCAGCGACCTAAATGCAAGTATCGTCGAAGAATCAGCCGTCATATATTTTGCGGCTATGCCGCCTTAGCTATTGTGAAAATCTCGCCACAAATCCGCCACCGGCGCGCATTCTGATCATCAGACTATCGCGATGGCTGACCGGTGGGTTTTCGATCTTCACTGCTGCCGGTTCATTCTGCTGATCGCGCACGAGCGTTGCCCGATACTTTCCTGGCCTCAGAAAATCAAGAGGAACGCCAATTGTCTTGGCTGTTAGCCCGTTCATTTCTCCCGCGAACCATACGTCGCCCTTACGTCGCGCGAAAGCGGCCAACTCGCCGATCTCAGACTGCGGCAGCACGATCGTTTCATCCCATACGCTCGGGATCGTTTTGATTAATTCTGCCGCTGGATTTTCCAGGATATGTTGCGGATGCGCGCCGTAAGTCAGCAAGGGCGAAGTGAATACGATCGAGCTGGCAATTTGATGTGCCCAGGAAGTTTCGCGCCGGCGTTCGCCGAAATGCACGGGAGTGTAATCCGCCGGGCCTGCGAGAAACCGCGTAAAGGGCAACGTCGTATTGTGCACTGAGCGCAAATTCATGCTGCGGTATTCCAGACCGCGAATCGCTTCGCGAGACATCTCGTTGGGCCAGGTGCGTGATTCGCCGCCGGGCTTATTGGCGCCGTGGAACTCGACCATGACTTTGTGCTCGGCCGAGCTGCGCAGGAGCGCCTGATATACGTCGATGATCTCTTTCGCTTCATGATCGAAGAAGTCAATCTTAGCGCCGACGACGCCAACACGATTTAGTAACGCAAAGAAATCTTCACGAGCTTGAAATGTGCGGAGGCTCCGGCTGTGCTTCCAAAACCACAGTTTGACATTTTGTTGATTTGAGTAATCAACCAGCTCGCGCATTTGCGTTTCAGTCCAACGCTGCCAGATTCCTTCGACAACGTTGTATTCAAAGCCGAGCTGGCCGGCGAGCCGCGAAAACTCTTTTATTCCTTCGAAAGTGTTCTCGCCGCCATCGAGATAACGCCAAACGGCGCGTCCAGGCTTTACCCAATCAGTGCTGGATCCCTGCGGAAAAATCCTTTCGTCCGGCGGCGGTGAAAGATTGTTGATGATGTCGCAGTTGACGAGCGTATTCAGATCAGAACCGACCATAATCACGCGCCATGGCGTCGTGATCGTTCCCGCAATCGCTGCAGGTTGTGACAACCGCTTCGCTTCATCTTTTCCATAGCGGAGATCAAACGGATGACTCACCGGTAACGCGTGGCCTAAGACCGTGGTGAATCCTCTTTGGCCGTCGGCCCGCAGGCCCATGCCTGCATAATTGATCAACGCGGCTTCGGTGATCGCCGCGTAGCCGCTTCGCTTCGGCAGTTTGATTGTCAAAGGCGGTGCAGCCCACTCACCTTCTTTAGCCGCAGAGATTTCCTTCCGGCGATGTACCCCTTCGTAATGACCTTCGAAATCATGAAACCACGCGGTGCTGCCGGCGGGAATCTTGAAGGTGGTTGCTTCGTGCACGGACTTCCAAAACACAATCCGTTTTGCTCGCCGGATGTCTGATCGAAATCCGCGCGCCAAGGCAACTGTTTACGGCTGATGAATGAACGCCGCGCGTTGAATACTTTTCATAAATCCGATAACGCTCAATCTTGCTGATGATGCTGTCGCGACAGAGATCAATGCCATCCACAAGAAATGCGAGTTCGGATGCCTCGACGATGAAGCGATCAGCCCGGGTTATCCGGTACCGCAATTGAGGGCCGGTCGTAAACAAGACAAATTGAAGTTTTGAGTTCGGACTTTTGAAATTGATTACTTCGCCAGCCGCCTTCGCGTTTCGCAGAGTGCCAAGCAAAACCGGCGCGGCGACAGCGATCGAGAGAAACTGACGTCGTGAAAGGTCTGCTTTAGTCATAGCCCAGCCGCGTAGAAGCGGAGTATTTATAGCAACCGGTGCGGACTCTTGATGTTGGATGTTAGTTCAATTTCCAACTCAATTCCTTTGGTTTGTAGCCTACACTCGCGGCACCCAGCTCTTCATTCATAATCAGAAAAGCGCCCAGGCCATGAAAGTCGTTCACATTTCGCTTGCGCGCAAAGTAATACGCGAGGTCGCTCACGTTCGTACCTTCACAAATGTCGATCAGATTGGTCATGCCGTCCGCGCCCATTGAAAGTTTCGTCATCACCCCGCGATAACCTTTTTCCGCCACCGCTTCGTAATGCTTCGGCAGAAACCCATGCTTAACGCCCATCCACATCATATAGCTGTACATGCTCGAGCTTGATGTTTCCAACCAGTTCCCTTCGAGGTCGCCCTTATCAACCACTTGATACCAAAGCCCTGTCGTCGGATCCTGATATTTCTCGTAAGCCTTCGCCAGTTGCTGCACGATCCGGATCAGATCGTTTCGTTTAGGATGGTTCTTCGGCAGAATGTCCAGGATTTGAATGAGGGTCATGCCAAACCAACCGATCGCGCGGCACCAGTGATAAGCGGATGTGTGCGTGGTGGGATTGGCCCAGGGCTGGGCGCCGCTCTCATCGTACGCATGCCAAAGCAAACCAGTCGCGGGATCGTTCAGGTGCTGATAATAGATGAGCAGTTGTTTGGTAACTTCATCATTTGCATACGCGCTGTCACCGAACATCTGACCATAACGTGCGAGAAAAGGAAGTGACATGAAGACGCCGTCGGCCCATAACTGCCATTGCCGGCTTTGTGTCTCTGCATGCCAGAACCCGTCGTCTTTGGTGCGCGGGTAAGTGTTGAAAACTTTTCTGATGTTGTCGGCGGCGAGTTTGTATTTTTCCTGCCTGGTCTCCTTATAGAGAATCAGCAGGAGATTGCCCGGTAACATGTAATCGAGCGCGTTGATGGGGCGGTTAATCATGCCTTGGTCATCGATGTGCAGATCGATCCAAGCCTGCATGTGATCCAGATATCTCTTGGCATGCGTCCGCAGATAGACAAGATATTCGCCGTAAAGGTAAAGCGACTTTGCGTAGCCCCAGCCTTTCAGCGATTCAGCAGTCGGATACCGCTTCATCGTTGACTCGACCACGACCGTGGACCAATCAAGTGGCGCGGTCGCTTCTTTCGTGATTAGCGGATCGCGCCCCCCGCCGGCTCGCGTGCTCGCCGCTAAAATGATTGTCGACTGTGCGGAAATGATTAGCGCGATTAAAGCCGCGATCGCTCGCGGCGGCCGACAAAGGTTTGCCATCACTTGAGCTCCGGGTTGATCTTGAATGAGTTGCTGTCCCAATCTACAGTCACGGTGGTTCCATCGGCGAAAGTAGTGCGCTCCTTCCGGTACTTCCCGTCAAGAAACTCGTGATTGGTCATCGCCATTCGACTTAACCAGCATTTCGATAGCCGAAGGTGGTACAAGTGCCCACTGAGTTGTACCCGCCTGAATCCCGATTGTCAGAGCAGCAGTCGACGGTCATTTTGTTCTTCGTGCCTGCAATTATCCATTTGCCGTTGGTATGCGAGACCGATACCGGCACCGCGCCCCATTGATCGCGCGCGAAAGGCTTTGCGCATATGGCGAGGATGAAAACAGAGAGGCGAACCCTATCGTGGAAGTAATTAGAGAGATGATCGACAAACAGAGCCTCGGCTGGTCGATGATCCTGGTCATGAAAGTTGATCTTCGCGCCGGTGCGTCGAAAGTCAACCCTGAGCTCGCTTGTCCGGCACATAATCTCGAAGAAGCAAACGACTTCGATCACGGGAGTCTACGTCGGGTAACTTCACCATCAATGCCTGGTATTGCCTGTCCTGATATGTCGTCGCCGCTCGTCGCATGAGCGGAAACAATGTTTGAGGTTTCAGACCGTCGAGTTCCTGGTACTGCCACTTTTGCTCGCCCAACGCAACCGGTGTGAGGAAGTCGAGCGCCTTGCGAATGCCGCGGCCATCTGGCGTCCCAAAATTCCACAAGTCAACTCCCAGTTTTTCGCCCAGGGTAGCCAGCAACATCAGGCCGTCAAGGTTGCCGACGCTGTAGCTCCAGGCCTTGGTGCGCGCCAACTCCAGTGGCTGACGCCCGTCTGGCTCGATTTGAGTTGCGATTCGTTTTTGGCGCGCGGCCTGCAAGACTCGCCTCGCTAAATCATCCTTGCCGACGAACAAGGCGAACGAGACAACCTGCAGATCGTAGTAGGTTCCATGATTGTTTTTCGCGGCCGCTTCGTCGCGGCCGTTCTTGCTCTCAAGCATCCACTGAAGAAATTTTCCAAACCACTCCTGCAAGCCACGCTGATCGGCGGGGGTCAATGCTTTCGAACCCTGTAACAGACCTATCGAGTCGACGACCTGCGTCAATCCACGTGTCTCGATCAAGCCAATGCCGCGGCCCGTGTTTACACCCGAAATATACTGAGCGTATTCGAGGTTTGGATTCATGCGCGTCGCCGGATCGAGAAAGAATGCGCGCAGCAATTGCGTCGCTTTGGCGGCGTACGCTTCCTCGCCTTTGAAGTAAAAAGCCAGCGCGAGCGTTTCTACCGACGACTCCAACTGATCAAGGCTGCGATGATCGGTGATCTTGTTGATTTCCGGATTGCGTTCGCCGTCGCGGCGAATGTAAGGCAAGCCGTTGGGAGATTTTGGGTCGGGCCAGAAGTACGGTGCCTGGCTCATGTAATCGTGTTTGTCTCCGCTCGGCGGCGTAGTCTCTTTGTTAACAACGGAAGAGGGCCTGGCCGAAAGCACCTTCTGCGCTTCGCCCTCGAGCTTCGTCCATGCCGGCGTCAAATTCTTATCGCCGGCTTGAACCCGTTGTCGAGTAACTTGCAATTGCCTGGCATCAAGGAGAAAGACTCGCGGAGCGAGTTCGGCATGTACTTTCAGCCCGCGCACCCCCAGGGTAATGGCACAGGACGCGCCGATAGTAAGCGCGACGACAGTTACCTTCTTCAACTCAATGCTCATGAGTTTATGACGTGCTCCAAACAGTAACCCTGTGAACTACAGTTACTATGAATTCCTACCCGGAAACAGCCCCAACACCAAACCGCGCGGACTCTTGCTTACCCGGCGACGAACGTTGTAAAGTGTTTCCCAAGAAATAATCGTTACCGGTAACGAGGGACGGAATTCTATTTGTTGCTGATGCTCATGTCAACAATTTTGGTATTTCGGCGGTTAGCTCGCCGGATCGAGCATCACCGGATCCTTCTTCTCTGCGGACAATTTGTGGTAATGCTATCTTTGGAGCACCGATAGAATCAGTTCGGCTAACTATTAGCCCATGTCGTTCGTGCTCACCGTTATTTATTTAATGGCGTGTGAAAGGGTGTAGGATCGGGGTAGGTAAAGGGAAAGCAAAAGGAGTGGTCCCTGATGAAGAAGTCTGGTAAGCCCAGCGACAGGAAGACTCGCTCATACGATCCGAGCCGTCGCAGTTTCCTCAAAGGGGTCGGCATCGCGGGCGCGGGTGCCGCGGTAGCTGACAAACTGTGGATCGAGGCGGAAGCGAACGAAGCGCAACCCAAGGGCCCGCGGCCCTTCTCCGATCCGGTGCCAATCACACTCGCCATCAATGGAGAGAAACGAACTGTCCAGGTTGAGCCCCGCACGACGCTGCTGAATACGCTGCGCGATCGACTGGAACCCGCAGTGACCGGACCGAAGCTCGTCTGCGATATGGGCACGTGTGGCGCCTGTACGGTGTTGCTCGATGGCAAGCCGGTTTATTCCTGTCTGGTGCTCGCGGTCGATGCCGTCGGCAAATCTATCGCTACTGTCGAAGGACTTGGCTCGCCTGAGAAACTTAACGCGGTACAGAGTGCTTTCATAGAGAAGGACGCCTTGATGTGCGGCTTTTGCACGCCGGGATTTGTGACAACGATCTCGGCTTATCTGAAAACGAACTCCAATCCAACGCTCTCGGAAGTTCGCGAGGCGTGCAAGGGGAATTTCTGCCGCTGCGGTACCTATCCAAGAGTCTTCGAGGCGGCTTTAGCGGCGGCAAAGAACGCGACGAATGACTGAGACCGTGAGGCAGCGGGGACGTGAGGCAGCGTAGAGAAGGGCAAATGCAACAGCCACCAGCACCACCAAAGAAGAAAAGGAAAATCAAAGTCCCGAAAGTCGTCAACGGCGTCGAGACAATGGTTGAGATCGAAGTCGACGAAGATACCGGACCAGGTTGGGGGCCGAATGACAAGCACCTGCTTCTCAACCATCGTCTGACTAGAGTCGATGGGCCGTTGAAAGTGTCAGGAAGCGCGCGTTACACCTATGACGTGCGCTTGCCCAATATGCTCTATGGCCGAATCCTCCGCTGCCCACACGCGCACGCTCGGCTGACGAAGTTCGACTCATCCGCTGCATCGAACCTCGCCGGCGTGAAAGCGATCATTCAAACGCCGCTGAAGGAGTTTCGCTTCGCTGGATCGCCAGTTGCGGCAGTAGCCGCCACAACTCCCGAGATCGCCCAGGATGCTGTTCGCGCGATCATCGTTGGGTATGAGGTCTTGCCACATGTGATGCGCGCCGATGATGCTATTCGGCCTGACGCGCCCAGGGTCGTCGAGGACGAGGGCAATCTTCAGCAGAAGGAAAAGCGCGGGGACCAGGAGAAAGTCGCGGCGGCATTTAAAGACTACAGCGGCGGCGACTCGGCTACCGTCTACGCCACGACGCAGGGAACGTTCACGATTCCAAAGGACGCTGCCGACGCTCTCGGTCTGACTGAGAGTGCGGTTACGGCCACCGTGCAACACATGGGCGGCGGCTTTGGCTCAAAATTCGGCATCGGCATTGAGGGAATGCTCGCCTGCAAACTTTCCAGGCAAACCAAAGCACCGGTTAAGTTGATGCTCACGCGCTATGACGAGTTCGTGATGGCGGGAAACCGTTCCGGCTCCTGGCAAAAAATGAAAGCGGGCGTCAAGCACGACGGCACTCTGGTGGCGCTTCAGGCGACGCAATATCGACTCGGTGGTCTAGGGGGAGGTTCCCAGGCAGGTCAGCCCTACGTCTATCACGCGGACGATTTTTATCGCGAAGTATTTGCTCTTCACACCAACGAAGACTCGTCGATCGCCATGCGCGCGCCCGGCCATCCGCAAGCGTCATTCGCCATGGAGTCGCTGATGGACGAACTGGCGTACAAGATCGGAATGGATCC
>WNFN01267165.1_pt1 | contig 13491 bp, 11 predicted proteins | sample 5400161 | NCBI WGS metagenome assembly WNFN01 (sample SAMN13153353, study PRJNA577476) | soil metagenome | isolation source: 80 cm saprolite on Douglas fir-dominated hillslope | place: USA:California | collected 2013-09-17
TGCACGTCCATCTGGTCCGCGATCATGCCGAGCACCTGGAGGTCGGTCCGCACCTCGGGGACGGCCAGAGCTTCGCCGAACGAGCCCGGCCTGCCCTCCCAGTTCACGAACGTCCCCGCCTTCTCCGCGACCGCGGCGACCGGCAGCACCACGTCCGCGCGGTCGGTCACCGCGCTCGCCCGCAGCTCCAGGCTGACCAGGAAGCGCGTCGCCTCCAGGGCCTCGAGCGCCGCCGCCGGGTCGGCCAGGTCGCCGGGGTCCACGCCGGCGACAACCAGCGCGCCGATCTCTCCGTCGGCCACTGCCGCCAGGATGTGGTCCGTGTCCCGGCCCGGATCGGGAGGCAGGGACGCAACCCCCCAGGCGCGCGCGACCTCGGCCCGGGCGCTCTCGTCGGCGACCGCGCGGCCGCCGGGCAGCACGATCGGCAGCGCGCCGACCTCGATCGCGCCGCGCTCGCCAGCTCGCCGCGGTATCCAGGCCAGCCGGGCGCCGGTCACCTGGGCCAGCCTCGCCGCGGCGGACAGCGCGCCGGGAACCTCGGCTAGCCGCTCGCCGGCCAGGATCACCGCGCCGGGCTGACGCAGCGCCCGCGCCGCGGCGTGGGCGGGCTCGTCGAGCCCGGAGTCGCTGGCCAGCCGGCCGAGCGCCTCGGCCTCGTCGCCTGGCACGGTCGGCAGCAGCGTGCCGGACATCCGCTCCAGCCCGGGGCCGGCCACCCCGGCCATCGAGTACACCGCGAGCTTCCCGCTCCTGGCCGCCTTGCGCAGCCTGAGGAACACGATCGGCGACTCGTCCTGCGGCTCGAACCCGGCGAGCAGCACGGTGCTGGCCCGCTCCAGGTCCGCGTAGGTCACGCCGGACGCGCGGCCGGCCACGCTGCCGGCCAGGAACTGGGTCTCCTCGGCCGAGTGCGGGCGGGCGCGCATGTCGATGTCGTTGCTGGCCAGCGCGACCCGCGCGAACTTCGCGTACGCGTAGGCGTCCTCCAGCGTCAGCCGGCCCCCGGTGAGCACGCCGGCGCGGCCCCGCTCGGCGAGCAGGCCAGCGGCGGCGGCCGCGAGCGCCTCCGGCCACGAGGCCGGCTGGAGCACCCCGTCGGCGTCACGCACCAGCGGGCCGATCAGGCGGTCGGGCTGGGTCGCGTAGGTGAACGCCCACCGCCCCTTGTCACAGTTCCACTCCTCGTTGACCTGAGGGTCGTTGCCCGCGAGCCGCCGGGTCACGGCGCCGCGCCGGTGGTCGGTGCGCTGCCGGCAGCCGGAGGCGCAGTGCTCGCATACGCTCGGCGTGGAGACCAGGTCGAACGGGCGTGCCCGGAACCGGTAGGAGGCGCCGGTGAGCGCCCCGACCGGGCAGATCTGCACGGTGTTGCCGGAGAAGTAGGAGTCGAACGGCTCGCCCTCGGCGATCCCGATCTGCTCCTGCGGGCCGCGTTCGAAAAGCTCGATCATCGGGTCGCCGGCGATCTGCTCAGAGAACCGGGTGCAGCGCGCGCACTGAATACACCGCTCCCGGTCGAGCAGCACCTGCGCCGACAGCGGGACCGGCTTGGCGAACGTTCGCTTGGGGCCGCTGAACCTGGTCTCGCCCTGGCCCGCGGACATGGCCTGGTTCTGCAGCGGGCACTCGCCGCCCTTGTCGCACATGGGGCAGTCGAGCAGGTCGTGGTGCAGGAGGCCGGGGGCTTCGGCTGGCCCTCGATGTGCACCAGGCATTGCCGGCACGCGCCGATCGGGTCCAGCAGCGGGTGGTCGCAGAACCGGGGGATCTCGATGCCGAGCTGCTCGGCCGCGCGGATCACCAGCGTGCCCTTGGGCACGGTGATCTCGAAACCGTCGATGGTGACGGTCACGCCGTCGGCCGGCCGGGCGACCTCGCCACCGCTCTGTCCGGCTGTGGTTACTGTCATCGGGCGGACTCCATCGCGAAGAGCATCGACGCCGCGGAGTCGAACGGGCAGCCGCCGCTGCGCTGGTGCTCGAGGTACTCGTCCCGGAAGTAGGTGATCGACGACTTCACCGGGGCCTCGATCGAGTCGCCCAGAGCGCAGAACGACCGGCCGGTGATGTTCGTGCAGACGTCGAGCAGCTTCTCCAGGTCGGCCTCGCTGCCGCCGCCGTCCTCCAGCTGCTTCAGCATCTGCACGACCCAGTAGCTGCCCTCGCGGCACGGCGTGCACTTGCCGCACGACTCGTGCTGGTAGAACTCGATCCACCGCAGCACGACCCGGACCACGCACGTGGTCTCGTCGAAGAGCTGGACCGACCGGGTGCCGAGCATCGACCCGGCGGCGGCCACCGACTCGTAGTCGAGCGGCACGTCCAGGTGCTGGTCGGTGAACAGCGGCGTGGACGACCCGCCCGGTGTCCAGAACTTCAGCCGGTGCCCGGCGCGGATGCCGCCCGCCAGGCCGAGCAGCTCGCGCAGGGTCGTGCCGAGCGGCGCCTCGTACTGGCCGGGCGTGGTGACGTGCCCTGAGAGCGAGAAGATCCCGAACCCCTTGGACTTCTCGGTCCCGATCGACGCGAAGTCCTTCGCGCCGTTGAGCAGGATCCAGGGCACGGTAGCGATCGACTCGACGTTATTGACGACCGTTGGGCAGGCGTACAGGCCCGCGGTCGCCGGGAACGGCGGCTTCAGCCGGGGCTGGCCGCGGAAGCCCTCCAGCGAGTCGAGCAGCGCGGTCTCCTCGCCGCAGATGTAGGCGCCCGCGCCGGCGTGGACCACGACCTCCAGGTCGAAGCCCGAGCCCAGGATGTCGCGCCCGAGGAAGCCGGCCTCACGGGCCTCGGCTACGGCGTGCTGCAGCCTGCGGATCACGTGCAGGACCTCGCCGCGGACGTAGATGAAGGCCTCGTGGGCGCGGATCGCGTAGGAGGCGATCACGATGCCCTCGATCAGCGCCTGCGGGTTGGCCAGCAGCGTCGGCATGTCCTTGCAGGCGCCCGGCTCCGACTCGTCGGCGTTGACGACCAGGTAGTGCGGCTTGCCGTCGCCCTGCGGGATGAAGCCCCACTTCAACCCCGTGGGGAAGCCGGCACCACCGCGGCCGCGCAGCACCGACTCCTTGAGCGTGGAGATCACCTCGTCCGGCGGCATGGCCAGGGCCTTGGGCAGCGCCCGGTAGCCGCCGTCGCGCCGGTAGGCGGCGAGCGTAAACGAGTCCGGCTCGTCCCAGCGCGCGGTGAGCTCTGGAGTCAGGATGGTGCTCACTGCCGTCCTCCTGTGTTAGCCCGGGGGGTAACCCCCGGACCCCCAGACCGGGGGGCTGCCTCTCCCGGCCCCCCAGTGCCATCCGCTCGGGCCGGCAGGCCGGCCCTCGCATCCGGCACTCTTGCGGTCATTGCCGTCCTCCATTGGTGCTGCCTGGCGTCCAGCCCTGTTCTTCAGCCTTGCGCAGGCCGGCCAGGCTAGGGTCGCCGGCGGTGTGGCCGCCGCTCGCCTGGCCGTCGGGGAAGCCGGCCAGGATCCGCGACGCCTGCTTCCAGGTGCACAGCCTCGGCGCGCCGCGGGTCGGCACGACGTCGGCGCCCGCCCGCAGCCCGTCGACCAGGTCCCGGGCCGACCGGGGGGTCATGTTGTCGAAGAACTCCCAGTTCACCATCATCACTGGCGCGTAGTCGCACGCCGCGTTGCACTCCAGGTGCTCAAGGCTGACCTTTCCGTCCTGCGTCGTCTCGTCGTTCCCGACCCCGAGGTGCTCCTTCAGGTCCGCGAAGATGGCGTCGCCGCCCATGACCGCGCACAGCGAGTTCGTGCAGACCCCGACGTGGTACTCGCCGGCCGGCCGGCGCTTGAACATCGTGTAGAACGAGGCCACCGCAGAGACCTCCGCTTCCTCGAGGCCGAGCCGCTCGGCGCAGAACATGATGCCTTCCTCGGTGACGTAACCCTGCTCGGCCTGCACCAGGTGCAGCAGCGGCATCAGCGCGGAGCGCGGCTTGGGGTAGCGGCCGATGATCTCGGTGGCATCCGCGCCCAGCCGGGACCGGAGCTCGGGAAGACTGAGCGTCATCTACCTGTCCACCCCTCCGAGCACCGGGTCGATGCTGGCTATGGCCGGGATGACGTCGGCGATCAGCCCGCCCTCGGCCATCGCGGGCAGCGCCTGCAGGTTGTTGAATGACGGGTCGCGCAGGTGCACCCGGAACGGGCGCGTGCCGCCGTCGCTGACCACGTGACAGCCGAGCTCGCCGCGCGCCGACTCGATCGCCGCGTAGGCCTGGCCGGCCGGCACCCGGAAGCCCTCGGTCACCAGCTTGAAGTGGTGGATGAGCGCCTCCATGGACTGGCTCATGATGTGGGCGATGTGGTCGGGTGAGGGGCCGAGGCCGTCCGGGCCGAGTGCCAGCCGGGCCGGCCAGCCGATCTTAGCGTCCTCGATCATCACTGGGTCGTTCCCGGGGTGCTTGCCGACGAGCCGGTCCACGCACTGCGAGATGATCCGCAGCGACTGGTCTATCTCGTCCATCCGGACTATGTACCGGCCGTAGGCGTCGCATGTGTCGCGAACCGGCACGTCGAACTCGTAGGTCTCGTAGCCGCAGTACGGCTGGCTCTTGCGCAAATCCCACGGCAGGCCGGCGGTGCGGAGCATCGGGCCGGTGACGCCGAGCGCCATGCAGCCAGTTAGGTCCAGGTACGCGACATCCTTGGTCCGGGCCTTGAACGCCGGGGCGGCATCGAAAAGCGCTCGAAGCTCGCCGAGCTTCCCGGGCATGACCGCGAGGAACTCCCGGAGTTTCTCGATGGCGCCGGGCGGCAGGTCCTGGGAAACCCCGCCTGGCCGGATGAACGCGTGGTTCATCCGCAGGCCGGTGATCAGCTCGAACAGGTCGAGCACCTTCTCCCGCTCCCGCATCCCGTAGATGAACACGGTGGAGGCGCCGAGCTCGAGGCCGAGCGGGCCGATCCCGCCGAGGTGCGAGGAGATCCGGTTCAGCTCCATCATCAGCACCCGGATCACGTTCGCCCGCTCCGGGATGCGGTCGGAGATCCCCAGCAACCGCTCGACGGCCAGGCAGTACGCGGTTTCGTTAAAAATTGGCATCAGGTAGTCGGCCCGGGTACAGAACGTCACGCCCTGCGTCCAGGTCCGGTACTCCATGTTCTTCTCGATGCCGGTGTGCAGGTACCCGATGACCGGCCGCAGCTCGGTGACGGTCTCCCCGTCCAGGGTGAGGATCAGCCGCAGCACGCCGTGCGTGGACGGGTGCTGCGGGCCCATGTTGATGACCATCCGCTCCTCGCCGGAGCGGTCACCCGGCTCCCCCGCGGCCGCGACGATCTCGTCCCAGTCCGCCCCGCCGACGTTGTAGACGCGGCCCTCGGCTGTATCGCTGGAGGCGGCCCCACCCGCCCGGCCAGAGGCGGAGGTGGAGGCGCTCATTGGTAACCCCTTCTCTCATCTGGCGGCGGCACCGTGGCGCCGCGGTACTCGACCGGGATGCCACCCAGCGGGTAGTCCTTCCGCTGCGGGTGGCCCTTCCAGTCGTCCGGCATCTCGATTCTGGTCAGGGCCGGGTGCCCGTCGAAGACGATGCCGTAGAAGTCCCAGGTCTCCCGCTCGTGCCAGTCGTTGGCCGGGTAAACCTCGACCAGCGAGGGGATGTGCGGGTCGGCGTCGGGCGCCGACACCTCGAGCCGCAGCCTCCGGTTGTGGGTGATCGACAGCAGGTGGTAGACGGCGTGCAGCTCGCGGCCCTGATCGACCGGGTAGTGGACGCCAGACACCCCGGTGCACACCTCGAAGGCGAGCGCGGGATCGTCCCGCAGCCGCCGCGCGACCGCGGGCAGATGCTCGCGGCGGACGTGGAACGTCAGCTCGCCGCGGTCGGCGACCACCCGCTCTATGGCGTCCCCGAAGCCCGGACCAGACTGCTCCAGCGAGCCAGAGAGCGCGTCGGCGATCTCGTCGAAGTACGAGCCGTAAGGCCTCGGGCTGGACAGGGGTGGCGGGCCGCTGACGCCGAACATGCCGGTGCGGACGACCTGCTCCGCCAGGCGCTCGCGGCCCGCGAGCTCGGCAGGGTCGGAGGCGGTGTCGCCGTCGGGCGGCTGATTCGTCCCGGTCACTGGCCGGGTCCTGTGCCGTTCGGCGCCGTGAGGTCCGGGCCGGACCTGTCCGACGCCGGGCCCCTGAGGCTGGGCACCAGCGGGAGCCGCCGCAGCCGGGCCTCCTCCAGCTCTGTGATCTCGTTCTGCCGGTTCACCCCGAGCTTCATGTTCTGGATCTTGTCGTGCAGCTTGAGGATGGAGTCCAGCAGCATCTCCGGGCGGGGCGGGCAGCCGGGCAGGTAGATGTCCACCGGCACGACGTGATCGACGCCCTGGACGATCGCGTAGTTGTTGAACATGCCGCCGCTGGAGGCGCACACGCCCATCGAGATCACCCACTTGGGCTCGGACATCTGGTCGTAGATCTGCCGCAGCACCGGCGCCATCTTCTGGCTGACCCGGCCCGCCACGATCATCAGGTCCGCCTGGCGCGGGGTGTTCGACGCCCGCTCCATGCCGAACCTGGCCAGGTCGTGGCGGGGGCCGCCCGCGGAGAACAGCTCGAAAGCGCAGCAGGCGAGCCCGAACGTCGCCGGCCAGACCGAGCTCTTGCGTGAGTAGCCTGCCACCTTCTCAACCGTGGTGAGCAGGAAGCCGCTCGGCAGGCTGTCTTCTATTCCCATTGCCCTAGTCCCATTCCAGACCGCCGCGCCGCCACACGTAGGCGTACGCGACCAGAACCGTGACGACGAACAAGAACATCTCCACGAGCCCGAACACGCCGAGCCGGTCGAACGCGACCGCCCACGGGTACAGGAAGATGATCTCGATGTCGAACACGATGAACAGCATCGCGGTGATGTAGTACTTCACCGGAAACCTGGTACGGATGTTGCCCTGGGTGGGCTCGATGCCGCTCTCGTACGACTCCAGCTTGGCGCGGTTCCACCGCTTGGGGCCGGCGAGCGCGCCTGCCACCAGCGAGAACACTGCGAAAAACGCGGCCAGCGCCGCGAGCACCAGGATCGGGACATACAGGATCAGCATCGCGTCACCCCCTTGCCATAGCAGGTCACAGTTACGCCGCCGGGGTCATCTTAGACACCGCGTTGAGCAGGCGGTCGACTGCGTCGCCGCCCCTGGGCTCGGTCAGGTTACCGAGGAGCTTCATCGTGAACCGCATGACGTAGGGCCGCTTGACGCCATGCCTGGTAGCGAACCTCATGAACGAGGGGTGACCGATCGCGTGGACGAACGTGCGCCCGAGCGTGTAGTAGCCACCCCAGGCGTCCTTCAGCTGCTGGGGGTAGGTGTGCAGCACGGTCTCCGTGCCGGCGGCGGTCGGCCTGGCCAGCGCCTGAACGATGACCCGGGCGGCGATCTCGCCCGCCTCCAGCGCGTAGCCGATGCCCTCGCCGTTGAACGGGTTGACCATGCCGCCGGAGTCTCCGGCCAGCAGCAGGCCCCGGGTGTAATGCGGGGTGCGGTTGAACCCCATCGGCAGCGCGGCTCCGCGCACGGGCTGGGTCCGGTTCTCCTCGTTCAGGCCCCACTCGGCCGGCATCCCGGCCAGCCAGCGGCGCAGCATCGCCCGGTAGTCGATGTTGCCGAAGGCCTCCGAGGTGTTCAGCAGCCCGAGCCCGACGTTGCTGGTCCCGTCGCCCATGCCGAAGATCCAGCCGTAGCCGGGCAGCAGCTTGTCACCGTCCCAGAGGTCCAGCCACGCCTCCAGGTAGTCGTCCTCGTGACGCGGGCTGGCGTAGTAGGTCCGCACCGCCACGCCGAGCGGCCGGTCGTCCCGCTTCCGCAGGCCCATTGCCACCGACAGCCGCGAGGAGTTGCCGTCCGCGGCCACCACCAGACGCCCGCGGAACACGTGCTCCCTCGCCTCGCCGTTGGTCGTCTCCCGGGCGGTGACCCCGATAATGCGGCCGGTGCGGTCGTCGAGCAGGGGGCCGGTGACGTTGACCCCCTCGAGCAGCCTCGCGCCGGCCTTTTGGGCGTGCCGGACCAGGATCTCGTCGAAGTCGAGCCGGGAGCGGACCAGGCCGAACCCCGGATAGCTGGAAAGCTCCGGCCACGGCAGCTCGATCCGGCCGCCGCCGCCGATGATCCGCAGGCCCTTGTTCGGCAGCCAGCCGTCGCTCTCCGCGATCGGCACGCCCATCGCGGTCAGCGCCTTGACCGCGCGCGGGGTCAGGCCGTCGCCGCAGACCTTCTCCCTCGGGAAATGACTCTTCTCCAGGACCAGCACGTCCAGTCCCGCCGTGGCCAGGTAGAACGCCGTCGACGACCCGGCCGGGCCGGCGCCGACGACGATCACGTCCGCGGTCTGGGAGGCCGTGTCCGGGGGGAGTGCGGGGGGAGCCTGCTGGGTCACGAAATGAGTCCTGACTGTCTTGTGAACGGCTTCACAAGTTGTTGCGCCTTGTGCACGGCGACCACGCCCATGGTCAGGTTCCGCCAGCGCACGGCGCGCCATCCGGCCGCGCCGATCCGCCGCGCGAGCTCGGGCTGGGCCGGCCAGTCGGCGATCGACTCGGCGAGGTAGTTATACGCCTCGGCGTGGCCGGACAGCCGCCGCGCGACCAGCGGCAGCGCGGCCGCCAGGTACCTCTCGTAGAGCGCGTTCAGCCGCCGGCCCGGCAGGTGGCCGAACTCGCAGACCACCAGCCTGCCGCCGGGCCTGGTCACCCGCAGCATCTCGGCCAGGCCGGCGTCGGCGTCGGCCACGTTGCGCAGGCCGAACGAGATCGTCACCGCGTCGAAGGACTCGCTTCGGAACGGAAGCGCCAGCGCATCGCCCGCCACGAAGCTCACCCTGGTGGCTGGCTTGCGCGCCCCGGCCTGCAGCATGCCCAGCGAGAAGTCGCAGGCCACGCACTGCGCGCCCGCTCCGGTGAAGGCCCGCGACGATGTGCCGGTGCCTGCGGCCAGATCGAGCACCCGCTCGCCGGGACCGGCCGCGACGGCCCGCGACACGATGCGCCGCCAGCGCCGGTCCTGGCCCAGCGACAGCACGTCGTTCAGCAGGTCATAGCGCTCGGCGAGGCCGTCGAACATCGCGGCAACGTCACCGGGCCTCTTGTCCAGCTGGGCACGGGCCATCTGCCTATCCTGGCATTTGTCAGTGCTGGCAAGGGACAACCCCCCGAAGCCCCCCGCTCAGAGCAGCTCAGGTCGCCGCCACTCCTCGCCCAGCACATGCTGGGCCAGGAAGGCGAGCACGGTCTCGTACCAGACGGTCACGTGACCGGGCTTGAGTATCCAGTGGTTCTCGTCGGGGAAGTACAGGAACCTGGCGTCCTTCGCGCGGCCCTGCAGGTCCCACCACAGGCGTAGCGCCTCGCCCACCGGCACCCGGTAGTCCTTGTCGCCGTGGATCACCAGCATCGGCGTGCTGACCTGGGCGACATGCCGGTTGGGCGAGTTAGCCAGGTAGCGCTCGGGCTGCGTGGCCGGGTCGCCGAATATCCGCCGCCAGTAGGACGGCAGGTCGGTGGTGCCGAACACCTGGTCCAGGGCCCACAGCCCGGCGTGGCTGACGATCGCCCGGAACCTGCTGCTGTGCCCGGCGATCCAGTTGGCCATGTAACCGCCGTAGGAGCCGCCCATCATCGCAGTGCGCGCCCCGTCGATGTCGGGCCGCGCCTCGGCCTCGTCGATGATCGCCATCAGGTCGGCGTAGGGCTGCCCGCCCCACTGCCCGTGTCCTCGGGCGATGAAGTGGTGACCGTAGCCGGTCGACAGGGCGGGATCGGGCAGCAGCACCGCGTAGCCGCGGGCCGCCATCAGCCACGGGTTCCACCGCCAGGACCAGGAGTTCCAGCTCATCACCGGGCCGCCGTGCACCCAGAGCAGCAGCGGCGCGGGCTCGGCCTGGCTCGCGGTGTCCGGCAGCACCAGCCAGGCCCTGATTCGGGCCCCGTCGCCGGCGGTGGCCTCGACCTCCTCCAGCCGCCCGGGCAGCTCAAGCGGGGAGCCGGGGCTGGCCAGCCGCAGCGGCTGGCTCCCGGGGCCCGTCATGTCCAGCCCCGTGACGTCCAGTGCCGAGACATCCAGCCGCACCGGAGTCGGCGGTTCGTCCACCGCCGAGCGCAGGGCGTAGAGGAAGAGGCCGTCCGGAGCCGGGCACAGGTTGTCGTAGGCGCCGTCGTCGGCGGTCAGCCTGGCGATCTCGCCGGTCGCCAGGCTGACGCGGAACACCGGGCGCCTGCCCTGGTGGTCGGCGGTGAAGTAGACCGACGCGGAGTCCGGCGCCCACGCAGCCTCTAGCGGCCGCCGGTCCAGGCCGGCCAGCAGGTCTGCACCAGCCCGGGGGGTAACCCCAGGACCCCCAGACCGGGCGGCTCCGCCCCCCGGAGCCCCCCTGCCATCCGCTCGGGCCGGCAAGCCGACCCTCCCGTCTGGCACGTCCCGCACCGTCTCGTCAGACCACGTGTCAGCTAGCTCGGTGAGCACCAGGGTGACGTCGCCGGGTGCGTCGTAGCTGTCATGGACCGCCCGCCTGCAGGCGACCAGGCGGCCGTCCGGCGAGATGCGCGGGTCCTTGAAATCGCAGCCCGGCGCGGCCAGCAGGACCCCCTGCGAGCCGTCCGGGGCGACGTCGAACGTCTGCTCATCCAGCGCCCGGCCTGGGTCCGGGGTGAGATCGCGGGTTTCCGGAGGAGGCTCGTCTGTGGTCACGGCTTCCGGCCCAAGCTCTGCTGCGGTCATGGGGGCCGCATCGGCCGCAGGGCGCGCCGCATCGGGCGACCCGCCCGCAGCCTGCGCGCCGACCCCGGCGATCTCGGCGATCTCGGCCGCGAGCAGCCGCGGGCGGTCCGGGCCCAGGTCGTGGTCCCAGTACCGCAGCGGGCCCGACTCGTGCAGGATCGCGGTCACCCCCGCGTCCTTGCGAGCCTTCCGGCGCCTGAGGTCCTCGTCGGCTCCGTCGGCGCCAGGCAGCCCGGGCGCCGCGAAGACGACGGTCCCGGTCCCCCGCCCCGTGGCGACGCCGGTGACACCGCCGGGCGGGGCGGCGATCCTGCGCGCCTCGCCGCCGCCCGCAGGCAGCAGCCACAGCGCAGGCTTGTCCTGGCCGACGTCATCGTCCGCGTCCGGCCCCGGCCCCGGGCCCGGGCGCTTGGAGACGAACAGCAGCGAGCCGTCCGGCAGGAACTCCGGCGCGCCCTCTCCCTCTGCGCTGCGAGTCAGCCGGGCCGGCCAGCCGTTTCGGCCCTTGCTCGTGTTCCGGTCCGCGTTCTCGTAGCTGCCCGTGGTCCCGTCCCGGCCGGTGGGAATCCGCCAGATGCTGGTGACGTACTTCTTGGGCTCGCCGCCGACCGTCTGCACCGCGGCCGCCAGCCAAGACCCGTCGGGCGACAGCCGCAGCGCCGTCACCCGGGGTATCGCCACATAATCGGCCAGATCATGGAACCTCGTCACGGACTCTCCTCGCCCGGCATGTGCGCCCCGATTACCGGGCCTCCGTGATCACCGCCGCCCCGACGGTCGCGTTGGTCGCCTCGTCGATCAGGATCAGGCCGCCGGTCATCCGGTTGCGGGTGTAAGGGTCGCAGAACACCGGCTGCGTCAGCCGCAGGCTCACCCGTCCTATCTCGTTCAGGCCTAGCTGGCTGGCACCCTCGTCGCGGTGCAGGGTGTTCACGTCGAGCCGGTAGTGCAGGTCGCGGACGATCGCCTTCACGGTCCGCGTCGTGTGCTTGATGATCAGCCGGCTTCTGGGGGTCAGCGCCGGGGCGTCGGCCATCCAGCACACCATCGCCTCGACGTCCTGGGTTGCGGGCGGCTGGTTGTGCGGCCGGCAGAGCATGTCTCCCCGGGAGACGTCCAGGTCGTCGGCGAGGAGCAGGGTGACCGACATCGGCGGGAACGCCTCGGCCACGGCGCCGCGCGCGGTGTCGATGCGCTCGATCCTGGTGGTCAGCCCGGACGGAAGGTGCATCACCTCGTCGCCGGGCTTGAGTACCCCGCCGGCCACCTGGCCCGCGTAGCCCCGGTAGTCGTGCAGCTGCGGGTCGGTGGCCTGGTGCGGCCGAATCACGTACTGCACGGGGAACCTGACGTCGATCAGGTTCCGGTCGGACGCGATGTGCACGTGCTCCAGGTGATGCAGCAGCGAAGGGCCGTCGTACCAGGGCATGCTGGCGGAGCGCTGCACGACGTTGTCGCCGTGCAGGGCGGAGATCGGGATGAACGTCAGGTCGCCGATCTCCAGCTTCGTCGCGAACGACGTGAACTCCTCGGCGATCCGCTCGAACACCGCGGCGTCGTAGTCGACGAGATCCATCTTGTTCACCGCGAGCACCAGGTGCGGCACCCGCAGCAGCGTGGCCAGGAACGCGTGGCGCCTGCTCTGCTCGGTCAGCCCGTTGCGCGCGTCGACCAGCACGACCGCGAGGTCGGCGGTGGAGGCACCGGTGACCATGTTCCGGGTGTACTGGACGTGACCCGGGGTGTCGGCGATGATGAACTTCCGCCGCGGCGTCGCGAAGTAGCGGTAGGCCACGTCGATCGTGATGCCCTGCTCCCGCTCGGCGCGCAGCCCGTCGGTCAGCAGGGCCAGGTTCGTGTACTCCTCGCCACGCTCCTTGCTGGTGCGCTCCACGGCGGCCATCTGATCCTCGAAGATCGCCTTGGAGTCGAACAGCAGCCGCCCGATGAGCGTGCTCTTGCCGTCGTCCACCGAGCCCGCGGTGGCCAGCCGCAGCATGTCCATGTGCCTGCCGGAATCCGCCGTCATCAGAAGTAGCCCTCCCGCTTGCGGTCTTCCATCGCGGCCTCGCTGGTGCGGTCGTCCGCACGGGTCTGGCCCCGCTCGGTGATGCGGGTCGCCGCGATCTCGGTGATCACCTCCGGGACCGTGGCCGCGGTCGACTCCACTGCCCCGGTGCACGACATGTCCCCGACTGTGCGGTAGCGGACGGTCGTCTCGAACACGGGCTCGTCCTCCGACCTGGTCAGGTACGGGCTTTCCGCCAGCAGGATGCCGTCGCGCTCGAAGACCTGGCGCTGGTGGGCGAAGTAGATCGACGGGATCTCCAGCTTCTCCCGCCAGATGTAGTGCCACACGTCGAGCTCGGTCCAGTTCGACAGCGGGAACACGCGGATGTGCTCGCCCCGGTGAATCCGGGTGTTGTACAGGTTCCAGAGCTCGGGCCGCTGGTTCTTCGGATCCCACTGGCCGAACTCGTCCCGGAAGGAGAACATCCGCTCCTTGGCCCGGGCCTTCTCCTCGTCCCGGCGGGCGCCGCCGAACACCGCGTCGAAGCGGTGCTCCTCGATCGCGTCCAGCAGGGTGGTGGTCTGCAGGCGGTTGCGGCTGGCCCAGCGCCCGGTCTCCTCGGCGACCCGGCCGGCGTCGATCGACTCCTGAACGGACGCGATGATCAGCCGGGCGCCGATCTCGGCGATCCGCCGGTCCCGGAACTCGAGGACCTCGGCGAAGTTGTGCCCGGTGTCCACATGCATCACGGGGAACGGAATCCG
>WNFN01002214.1_pt1 | contig 13476 bp, 8 predicted proteins | sample 5400161 | NCBI WGS metagenome assembly WNFN01 (sample SAMN13153353, study PRJNA577476) | soil metagenome | isolation source: 80 cm saprolite on Douglas fir-dominated hillslope | place: USA:California | collected 2013-09-17
TGACCGAGCATTATCACTATTGGACCAAGAACAACCCCATGAATATGCAGCTGGTGCCGGAGCCGTTCGTGGAAATCTCGGAGCAGCTCGCGTCCAAGCTTTCCATCAAAGGTGGCGACAGGCTAAAGGTCTCCACGGCGAGAAGCGGCAGCAAAGATGGCAAGGAGTATGGCGTTTACTACGCCAAGGCCATGGTCACAAAACGACTCCAGCCATTGAAACTTGCCGGGAAAGATGATCCCGTTTATCCGGTAGGTATCCCGATCCACTGGGCTTATCGCGGGCTGAAAGATGGCCGCCATGCCGACCAGAGGAATGGCGTAAACGTGCTTTCGCCTACCGCGATTGATCCCAACGCTTACACACCAGAGTTTAAGGGCTTCCTGGTGAACATCGAGAAGGCCTAAGGAGATACGCCATGAGCAATGGAAATTTAGAAATCAAAGCGATCTCCGGGCACGCCGGTGGCACACCTGGAGGCGGGGAATATCGGCAGCCAGACGGCACCACGCGCATTGGAGCTAGCCGCGATTATGACGTTTGCAAACTGATCGACACCACAACGTGTATTGGCTGCAAGGCCTGCGAAGTGGCTTGCGTCGAGTGGAATGGATATGAGTTCCGCGAAACCACCTTCGATAACACTTACCAGACCATGCCGGAGACGGCCTGGAATTTCTGGAACCTGATCAAGTTCAATGAGGATGTTGATGCAGACGGCAACATGCACTGGCTGATGCGTAAAGACCAGTGTATGCACTGCGAAGATCCCGGATGCCTCACCGCCTGTCCTGCGGACGGCGCGATTGTGCAGTACACCAACGGCATCGTGGACTTCAACCAGGAGCACTGCATCGGCTGCCAGTATTGCGTTACCGGCTGTCCCTTCAATATCCCCAAATTCAACGCGGAAACCAAGAAAGTGTATAAGTGCACTTTGTGTTCAGACCGCGTGGGCGCGGGGCTGGAACCGGCCTGCATCAAGGCCTGTCCCACCGGCTGCCTGCACTTCGGAAGCAAGGAAGACATGAAGTTTGAGGCGGAGAAGCGGGTGGCCCAACTCAAGGCGAATACCTCGTACAAGAACGCCGGCGTTTATGATCCGGCCGGCGTGGACGGTACCCACGTGATTTACGTGTTGCACGATGCCGACAATCCGGAGAAGTACAGTTTGCCGAAAGACCCGTCGGTCCCGTTCTTCGTCAAGATGTGGAAGGGTCCGCTGAAATGGCTGGGCGGTGTGGGCATTGCCGTGGGCGTGCTCGGCGTGTTCATGCACCGGGTCCGTTATGGCGCCAAGAACGTCGAGGGAGAGGAGAAAAGGGCATGAGCAGCGGAACCATCACGCGCGCTGAAACTACGCCTCCCCAAGATCAGGTTGTCCGCTATACCTTTCCCGAGCGGGCCGCTCACTGGATCAACGGATTGGCTTACAGCTATTGCATGTTTACCGGCTTGGCCCTGTTCACGCCCTACCTCTACTGGATGGCGGCGGTGCTGGGCGGCGGAAGCACCATTCGCTTCTGGCATCCCTGGGCGGGCCTGGTCTATCTGGTCACCATCTTCTGGATGCATTCCAAGTGGAAAGCGGATATGGCGCCGATTCCTGAAGACGACCAGTGGAACAAGAACATCAGGAATTACGTCGAAAACAAAGATGACGCGGCTCCGGCGCAGGGCCGCTTCAACGCCGGACAGAAGACGTTCTGGAAAGCCATGTTCTGGTCCACCATGATTCTGCTGGTTACCGGGATTATTATGTGGTTCCCGGAAGTGATGCCGCGCGGCGCGCACTGGGTGCTTTCGCTCACCATCTTTATTCATTCGGCCACGGCGCTGATCACCATTGCCGCATTCATCATCCACGTTTACATGAGCGTGTGGATGACTCCGGGCAGCATGAAAGGCATGATGGATGGCAACGTCTCCAGCCGCTGGGCGCGGGCGCATCATCGCTTGTGGTATGAGAAAATCACCGGCCGCAAGAGCTAAAGGACTTCATGTCTGGGTTTTCCTGGGACCGTCGCATGGCGCGGGCGGGTGAGCTTTTAGAAAAACATCCTGCCGTTTCCGAGTTGCTCAAGTTTTACCAGCAGCTTGCCCGCTTCCAAAAAAGCGTTTACGAAAAACTTGCCTCCGCCGCGGAACATGACCTCCCGGTCCTGATTCCTTTTTTCCCTGGACTTATTTCCCTGGTACAACGCACGGGCTCGACGGCCTTGGCCCAGGCGGCTGCGGCGCTGGCCCAGGATTCCGAGGAAGACCGATTGGAGCTGTTGGAGACCGTTTGGCAGCACCAGGTGGAAAGCCGGCAATTGGCTGGAGAATACCCGTTCTTCGCCCAGGCTTTGCTCCAGCCCTACGCGGAGTATCTGGTCGGGAAAGCGAATCTTCTAGCGGGGGAAGGCTCGCCGCATCTCTGTCCTTTTTGCGGCTCCAAACCCCAGGTGGCGGTGCTGCGCCCGGAAGGCGACGGCGGCAAGAGGTCGCTGGTCTGCTCCCTGTGCTCCACGGAGTGGAACTTCCGCCGGCTTGTTTGCCCGAACTGTGGCGAGGAGAATAAAGACCACCTCCCTGTCACCTACATCAAAACCATTGATCTCACCAAGAACGGAAATGCTGTCCCCGTGGTCGATGAGCTGGCCACCGTTTCCCTCAATCTGTGGGCCCAGGAGAACGACTACCAAAAACTCAGGCCAAACCTTTTCGGGGTATAAGGCTTTGCGGGTCAGCTTTTCCTAGGGTATTTCCTTGATCGCCACTCGGTTATTTCTCTCTTAATTTTTTTTGCTACTTTTGTGTCCATCCCGGGTTACATGGCTCGGGGCAGGAGTGCGTGTACTTCCGGGCGTTTACAATTTTTTACAAATCAAATATTTAAATAGATAGCTAAATCATCTACAAAGCATTGTAGGCATGTTCAGACCTGCAAGATCTTATCCAGCACGCAGACGCTTCCCAAACCGGTCCTGCTGACAATGCAAGGAGTTCTTTGATTACCGTTGTAGAGGAAATCCCGGAGACACAAGAGCGCGGCAGCAGGGAACTATCTGCGGTCCGCGCCCCCCGGCATGCGCTGTTGTTGCGCCTGGAGGGGTGGGTGCGGCGTTATCGCTATGAACTAGTGCTGGTCCTGATCGCTACCGTCGTGTTTTTCGGCTGCATCGTGTCGCCGCCCGCGCTGATGGACGATGTGGATGCCGCACACGGGCAACTTGCGCGCAACATGCTCCGGTCGGGCGACTGGGTCATTCCCCGCCTCGATGGCGTGCCTTACATTGAAAAAGCCCCGCTGCCTTACTGGCTGATCGCCCTTAGCTATAGCGTCCTGGGTGTTCACGACTGGGTAGCCAACGTTCCTTTCGCTTTGGCTGCGGTGTTGCTGTGCTGGATCACGGCGCGCTATGGCCGTTGGGCGTTTGCTCCTGCGGTACGCGCCGGTCGTGCGCGGGATGGGTTGATTGGCACGCGCGCCGGTTTCTTTGCCGGATTATCGCTGGCAACCTGCATCGGGCTGTTCCTGTTTACCCGCGTCCTCATCCCCGACGTGATGGTGACTCTGTGCGTCTGCCTCTGCTTCTGGTCGTTTCAGCGCGCCCTGAATGAAGACGATGCCGAGCTTTACCCGCGCCGCTGGGCCGCCGTGCTGGCCGCTGCCCTGGGTGTGGGCGTGATGCTCAAGGGATTCATCGCGCTGGTAGTTCCGGCAGGCGGTGCGCTGGTTTACCTGGCGCTCACGCGGCAACTCTTCTCCCGCGATACTTGGCGGCGCCTGCATCTGGTGAGCGGCGCGTGCATCTTTCTCGCCATCGCTGCGCCCTGGCATGTTCTGGCCACACTGCGCATGCCTCCGCATTTTGATTTCACCATGCACAGCGGCCCCGGCGAGTATCACGGCTTCTTCTGGTTTTACTTCATCAACGAACAAGTGCTGCGCTTCCTCGGCCTGCGCTACCCGCGCGACTACAACACCGTCCCGCGGCTGGCCTTCTGGCTGCTTAATTTGCTGTGGCTGTTCCCTTGGAGCGTGTACCTGCCGGCGGCAGTAAAGCTGAGTTACAAACCGGTGGATCGCGCCGGACGCACGCGGCTGCTGGCGGTGTGCTGGATCGGTTTCCTGCTGTTGTTCTTCACCTTCTCCACCACGCAGGAATACTATTCCATGCCCATTTATCCCGCGCTGGCGCTGTTGCTCGGATGCGCCATGAATAGCGACAGCGAAAGACGCTGGATCAAGGCCGGTACGCGAATTCTGGGCGTGGTTTCAGCCGCGGCCACACTGCTCATCGCTGCGGTCCTCTATGCCGTTCGCCTGACGCCTGCGCTCGGCGACATCTCGCGCGCCTTGCAGCAGCCCCCCAATGCGTATACGCTTTCGCTCGGGCATCTGGGAGATTTGACCCTGCAATCGTTTGCTTACTTGCGCACTCCTCTTCTTCTCGCCGGGGTGGCGTTTGCGGTGGGCGCCGCTGGGGTATGGCTGCTTCCCGGACGCCGCGCTTTTTTGGCCCTAGCCGCTATGATGGTATTGTTTTTCCATGCCAGCCGGATGGCGCTGGTGGTCTTTGATCCTTATTTATCTTCCCGGCCGCTGGCGCAAGCGTTGCGCCACGAGCCTGACGGGCAACTGATCGTGGACGGCGCATACTATCCTTTCTCCTCGGTGCTTTTTTACACTGACCATACGGCCCTGCTGCTGAATGGCCGCAGCAATAATCTTGAGTATGGTTCTTACGCGCCGGGCGCGCCTTCCGTTTTTATCGACGACACTCGGTTCGCCCAAATGTGGTCGAGTTCGGCGCGTTGTTACCTGGTCACCGACGGCGCGCGCCTCGGATCGCTGGGCCGGCTGGCCGGTCCCGGTAATCTGCATCCGCTGGCGGAGAGCGGCGGCAAATTTCTATTTACCAATCACTTGCCCGGGGCCAGTGCAGACGGCTCCAGCGGAACGGAGAACAACCGCGCGTTATGGTAATCATCACTGCCATCTTGTCGGTTTTGCTCGCGGGCTCGCTGGTGTACTGCGTGCTGGTCATGGTGGCGGCGCGCCGGTATCTTTCCGCAAAGCTGCCGCCGGCGGCCCGTGTCCCTTCCATCAGCGTGATCAAGCCGCTCTGCGGCCAGGATGATGGGCTGGAAGACAATCTGCGCAGCTTCTTTGCCCAGGACTACCCGGAGTTTGAGGTCCTGCTGGCTGTGCACCGCGCCGACGATCCAGCGGCCGCGCTGGCGGAAAAGATCATCGACGAATACGCCGGCAAGGTAAACGCCCGGTTGATCGTGACCGGCGAATCGCCCATCCCCAATGCCAAGGCTTACAGTCTGAACCGTCTGGTGCGGGAGGCGAAACACGAATTGCTGGTCATGAGTGACAGTGACGTGCGCGTCCGTCCTGGCCTGCTCGCGCACCTGGCCCGTGAGTTTGAGGAGCCGCGCGTGGGGCTGATTACGTGCCCGTATCTGGCCGTGGCCGGGGACAGCCTTTGGTCGCGTCTGGAAGCTATCGGCATGAACACCGAACTGCTCAGCGGCGTGTTGGTGGCGCGCATGCAGGAATTTCTGGCGGAAGATTTCGTCATTGGCCATCGCGCGGCGGAGATGGGCCATGGCGTCCTGCTTTCCTCCTGCGTGATTGAGCATCGCATCGGCAGCCAGGGCATGCTGCACAACCTCAGCCATCGCCTGCGCTGGACACGCAGCACCCGGCGCTCGCGGCCTGCCGGCTACTGGGGACAAATCTTCACCTATCCGCTGCCTTTGGCGTTGCTGCTATGGGCTGTCTATGGCGCTGCCTGGCCGGTGGTCCTGCTGGCGCTTGTGCTGCGGACCGGCGCCGCCCTGGGTACTTCCGGAGGTGTGGTCCACGACCCGCTCCTGCGCCGGCAATGGTGGCTGCTGCCGTTCCAGGACGTGCTGGGATTTCTAGTGTGGATCGGCGGCTTTTTTGGCGGTACTATTGTATGGCGCGACCGCAAATGCACTGTCCTGCGCGACGGCCGCCTCCAGGTGAACTAAAGTCTGAACAGTAACTACCCGGACAGGTTTTTCCTTGACAAACCCAACAGGTGAGAAGCAGAGTACTAACCTGAGTCTCCCTATAGCAAGTTCGCAATCTCAGGCGATTTCCCAGGACTTGCTATCTCTAATTCTGATCCAGGTTCGTAAGTCATATCTGAAGGAGTAACCCTGCCGTGGCCACTTCGGTTCTGCCCTCATGTAGGCGAGTTGTCGTTTTTTCTACACCTGTTTTGATTTTGCTCGGTCTTCAAGCTGCTTTGTTCGCGGCCGGGCCCTCGCCTCAGACCCCACGCGGGCCGCATATTTACGTGCAGGACAGCCAACCCATCACAGCCAATCATTTGGGAACTCCGGCCGCGGTTCAGGCCCTGGTGACGGGACAGGCGCGGCCGTTGTCTTCCACTTCGGCTGATATTGACGAAGACGGGGTGTCCGACCTGCTGGTCGGGTACAGCGCGCTGGGCGGCGGAGTTATTGCAGTGCATCGCGGCAATCTGGACGCCTTCGCTCCGCAAAGCCACGAATCATGGCAGGCCATTGCTGAAGGCCGGTTTCCAACTCCATTTCTTCCCGATGCTCAGGTGTTTAGCGTGCCCGTCCGGCCGGATTTTCTGGCAGCCGGAAACTTCACCGGCAGCGGACACCTTGATCTAGTGCTGGCGTCCCGCGGCGGGAATGCCTTGTATGTATTTTCTAGCGATGGCGCCGGCAAGTTTTCACGTCCCCAAGTGATTAATCTGCCTGGCGGAATCACTGCCCTGGCTGCGGGCCAGCTCGGAAGTTCATCGCCATTCACGAATTTGATTGTGGGTGTGTCCAGCCCGAAAGGGTCTTCCTTATCCGTCTATCGCGGCGCGCGGCAAGGGCTGACGCAGCTTGCCAGCTATCCTTTGACGGCCCCGGCTTCTGCGGTTGCCTTTGGCGATCTGGATGGAGATCACCACCCGGACGCGGCGGTCCTTTCCGGCGGTCAAGTCCAGATTCTTCACTCGTCCTCCTTGCAATTGGAAACAATTTCGTTGCCGGTCTCAGCCGTTTCCATGGCTCTGGGCACGTTCATTCATGATCGTGGCCTGCGCTTGCAAGTGGCGCTGTTGACTTCCGATGGCAGCATCCACATTGCCGCCCGCGGCGGCTTTGATCCGCGTGCTTTCACCGCAGATGAAGCCAGGGCCATGCGGCTGGCGTCCCTGCGCGGACAGCCTAATCCTGTGGTTCCGGCCCGCTCCGCGGCGGTCAACGAGAGTTGGCAGATCGTGGAGAGCTTCGCTTCGCTCGCGCCGTTCAGTGACTCCGCGGGACTTCCCGTGCTCTTGCGCACCCGCATCTCCAGCCACGCCACCGATGATGTGATGGTATTCAACCGCGCCGCAAATCAGATGGCGGTCATCTCCCATGCCAACGTACCGGCTGACGCGGCAACATTTGTTCCCGGAGCCGTCTCAATCAGGGCTTATGCCGGATCGCCCATCGCGGCTGTGTCCGCGCGGGTGAATGCAGACGCGCGTCCAGGAGTGATTCTGCTGCACGAGGGCCAAGTGACGCCTTTCGTGATGATGCCGGTGCCGGATCCTACGTTCACCGTCAACACCACCGCCGATACGGTGACAGCAAACGGGTGCGCACCGGGGAACCCGAACACCTGCAGTTTGCGCGAAGCCATCATTGAAGCCAACGCAAGTGCCGGAGCCGACACCATTATGGTCCCAGCCGGTACTTACCAGCTCACGATTGCTCCCGCCGGTGGCGCTGACCCCCACGATGCCACCACCGGTGACCTGGATATCACCGATGGCGTCAGCATTATTGGCGCAAATTCCGCCACGACCATTGTTGAGGCTGGCGCCAGCGCCGGCAGCGGCATTGATAAACTCTTTTCGATTAATCCCTTGGGCGCGGGCGCCGGGTTTGATACCAGCATTTCCAACCTGACGGTGCGTTTTGGAAAGAATCCGTTCGCTTCCGGCACTGGAGATCAGTTCGGCGGCGCGCTCGACTGGAGCGCCGGATTTGACGGAGCTGGGAACCTGACGCTGACCAGTTGCATCATCACACAAAACGCCACTACCGATGGCGACGGCGGCGGAATCGCACTTTCCAACCCCGGAGGCTCCGGGACGGTTACCATCACCAACAGCACCTTCTCGGGCAACGCGGCGAATACTTCCACTACGGGGAACGGCGGTGTTGGTGGCGGCATCCTGGTGGGCAGCTTCACTTCCGTGACCATGACCAATTCCTTTGTGATGAACAACCTGGCGACCCAAACCACGGGAGCTCAGGGAAAGGGCGGAGGAATCAACCTCGGTGCGTTCAGCCACACTTCTATCCACCACACTCAGATCTCCAGCAACCAGGCGGCAGGGGACGGTGGAGGAATATGGACCAACCAGGGTCTGACCATTGATCAGGGCTCGATCATCAGCCTCAACACCGCCGGCGGCAATGGCGGCGGGATATGGAGCGACAACCAGGACATCGATATAACTGCGCTTTCCAAGATAACCATCACCGGAAATTCCGCCACTGGCACCGGCGGCGGCATCCATGTGGATGCCAGTTCGCCGCAAGTCCTCAACATCAACTTCAGCCGGATTGTGCTCAACGCTGCAGCCGCGGGAAGCGGCTTCGACAATATTAATGGGACGGTGGACGCAACCGACAACTGGTGGGGTTGCAATCTAGGACCAAGTTCAGCTCCCTGCAACACCGTCAATGACCCTAATCTTTTGGTGACCTTTGATCCCTGGATCGTGCTCAGCCATACTCCCAACCCGGCCATCATTCTTCTTAATGGCAACTCAACCCTTACCGCCAGCTTCCTTCAGGACAACCACGGCGCCGCTATTTCCGCCGCCAACTTGCCGGCCCTGATCGGTATAGCCATTCTTTTCAATAACCCGGTGCTGGGAACGCTTTCGAACCTGCAGACAACGATTCAGCCTTCAGGAACCGCCACCGCCACCTTTACTGCCAATGCGATAGGAGCCGGACATGCCGATGCGACCGTTGATAGCCAAACGGTCACCGCGAATATCACCATCAATCCCGGGTCGGCCACGCACTTTGCTGTTGCCGCGCCAGCCTCGGTGACGGCTGGCTTGGCTTTCAGCTTCACGGTAATGGCGCTCGATACGAACAACAACATCGCAACCGGCTACGCCGGCATAGTGCACTTTACAAGCACTGACGGTGCCGCCGTATTGCCGGCCAACTCCACGCTGACCAACGGTGCGGGAACGTTTGTGGCGACTTTGAAGACCGCGGGAAATCGCACCATCACCGCCACCGACACGGTGACGGCGTCGATTACAGGAACTTCCAACACGATTGCGGTCAGCCCGGCGGCGACCACACACTTTGCCGTTGCCGCGCAGGTCTCAGTCGTCATTAACACGGCCTTCAACTTTACGGTAACGGCGCAAGACCAATTCAACAACACCACCACCGGTTATGCCGGTACGGCGCACTTTACCAGCAGTGACGCATTGGCCGTATTGCCGGTCGACTCCACGCTGACCAACGGGGTGGGAACGTTCTCGGCGACTTTGAAGACCGCGGGAAACCAGACCATCACGGCTACGGACACGGTGACGCCAGCGATTACTGGAACTTCCACCATTGCCGTGATCCAGGCTGGACAGATTCTCACTATTACGCCCCTGGCCGGCAGCGCCAACGTAACCGTATCGCAAGGCGACACCGCCACGTTCGTCTTTACCGTGACTGCCGGTGTACCCCAAGGCACAATCAGCTTTGCCTGCAGCGGCGCGCCGGCGGGAACACTTCCAGGCTCCGGTTCGGTCATGATGAACATCACCACCTTCCGGCCACGCAGCTCTCTGGTCTGGCCGCTGGGCGGGCCCGGAAGAGACCCGTGGTACGTGGTGTTGCTGCTGTCGGTGCTGGGTTTGGCTGCGGCGGGCTTGAGCAAGCAGAACCGGAGGAAGGCCGCGCTGCGTCCGGCCCTGAGCCAACCCGGAATAATGGGTCAACCCGGAGTACTGGTTCTATCAGCAATGTTGCTTCTGCTGGCTTTGTCCGGATGCGGCGGCACGCCCAACCAGGGAGGCACCACACCGGGAACATACTCGGTCACGGTAACGGGAACCAGCTCACTCTCGCAGGCCAGTTCTACTGTTACGCTGACTGTCCAGCACCGGTAAGAGCGGCTTCTTCCAGAAGGCGTCAATAGCGGTGTCATCGTAGAAGTGTGGTTCAAGGCCGGCGTCAAGTAAGGCTTTCTTGTATTACATCGCAGCATTGGCAATTAGCTAAACCTAGGGCGCCGAAGGCGCGTAGGTGGAAGAGCGGCGCTTCAGCGCCGCGATAAGAGAAGAAAGAAACATTTCCGCTCTGCCGAAGACGAGCGCGCAGCGCGCGGAGCGCCTCAAGAATCCCAGGGCTAAAAGCCCAAAATTATCTAATCTCCTTTTCGCGGCCATAAATGGCCGCTCTTCCACCATGCCGCCGGACTAAAGCTCAGCGGCGACAGAACTTGATTTTTCGTGTGTCGCGAAGAAGAGTACTCCGCCTGCGCCCCTGCTAACCAGCTCAGTACTATCGGGGGAATTCGATGATGCATCCCCAACATTCTGAGAGCAACCAACGCCGCAGCCGTACTGCGCTAGTTACTACAAAAGAAAAGTTCTCTAGGTATTGATTCTCGTCCCGGTTCGTGGCACACTAAAGCAGTCAGCACTCAGCAATCAGCACTCAGTCGGCGGGCATTCTGACCTTAGAATGCATGAACTGAGGCGGGAGGCGAGTGAGGATTTATCGGCGCAAACGGAGAATATCCGTCTGCGCCATTCGTGTTTTTAGAGGAAGCAATTGGCGCCTCGCAATTGGCCAAACCACGAAGCCTTACAAGCGGAGATCGGAGGTACGAATCGACGGAAATCACAAAATCTATGGATGGACCTAAAGTGAGCCACTATTCCTTGGGATGCCTTGGGATGAATCGTGTAAGTCCTTTAGAATCCTAGATGAGATGGGTGGGGGAGGGGGGTATCTAAGGCCCGAGATCGGGTGCTTGGAACCCAGGGCCTACCGCGGATCTGCGCGGATGAACGTTGGTCAGGGGCCGAATCCTGATGCTCACTAATCAGCGTCGATCAGCGGCAGGATTTAGTACTTGGTTTGGGGGCGGCCGTCGCCGTGGTCGTTGTTGGCCGAGACCGCGCCGGGGTTCTTTTGCAGTATCTGGAAGGCTTCGGCCATGGTGAGCGAGTCGGACACGCGCTGAAAGTCCCTGAAGATCTGCCGCTGCTTAATGTTGACGGTTTTGAAGATGATGGCATGGCCGGACAAGTTGAGTTCCAGGGAGACCAATTCCCAGTGGCCGGGGGCAACCTGGCGTTGGGTGATCTTGAAGGTGCCGCCTTTATTCAGGCGTCCCAGCAGGCCCAAGCCGAAAGTGACGTCCTCAAAAAGGGCGCCATCAATGGCGGCCAGGCGGCTGGAGGAACGGTCGATCCACAGCTTGCCGCTGAGTGCGCGGAAGACTTGCATCTCGCGGTTGGGGGCGCTGTAATGCGGGGCCGGAACGAAAGAAAGCCGGACCATACCCTCTTCCTCGCCGTCATATTTGAAGATGAAGGCGTCGGGGATGGCCTTGAGCAGCCGGCGGGCTTTCTCAGCGTCCTCTTTCTCGCGCTTGATGCGTTTGGCGCGCTCTTCCGGATCAGACACCAGCTTGCGCATCCGGTCTTCATCTTGCTGGACCTGTTCCGTGGTGAGCGGCTGGCCGTTGAACAGCACGGTGCGGGCCAGGTTGCCTTCCTTGGTCTCAATGACGTCGCGGTCGTAGTTGTTTCTCTCGTCGTCGCGATGGAAGTGGTAGCGCCAGTGACTCTGGTCGCGGTCCTCTTCCGCCAGCTCATGCTGTACGGCTTGGCGGATGTACTGGTTGGCGTCCTGGGGCAGAGGCGTCTGGGACAGCGAAACTTGGGCGACCGGCTGAGTTTCTGGCGGGGCAGGGGCCGGGCTTTGCGGCACGGCGGCCACCGCCGTCGCGCACAAAAACACGATTGCCTGCAACAGGGTCCGGGGGTGCATAGGAGGCTCGATTCCGTTACTCCCTTTAGACGCCGGGAAGCCAGCAGCTGGTTGCATTTTACCAGAGCTGGACGCGGGCTCTCAGGACCTCTCGGACCCGGCTCACGCCGCGACATTTTCCGTTTCGGAGGGGACTTAACCGGAGTGCGAACATGCGGCCAAGTCCGCGGGTTGGCAAAGATTTTTGATGAACCTTGTAAATGCAAGAAAAATAAGGAGGTTGGCGGAAAATGCGGCAGGTACATGATTGGTTAATCCCAAACCGCAGGCATTGCGGGAGAATTGGGAATCGCACTGCCTCCTGTGAGAACAGCAATGCCTTTCGGTTGCACTCCTACAGTAACTATTTCGGATGCCGAATGTAGAGGTAAACTAGCGGACAAAACTACCACACACGAAGCCACACGGTGTGGAGTGCAAAGCGCCATGAAACTAAAAATTAAAAAAAGAAAAAAGAAAAAGGAATAAAGGTGTTATATGTGGAAAGCACGCCCCGAAGATAGCCGACCGACGTTAAATCCATCTCAGTCCGCGCAGCCGTCCCTCGCGCCTGCCGCCGCAACCACGCCCAGCGTGAACCTACCTCCGAAAGAAACTCCCAAGCCCGTGACAGAAGCCCGCGCTGACGTCGGCCACATCGGGAAGTCCGTCGTGATCCGGGGTGAACTTACCGGCAACGAAGATCTCTACCTGGACGGAGAAATTGAAGGCAACATCAACCTGCGCGATCACAAGCTGGTGATCGGGCCGAACGGAAAGATCAAGGCCACCATCACCGCGCGCGACGTGGTAGTGCGCGGCCGAGTGGAAGGCAACCTCATCGCCAGCGAACGGGTCGAGCTCAAGCGCTGCTGCTCGCTGACTGGCGACGTGACCACGCAACGCATCGTGATTGAAGATGGTGCTTATTTTAAAGGCGCAATCGACATCAAGGAGCCGAAAGAGCCCCGGGCTGAGACGCGCAAACCGATGGGGACCGCGTCCAGCGTGGTCAGCGGGTCCAGTTCCAGCTCCACCGGCGCGAGTGCAATTCTGACTGCCGGCACGGGCACACAGGGTTCCTTTTCGGACCCGAAGTAGAGTAGAGTAGGGGCGCGTGAGCTCCGGTCACAATTTCGTGCGATGGTTTCGTGGAGCAGGAGGGCCCCCGGCCCAGTCTGCGGAACGTGGCAGGACTGTGCAGCGGACCGTGCGGCGGTGCATCGGCTTGGCGGAGTTCACGCGCGACCTTAAAGGCAGTCCGGAGCGCAAGCTGTGCGTCCTGGATATGGGACCGACTTCGCCGGCAAACATCGCGTTTCTCACGGAGCGGCACATGCGCGTCTATAACGAAGACGTCCTGCGTGCAGCCAAGGACCCCAGCCTTCTGACGCGGCAAGACGGCTCTCCGGAACGCTT
>WNFN01202347.1_pt1 | contig 13472 bp, 10 predicted proteins | sample 5400161 | NCBI WGS metagenome assembly WNFN01 (sample SAMN13153353, study PRJNA577476) | soil metagenome | isolation source: 80 cm saprolite on Douglas fir-dominated hillslope | place: USA:California | collected 2013-09-17
CGGTCCAGATCGACGCGGTGAGGCCATAGCGGCTGTCGTTCATCAGCGCGATCGCCTGCTCGTCGCTGTCGACCGCCATGATGCCGATCACCGGGCCGAAGCTCTCCTCGCTCATTACCTGCATGCGGTGATCGACGCCGATCAGCACCTGCGGCGCGAGGTAGGGCGTGCCGTCCTTGTCGGCCGGGAACGATTTGGCATCGATGAGCGCCCGGGCGCCTTTGCCGAGCGCCTCACGGATCTGCGTGCGCACGGCGTCGGCCGCCTCGGTGCGGACCATGGGCCCGAGCGTGGTCTGCGCCTCGAGCGGATTGCCGAGCCGGTATTTCTTCGTCAGCTCGACGAAGCCGTCCACGAACGGCTTGTATAGCGAGCGCTGCACGTAGATGCGCTCGACGCCGCAGCACGATTGACCGGAGTTGAAGAACGCGCCATCGACCAGGTTCTCCAACGTGGCAGCGAGCGGCGCATCTGCGCGCACGTAAGCGGGATCCTTGCCGCCGAGCTCGAGACCGGTGGCGATGAAGCGCTCGGCGGCGGCGCGCTGCACCGCGTGCCCGCCCTCGACCGAACCGGTGAAGGCCACGAATGCGATGCGAGCATCCGCGATGACCCTGGCGGTCGCAGCGTGGCTCAGGTGCAGGAACTGGAACACGCCCGGCGGCAATCCCGCGGCGGCAAAGGCCTCGGCATAGCGCTCCGCCACGAGCGGCGTCTGTTGCGCCATCTTGAGGAGCACGCTGTTGCCGGCGAGCAGCGCCGGCACGATCGCGTTCACCGAGGTGAGCCACGGATAGTTCCACGGCGCGAGCACCAGCACGACGCCGAGCGGCGCGCGCCGGATGAAACGGCGGCCGGGGGTGATTGAAATGTCGGCAAGCGCGGCTTCGGCGATGCCCGCCATGTAGAGCGCGCGCTCCTGGAAGCCGCGGCGGATCTCGTTCGGCGTATAGGCGATCGGCCGGCCCATCTGGCGGGTCAGCTCTTCGCCCAGCCCATCGGCCTTCGCCACGCACCACTCGACCATGCGGCGGACGATCGCCGCGCGCTCGGCCACCGGTACCTGCCGCCATTTCGCCTGGGCGGTGACCGCCTGGGCGAGCGCGTTCTCGATGTCGCGATCGCCGGCGAGCGGACGCTCGACGTAGACCGAGCCGTCGACCGGGCTGACCGTGCGCTGGAGCGAGGCGGTATTCTTCACGGATGCAAGAGCTCGTCGACCTGATCGCGCGATACGGCCTCGCGCTGATATTCATCAACGTGCTGGTGGAGCAGGTGGGCCTGCCGGTGCCGGCGGTGCCGACGCTGATCGTCGCGGGCGCGGCTGCGGCCGCGGGCGAGATCTCCGCCGCGGCGGTGTTCGGCGTCGCGGTCCTCGCCTGCTTCATCGGCGATGGCCTCTGGTTCGCTGGCGGGCGCATCTACGGCCGGCGCGTGATGCGGCTCCTCTGCCGCATCTCGCTCGAGCCGGACTCGTGCGTGCGCCAGAGCGAGTACCACTTCGGACGCTGGGGCAAGGCCGCGCTGGTGGTCTCGAAGTTCGTGCCCGGCCTTTCCACCGTTGCACCGCCGCTCGCCGGCGCGCTGCGCATGGGCTGGCCGTCGTTCGTGCTGCTGAACGGCATCGGCATCGCGCTCTGGGCGGGCCTTCCAATCGGCGCCGGGATGCTGTTCCGCGATCAGATCGAAAGCCTGATCGCGCGCCTCGAGGGCTACGGCACGGCGGCGATCGTGCTCGTGGGCGCGCTGTTCGCAGCGTATGTGGCGTTCAAGTGGTGGGAGCGCCGGCGTTTCTATCGCGCGCTGCGGCTCGCGCGTATCACCGTCGAGGAGCTGCGCAGCTTGATCGAGCGCGGCAAGCGGCCCGTGATTGTCGACGTCCGTTCCGAGGTCGCGCGCAAGGCCGACAGCCGCTTCATCCCCGGCGCCCTCACCATGGACGCGACGGAACTCGACGCGCGGCTGCGGGAGCTGCCGAAGGATCGCGACATCGTCTTCTACTGCACCTGCCCGAACGAAGCCTCGGCGGCGCAGGTGGCGAAGAAGCTGATCGAGCTCGGCTATACGCGGGTGCGTCCGCTGCAGGGCGGGCTCGATGCCTGGCTTGCCGCCGGTCACGAAGTCGAGCTGCGGCCGCCGGATCATTCCGGCGTGACGTAGGCCGCCGTCAGGCCGCCGTCGACCAGGAACTCGGTGCCGGTCATGTAGGACGCGTCGTCGCTCGCGAGAAACAGCGCGGCCTTCGCGATCTCCTCGGCCTCGCCGAAGCGGCCCATCGGCACGTGCACCAGCCGGCGCTGCTTCTTCGCCTCGGTGTTGAGAAAGCTCATCAGCAGCTCCGTTTTCAGCGGCCCGGGCGACAGCGCGTTGACGCGGATGTTCTGCCGCGCGTGGATCACCGCGAGCTCGCGCGTCATCGCCAGCACCGCGCCTTTGCTCGCGGTGTAGGCGATCTGCGGCGTCGCGGCGCCGAGGCGGGCCACGAAAGAGGCGGTGTTGATCACCGAGCCGCCCCCCGCACGCTTGAGCGCCGGGATGCCGTACTTGCAGCCGAGGAAAACGCCCTTTGCGTTGATATCGAGCGTCTGGTCCCACACCGCCTCGTCGGTCGAGACGGCGTCGTCGTCCTTGGGATGCATGATGCCGGCGTTGTTGAAAAGCACGTTCAACCTGCCGAACGCCTTCTCCGCCTGCGCCACCATGTTCTCGCAATCGCCCGCCTTGGAGACATCGGCGCGGCAGTACGCGGCTTGGCCGCCGGCCTGCTTCACCAGGGCGACGGTTTCATTGCCTCCGGTGTCGTTCACGTCGACCACCAGCACCGCTGCGCCTTCGCGCGAAAAAAGCAGGGCGGCCTGGCGCCCGATGCCGCTGCCGGCGCCGGTAATCAGTGCGACTTTGTCCTTAAGTCTCATATCCGATCGACTCATATTCGTTCGAAATATCGTTTGCGTTCCCAGTCGGTGACTGCCTTGTCGAAGGCCGCCACCTCGGTGCGGAAGAAATGTGCATAGTGCTCCACCACGTCGGCGCCGAAGGCGCGCTTGGCGAACTCGCTCTTCTCGAATGGCTCGACCGACTGGGCCAACGTATAAGGCACGCGCTGCAGATTGCGCGCGGCATAGACGTCGCCGACGAAGCATTCCGGCGGCTCGATCTTGTTGGCGATGCCGTCGAGGCCCGAGGCCAGTGACGCCGCCAGCGCGAGATAGGGATTGGCATCGGCGCCGGCGATGCGGCATTCGATGCGCAGGCTCTGGCCTTCGCCGACCACGCGGAAGCCGGCGGTACGGTTGTCGTAGCTCCAGGCGAGCCGCGTCGGTGCCCACGAAGCGTCGACGTAGCGTTTGTAGGAGTTGATGGTTGGCGCGTAGAACGGCATGAGATCGGGCACGTGCGCGATCCAGCCGCCGAGGAACCAGCGGAAGACATCCGACACCTTGGCCCGCCCCAGCTGTTGCGCACCGGGAAACGCGTTCTTGCCGTCGCGCCAGAGGCTGAAGTGGATATGGCAGCTCGAGCCCGCCTGCGAGGCGTCGGGCTTGGCCATGAAGGTAAGGCTCATACCCGCGGCCTCGGCGACTTCCTTCAGGCACTGCTTGAAGATCACGTGCCGGTCGCCCATGTCGAGCGCCTCGGCGTAGCGCACGTTCAGCTCGTGCTGGCCGTTGCCCCATTCGCCCTTCGAGGTCTCGACCGGCACGCCGGACTGTTTGAGGTGGCGCCGCGCGGCGGCATGGAAGCTCTCGGTGCGGGTGCCCTGCAGGATGTGATAGTCCTCGAGGTACCAGCCGGCCGCCTCGAGGTCGCGGTAACCCTTCTGTGCGGCGTCGCGGTAGCTGGTGCGGAAGAGATAGTGCTCGAGCTCCGTTGCCGCGAACGTTTGAAAATTCAATTTGCGGGCAGCATCGACCTGCCGCCGCAGGATCGAGCGCGGCGCGACGCTCACCAGCTCGTGGCTCTTCTCGTCCTTCACGTCGCAGATGACGAGCGCGCTTTTCTCGAGCCAGCTCGCGCGGCGCAGCGTGCTCATGTCCGGCACGAGGTGGAAGTCGCCGTAGCCGAGCTCCCAGTTGGCGAACTTGTAGCCCGGGACCGGATCCATCTCCATGTCGACCGTGAGGAGATAGTCGCAGGCATGCGCACCCTGCCTGGCGATCTCTTCGACGAACAGCTCGGCGTCGTAGCGTTTGCCGAGCAGGCGCCCGTAATGGTCGGTGAAACCCACGACCACCGTCTCGACCTCGTCCTGCTTGATGAGGTTGTCGAGCTCGTCCAATGTCAGCAGCCCCGAGGGCTTACTCATCGCGTTTCCGGTAGAGGACGCAAACTTTTCCGACTATCTGCACCGCTTCAGCGCCGGTGCGTTCGCACATGGCCTGGAAAACCACCGCGCGAGCATCGCGTTCCAGGCTCGGCGCGCGCACCTTGATCAGCTCGTGCGCTTTCAGCGCCAACTCGACTTCCTTCACCACCTCGTCGGTGAGGCCTTTGGCGCCGATCATTACGACCGGGTCGAGCTTATGGGCACGCGCTTTGAGTTCTTTGCGCTCGGCGGAAGTCAGGCTGTGATGCGGCATGAATGAATGGCGCAATCTAATGTCAAAATAGCAACCTTGCTACCCCTCGATTTTCATCCGGTCCTGCGCCAATGGTGGGCCAGCCGGTTCGCAGAACCTACTGAGGCACAGCTCGACGGCTGGAGCGCTATTCGGCGCGGCGACGATACGCTCATCGCCGCGCCCACCGGCTCCGGCAAGACGCTCGCCGCCTTCCTGACCGCCCTCGATCAGCTCCTGCGCGAAGGCGTGGAGCAGGGCGGGCTGCCGGATGAGGTGCGCGTCATCTACGTCTCGCCGCTCAAGGCGCTTTCGGCCGACATCCACAAGAACCTGGCGGTACCGCGCCGCGAGATTCATGCTCTGTCCCCGGTAAAAATTACCGCGGCCGTGCGCAGCGGCGACACGCCGCAGAACGAGCGCGCCGCGATGCTGCGCACGCCGCCGCATATCCTGGTCACCACGCCGGAGTCGCTTTACCTGCTGCTGACCGCGGAGCGCTCGCGCGCCATGCTGAAGACCGCGCGCGTGGTGATCGTCGACGAGATCCATGCCGTCCTGCAGTCGCGCCGCGGCGCGCACCTCGCGCTGTCGCTCGAGCGCCTGGACCACGTCTGCGGCCGGAAGCTGCAGCGCATCGGCCTCTCGGCGACGCAGAAGCCGATAGAAGAAGTGGCCAAGTTCCTGAGCCCGGCGCGCGCTGCGACGGTGGTGGATCGCGGCCACCGGCGCAAGATGGACCTCGCGGTCGAGGTGCCGAGCTCGCCGCTCGAGGCGGTGATGTCGCACGAGGTCTGGGCCGAGATCTATCAGCGGCTGGTGCAGCTCATCGAAGGGCACCGCACCACGCTCATTACCGTCAACACCCGCCGGCTCGCCGAGCGCATGGCCCATCAGCTCTCCGAGCGCCTTGGTGCGCAAAACGTCGCTGCTCACCACGGCAGCCTGGCCAAGGAAGCGCGCCTCGAAGCGGAACAAAAGTTGAGAAATGGAGATTTGAAAGTCCTGGTGGCTACCGCGTCGCTCGAGCTCGGCATCGACATCGGCCACGTCGACCTGGTTTGCCAGATCTCGTCGCCGCATCGCATCGCTACTTTCCTGCAGCGCGTCGGCCGCTCCGGCCACACGATCAAGGGCGTGCCGAAGGGCCGCATCTTCCCGCTGACGCGCGACGACCTGATCGAATGCGCGGCGATGGTGCGCGCGGTCCACGACGGCGAGCTCGATCGCATCAGCGTCCCCGACAAGCCGCTCGATGTACTCGCGCAGCAGATCGTCGCCGAGACCGCGGCCGAGGAAGAATGGGACGAGCAGGCGCTCTTCGACCTCTGCCGGCGGGCCTACCCGTACAGGAATCTTCAAAAGAAGGATTTTGACGAGGTGGTCGAAATGCTGGCCCGCGGCTATGCCACGCGGCGGGGACGGCGGGGCGCGCTGCTGCACTACGACTCGCTCAATCACAAGCTGCGGGCGCGCAAAGGCTCCCGCATGAGCGCGATCATCAATGGCGGCGCCATCCCGGAAGTATTCGATTACCGGGTGGTCCTCGAGCCCGAGGGCCACTTCGTCGGCGGCGTGGTGCGCGTGGCGGATGCGCAGGGCCAGCCGCCGTCGATGCCGTTCTGGCTGGGCGAGGCGCCGGCGCGCTCCGACGAGATGAGCGCGGCGGTGTCGCAGCTGCGCGCCGCAGTGGACTTCGAGCTCCCAGGACCCGACGAGCCGCGCAAGCCGGGCGAGCTGGATGGCGCCATCGCGCTTTTGACTTCGGACTATCGTTTGAGCCAAAGCGCGGCAGAGCAGATCGCGCATTACCTGGCGGAAGCAAAGCGCAGCCTCGGCGTCATTCCGACGGTGGATCAGCTGGCCCTCGAGCGCTTCTTCGACGAATCGGGTGGCATGCAGCTCGTGCTGCACGCGCCCTTCGGCAGCCGCGTCAACCGCGCCTGGGGACTCGCGCTGCGCAAGAAGTTCTGCCAGGGCTTCAACTTCGAGCTGCAGGCCGCGGCGACCGAGGAGGGGATCATCCTCTCGCTTGGCTCGTCGCATTCGTTCCCGCTGGAGGAAGTGTTCCGCTACCTCCATCCGAACACGGTGGGCGAGACGCTGAAGCAGGCAATCCTGGATTCGCCGATCTTCGAGACGCGTTGGCGCTGGAGCACCACGCTCGCGCTCGCCGTGCCGCGCAACCGCGGCGGCGCGCGCGTGCCGAACCAGCTGCAGCGCATGTACGCCGAGGATTTGCTGCAGGCGGCCTTCCCCGACGCCGCCGCGTGCCAGGATAACCTGCCCGGAGCGCGCGAGATTCCGGACCATCCGCTGGTCAACCAGGCGCTGCGCGACTCGCTCGAGGAGGCGGTGGACCTCCACGGCCTCGAAGCGCAGCTCCGGCGCCTGTTTGCCGGCGAGATCCAGACCGTGGCGCGCGACACGCCGGAGCCGTCGGTGCTGAGCCATGAGCTGCTCAACTCCGCGGTGTACACCTTCCTCGATGACGCGAGGAAGCCTGGCCGGTCGCGAACACCGCCGACGAGATGTACGACGCGCTGATGGTCGCGGGCTACATCAAGCAGTCGGAATTAGCGCCGCACTGGTTGCCCCTGTTGCAATCCCTCGGGGAAAGAGCCGTGCGGCGCGGCGGCGCATGGTTTGCGCTCGAGCGTATCGGCGATGATGTGCTGGAGATCATCGCGAGCCGGCTGGAAGTGCTCGGCCCGGTCACCGAGCGCCAGCTCGACATGCCGGACGCTGAGATCGCGCTCATCGCGCTTGAGACGCAAGGCCGCATACTTCGCGGGCGTTTCACACCGGGAACCGCAGAACTCGAATGGTGCGACCGGCGGCTGCTGGCGCGCATCCATCGCTATACCCTCAATAAATTGAGATCGGAAATCGAGCCGGTGAGCGCGGCCGACTTCCTGCGCTTCCTGTTCCACTGGCAGCACGTTGCCGGCGAGGATCAGGTGCAAGGCGCCGAAGGCCTGGCGGCGGTGGTCGAGCAGCTCGAAGGTTTCGAGCTCGCCGCCGCCGGCTGGGAGTATGACGTGCTTCCTGCCCGCGTCGCGGACTACGGCGCCGAGCAGCTCGATCAACTGTGCCTGAGCGGCCGCGTGGCCTGGGGACGCCTGACAGCGGGAAGCCGCGCACCGCTACGCAGCTCGCCGATAGCGCTGTTGCTTCGCGAGCACGCCAACGTCTGGAAAGCCGCGGGCGATCCCGGGGCCGAGTTCTCATCGGAAGCGGCTGCAGTCCGCGAGGCGCTGGAGCAGCGCGGCGCATCGTTCTTCCACGAGCTGGTGAAAGCAACCGGCCTGCTGCCGGCGTTCGTCGAGCGCGGGCTGGCGGAGCTGGCAGGCGCGGGCGTTGCCACCGCCGACAGCTTTGCGGGATTGCGCGCACTGCTCGCTCCGATCGACAAACGAAAAACTTTGGTGGAGACGGCGGGGCGCTGGTCGTTGCTGGTCGCGGACAAGAGCGATGACGTCGAGGCGGTCGCACGCACGCTGCTCAAGCGCTACGGCGTGGTGTTCCGCTCGATGTTGCAACGCGAGTCGCAGCTGCCGCCCTGGCGCGACCTGGTGCGCGTCTACCGGCGCCTCGAGGCGCGCGGCGAGATCCGCGGCGGGCGCTTCGTCGCCGGCTTCGGCGGCGAGCAGTTCGCCGCCGCCGATGCGGTCGGCAGGCTGCGCGCGGTGAGGAAGATGGAGAAGATCGACGAGCTCATCGTGCTGAGCGCCGTCGATCCGCTGAACCTGGTCGGCATCCTCACGCCCGAGAACCGCGTCGCTGCCATCCATAGAAACCGCGTGCTGTATCGCGACGGGCTCCCGATCGCGGCGGTGGAGGCGGGACAGGTAAGGCGCCTGGCGCAGTCCGACATGGCCGACGACAAGCTGCGCACGCTGCTGGCGCGCCGCTCGCTGCGCCATCCGCTCAGGCCGCATCTGCGCATTCCCACGGCGCGAGAGGCGACGCTGCTCTCCCGACAGAGGGGGCAGGCAGACCTCAATACGGCAACGACGCCGCCGACGCGTCACTGAGCACGCCGGGCGCCGGGGAGTGAGGTAAGCTCGCTTCCCCCATGCGCCTGCTGCTCGTCGAGGACAATGCGTCGCTTTCCGAGTGGCTCGCGCGCAGCCTGCGCCACAACCGCTTCTCGGTGGACTGCGCTCTCAACGGCGCGGACGCCGACCACCTGCTGCACACCCAGGCCTACGACCTGGTGATCCTGGATCTGTCGCTGCCGAAGCTCGGCGGCCACGAGGTGCTGAAACGCCTGCGCGGGCGCGGCAGCAATGTCCCGGTGCTGATTCTCACGGCGACCAATACGCTCGAAGGGCGCATCCAGGGATTGAACGGCGGCGCCGACGACTACATGCCCAAGCCGTTCGACGTCGGCGAGCTCGACGCCCGCATCCGTGCCATCCTGCGCCGCGCCACGCAGAACCGCAACCCGCTGCTCGAATGCGGCTCGCTGCGCTACGACAGCAACACGCGCCAGTTCTCGATCGCGGAGCGGCCGCTGCCGCTGCCGCCGCGCGAGCACGCGGTGCTCGAAGCGCTGATGGTCAAGCAGGGCAAGACGGTCAGCAAGCAGGCGATCGCCGACGGCCTGTTCGCGATGAACGACAGCACCGATGCCGACGCGATCGAGATCTACGTGTCGCGCCTGCGCAAGAAGCTCGAGCCCTGCGATGCGGCGATCTTCACCCTGCGCGGGCTCGGCTATCTGCTGAAGCCGCGCCATGCTTAGCAGCCTGCGGCTGCAGCTCTTGGCGTGGCTGCTGGTGCCTTTGGGCTTTCTGGTGGCGGTCAATACCTGGCTGAGCTTTCGCGATGCGTCCGCCACCGCAACGGCGGTGCAGGACCGCATGCTGCTCGGCGCGGTGCGCATCATTGCCGAGCAGACCTATTACCGCGCGGGTGAGCTGCACGTGGAAGTGCCGCCGGCGGCGCTCGAGCTGTTCGAATCGGCGAGCCGCGACCGCGTCTACTATCGCGTGGTCTCGCCGCGCGGCGCGCTGCTGCTCGGCTACCCCGAGCTGGCGTCGCCGGCGCAGTCCCTGTCGAGCGAGGAATTCACGCACTTCGATGCGACGATGCGCGGCGAGCCGGTGCGCGTCGCCGCGTTCGCGCATCCGCTGATCGGCGCGCCCGAGCCGCAGGTGGTGCTGATCGAGGTGGCGCAGACGCTGCGCTCGCATCGCGAGCTCGCGAGCCAGATCTGGGAGCAGGCGATCGTCCACCAGCTGATCATGCTCGCCCTCGCGATCGTTCTGATGTGGCTCGGCCTGCGCTTCGGGCTGCGGCCGCTGATTCGCCTGCGCGACGCGGTGCTCCAGCGGCGCCCCGGCGCCCTCGAGCCGCTCGATCCCGGCCCGGTGCCGCAGGAGCTCGCGCCGCTGGTCACGGCGGTGAACGAGTACGTGCGCCGCCTGGACGAGCACATGGCGGCGCACGGCCGCTTCGTCGCCTATGCCTCCCACCAGCTGCGCACCGCTCTCAGCGTGCTCAACACGCAGGTGAGCTTCGCGCTGCGCAGCGAGGACGCCGCGGTGCGCCAGGACGCGCTGCAGGCGATCCGCGACGGCGTGCGCGACGGCATCCGCCTGGTCAACCAGCTCCTCACGCTGTTCATGGCCGAAGCCGCGGCGCACGCCGAGGATCGCCAGACCGAGGTCGACCTTGCCGAAGTGGTCAAGCGGGTGCTCGAGGAGCACGCCGCGAGCGCGCAAGCCAAGGAGATCGATCTGGGCTTCGAGCAGCGAGGCGGCGCGCTGGTGCGCGGCGCGCCTTCAATGCTGCACGAGCTGGTCGCCAACCTGGTGGACAACGGCATCCGCTATGCGCCGCGCGGCGGCGTGGTGACCGCCGCGATCGACGGCGGTGATCAGCGCGTAACGCTGCGCATCGAGGACAACGGCCCGGGGATTCCCGCGGAGCAGCGCGAGCGCGTGTTCGAGCGCTTCTACCGCCTGCATGACGACGGTCCCGGCGGCTCGGGGCTCGGCCTGCCGATCGTGCGGGAGATCGCCGCCGCCAGCCGGGCGAGCGTTCAACTGTCCGACCCGCCGCGCGGCACAGGACTGGTGGTGTCGGTGGTGTTCGCCTAGCGCCCGGCGGCTGCGGCCATGGGCCGCGGCTCGACGCGCGCGGCAGCCACGAACTCGCCGGTGAAGGTCTTCGCGAGATCGATATTCTTGTACTGCACGTTGCGATCGATCGCGCTCATCACCTTCAGCACCGTGGCCGGGCCCGACTGCGGCATGCGACCGTCGAGCGTGAACATCGGCTTGGCCGCGTTGATTGCTTTCACGTAGAGCGCGCGGTCGCCGGCGTAGTACTCCGCCGGCATCGCCGCCGCGATCTCCTCGGCGCTGTGCGAATGGATGTAGACCAGCGCGTTCACCAGCGCGTTGACCATGCGCTGCACCTGGGGACGGTTGCGCTCGGCCCAGGTGCTGTTGAGGTAGAGGCAGGCCGACGGGTACAGCCCGCCCAGCGCCCTGGTCGTCGCCTCGGGAGTGCGCAGGTCGACCAGGAGCTGCGCCTCGCCGCTTTTCAGCAGCCGCGAAATCGTCGGCTCGGTCGTCATGCCGGCGTCGATCGTGCCTTCGCGCATCGCGGCGATGAACCGGTTGCCCGCGCCCGCCGGAACCAGGTTGACCTCGTTCGGTTTCACGCCATGGGTCAGCGCGAGATAGTGCGTGAGGAAGCTGGTCGACGAGCCAAGACCGGTGACCCCGACGATGCGCCCTCGCAGGTCGGCGGGGGAGCGCATGGTCGCGGCGCTGCGCGCCGACACCAGCAGCGCCTCGCCCGGCGCGACGGTGAATTGCACCACCGATTGCACCAGCTTGCCCTTCGCCTGCAGCGCGATGGTGTGATCGTAGAAGCCGACCACGCCCTGTACCGCGCCTGACAGCAGCGCGTCGCGCGCCTCGACGCCCGCGGCCTCGCTGCGCAGCTCGACCTCGACGCCCTGCGCCTGGAAATAGCCGAGCCGCTCGGCGAGTTTCGCCGGCAGGTAGACCACCTTGTCGCTGCCGCCGATCGTGACAACGATCCGCCCCTGCGCGAACGCGGGCGTGGCGACGACGACGGCGAGCGCAACCGCGCTCAGAAAAGTCCTCATTGACCTCCTCACCGGCGTGAAACCGACGCCGGCCCCGTGTTGATTCTAGCCACAACAAGCTTGCCGCCCGCTGTCATTGCACTGCGGTAACGGCGCGCGCGTGGCGCGCCGGCAACGCCCGCGCGCGCTGAAAGCGCTCCGAAAGCTTCGGCTTTCTATCTTGCACCGCGCGTCCACTGGGGACGCTTAATTTCAGAGGGGAAGACCATGAATCGCTTACCGCGTCGAGCCATCGTGCTCGCGGTCGCGGCGCTCGCCGCAAACGGCGCTTATGCGCAAACACAAGGGGAACGCGACGTGCTGCGCGAGGTCTCTGCGCGGCGTGACGGCATCGCAATGCACCGGCCGGGACTCGATCTGTCGCTCTACGGGCTGCTCGACTTCACGTTCGTCTCGCGGAACAACGCCGACGCCGCGGGCGACCGACTGAGCAACTTCGACACGCCCTGGTTCAGCGGCGCGCGCTGGGGAATCATGGGCTCGCGCAACCTGCCCGACGGCGCGCCCTCGGTCATTTTCAAGCTCGAAGGCGAATACGTCGTCGCCACCGGCAACATGGACACGCCGGGAACGATCTTCAACCGCGATGCGTGGGTCGGCTTCTACGGCGATGCCCTGGGCAAGCTGACGATGGGCCGCCAGAACACGCTCGCGCGCGACTTCGCGGGCAACTGGGGCGACCCCTACACGTCCGACGGCCAGGTGACGTATGAAGAGCGCGGCTGGACCAACACCAACAACTTCAAGCAGCTCATCAACTACGCGGCGAGCCCGAGCGGTACGCGCTGGGACCGCGGCGTGGTCTACAAGAAGCAAATCGGCCCGTTCATGGCCGGCGTGGGCCACCAGTTCCAGAGCCCAGGCGCCGGCAACGATCCGGTCGCCGGGGAGAACAACCGCAACACTTCGAACTCGGCGGGACTCGCCTGGAACGGCGGCGTGTTCAACGTCTCCGGCTTCTACAACCAGTCCGACAAGAGCAGCACCGCGGTCACCGCGACCCAGTTCAAGCACAAGTCCTACGCCCTTGGCGGCAATGCGGGAATCGGCCCGATGGTGCGCGTATTCGGCGGCATCTTCCACTACACGGCGGAGCAGCCCGCGGCGTTCGGCAACCGCAGCGACAACGCCTGGACGCTGTCGGCGAGGCTCGCGCCCCCCGGCAAGCTCGACTACGAGCTCGGCTATGCGCATTTCAAGGCGAACAACGCAGGCGCGCACCAAGGGCACGATCTACGCCTCGGTCTTCTATCACTTCGACCGCAGCACCGAGGTCTACCTCGTGGCCGATCGCATGAAGACCAAGGACGGCTGGGCCGATCCGCGCTCCTTCGGCAAGCCGGACCAGAACGAGTTCGGGATCGGCATCCGTACACGGTTCTAGAGTGAAAACACTGCTCTCTGGTGCAGTCCTCGTGCTCGCCGCGTTCGCGGCGGGCACGAGTTTTTCGCAGACCTATCCGGCGAAGCCGGTGCGCATCATTGCGCCATTCGCCCCCGGCGGCGGCACCGACTTCATCGCCCGGCTGGTGGCGCAGAAGCTCACCGAGCGGCTCGGCCAGCAGGTGCTCGTCGAGAACAAGCCCGGCGCCGGCGGCAACCTCGGCGCCGAGTTTGCGGTGAAGTCGCCGCCCGACGGCTACACGCTGCTCCTCATCGCCGGCAGCTACACCGTCAACCCCAGCATCTACAAGCTCTCATTCGACCCGGTGAACGACATCTCGCCGATCGTGCAGCTCTCGCAGGGACCGTTCGTGGTGGCGGTGCATCCTTCGGTGCCG
>WNFN01212907.1_pt2 | contig 13465 bp, 11 predicted proteins | sample 5400161 | NCBI WGS metagenome assembly WNFN01 (sample SAMN13153353, study PRJNA577476) | soil metagenome | isolation source: 80 cm saprolite on Douglas fir-dominated hillslope | place: USA:California | collected 2013-09-17
GGTCGGGCGCACCCGCTGCGGCAGCCGGGCCGATCCCGCGGCCAGCGCCTCGGCCTGGCTGCGGGAATCTGACAGCAGCCGGTCGTCGGCGAGCTCGACCAGGCCAGCCAGTTCGCTCCCGAGCGCCGCCGCGTAGTCCCTGGCCCGCCGCACCGCGTCCCTGACCGCCGCGACGCGAACCTGGCCGTAGACCAGGCTGCCCGGCCGCAGCTCCCACCATGGCCCGCCGACCTCGGCCTGGTCCAGGTCGGCCAGCTGCGCCATCAGCTCACCCAGACGGCCGAACCCGCTGACCGTGATCGCGTGGTGAACGGCACCGTGGTAACCCGAGACCCGGCCGCGCGCGGCACGGCCGGCCAGCTGAGGGCTGACCCTCACGCCGGAGGTCTCGTTCTTCTCGATGTCTTCGGGGAAGCTCGCCAGCACCTTGGCTACCGCGACAGCCCGCTCGTTCAGCGTCTGGAGCGTCTTCGCCCGGTCGCTGTCGACGGCCGCCACGCTCACCTCGATGCGGGCAATCTCCGGATCAACCTCGAGAACGGCCTCGCCGCGGACGGCGAGCATCGGGTGTTGTGACATGCGCTTCTCCTGGAGTCCGTGTAGCGACGTTATCGCGCCGGCCCCGTCACGGGAACCGCAAACCGGGAACACCGGGCTTGCTGGTAGAGTTGTGCCCAACAGCGGCATAACTTCGCCGCTACTCCCGCGGGCGAGCAGCCCGCGCGGTCGCTTGTGTGAGCAGTTCGCCTCTCTGGCGAACCTTCGTCGCCGCTGTAGTCGGCGTCTGGGGAGCACGACGCGGCCCACGAGCCACCTATGGAGATGGTGTCCGCTCATGCCCCAAGACTCCCGGCGCCGCCGCGCGCCCGCACGGCATCACCGCAGCCACGCGCAGGACGACGGGTGGGGCCGGTCCGACCTGGGCGCCGCGCCCGCCCCGCGGAGCCGGCCGGCCCGGCCTGACCGTCGTGACCGTCGTGACCGGCCAGGCCGGGCGGTCAGGCCCGCCACGCGCCGCAGGCCGACCACGGCGGCGCCCGACCAGCCGCAGGGCGAGCTCGACCGCGCCCTGGCCGCCGCCGCGGACGCGCCGCCGCCGGCCGAGACGACATTCCGCGAGCTCGGGCTTCCGGCCCGGCTGGTCGCCGAGCTGGCCGACCGCGGCATCGACGCGCCGTTCGCGATCCAGGCCCGCGCGCTCCCCGACGCGCTCGCAGGCCGGGACGTCCTCGGCCGCGCGCAGACGGGCTCGGGCAAGACGCTGGCCTTCGGCCTGCCGGTACTGGCCCGGCTCGCGGCCGGGACAGGACGTCGGCGGGAGAAGGCGCCCCGGGCCCTGGTCCTGGTGCCGACCCGCGAGCTCGCCCGCCAGGTCGCCGACGTGCTCATGCCGCTCGGCCAGCCGCTCGGCGTGAGCGTCACGACGGTCTACGGCGGCGTGGCGATCGGGCGCCAGATCGACCGGATGCGCCGGGGTGTCGACATCGTGGTCGCGACGCCCGGCCGGCTGATTGACCTGCTCGAGCGCCAGGCCGTCACGCTCGACGGCGTCGAGATCACGGTGCTCGACGAGGCGGACCACATGGCCGACCTCGGCTTCCTGCCCGCAGTGACCCGGATCCTCGACGCCACCCCCGCGGGCGGGCAGCGGATGCTCTTCTCCGCCACCCTGGACCGCGGCGTGGGCCGGCTGGTGACCGCGTACCTCAGCGATCCCGCGCTGCACGCCGTCGCGCCCCAGCCGATCGACGGCGGCACGACCGAGCACAGCGTGCTCGTGCTGTCCGCTGAGGACAAGGTCCCGGTCGCCGCGCAGATCGCCAGCCGTCCGGCGCGCACCCTGTTCTTCGTGCGCACGAAGCACGGCGCGGACCGCCTGGCCAGGCAGTTCGGCCGGGCGGGCGTCGATGCCGCGGCGATCCACGGCAACCTGAACCAGAACCAGCGGCAGCGGGCCCTGGACGGCTTCGCGGCGGGAAGCCCGCGGGTCCTGGTCGCCACCAACGTCGCCGCGCGCGGGATCCACGTCGACGACATCGAGCTGGTCGTTCACTTCGACCCGCCGAACGATCATAAGGACTACCTGCACCGCTCCGGGCGCACGGCCCGGGCCGGAGCCTCCGGCATGGTCATCGCGCTGGCCGAGCACGCCCAGGTCCGGGACATCGAGCGGCTGCACGACGCGGCCGGGGTCACCCCGGCCACTCATCACGTCCAGGCCGGGCACCACGTGGTCAGGCAGCTCGCGACGTCAGGCACGCCCGTTTCCCCGGCCGCGGCCGCGAGGCCTGCCGGCCGTGCGCCTGCAGGCGCACGGCGCGCAGGAGGCGCACCTCCCCGGGGCAGGCAGCGTTCTGTGCCTGCTCTAGGCGAGCTCAGCTGACGGTGTAGGCGTACGGGATCGCGGCCGTCTCGCTGCCCGCGGCCTGCACGAACGGCACGAACGTGTCCACGTACACGTCGCCGCTGACCACGGTGCCCGCGGTGGCGGCCGAGGGCACCGTGATGGTCACGGTGATGGTCCCGGTCCGGCCGGGGTTGATCCGGAACAGGCCGAACGGGGCGGCCGGGTTGACCGACTCGACCCAGAGGTCGCCCACCGACGAGGTCATCGAGGTGTCGAACTCCCGGGTCTGCGCGGTGGCGTTCAGGGAGACCTTCGCGCCGGATGGCGCCGGCGCGGCGGTGTAGCCGGCGACAGTGGCCAGCGCCGGGACGGCGAACCAGCCGCCCGATGTCACCGGCGTGCCGAACCCGGAGAACAAGACCGGTGCCGGATCGTTGCTGCCGCCGGTCGGGAGCCCGGAGAACAGGTCGGGATCCCCGAGGAACGAGCCCGCGTCGAACGTCACCGGCGACGTCGCGGCCGAGAGGCGGCGAGCCGCGGATCGAGGAAGAAGTCCTCCGGCGCGCCGGTGGCGTTATGGATCTTCACATTGAAGGTGTGCGTCGATCCGGGCGCCAGCATCGTGCTCGCGCTATTCGGCAGCCCTCCGGAGTTCACGCTTACGCCCGAGCTGAACCGGATATGGCCCGAGAACGGGTCGGAGATCTCGTTGCCGACCACCGGCTGGTTGAAGTCCACGATCAGCGTCCAGGGGCCGGGCAGCGGGTTGATGGTGTTCAGGCTCATGCCCCGCCCGGGCGCGAACCCGATGCCGCCGGTGGCGGGGACCGCGAGATAGTTGGAGCCGTAGGCCTCGGTCTGGCCCTGGGGGTTGATGAAGTAGGCGTTGACCTGGTCGGCCGGGTCGTTGCCGACGCTGACGCTGGCCGACAGGCTGTGCTCAGACGCCGGGACGTTGAACTGGTAGTACTGAATCTGCCCGTTGCCGGGCGCATCCGGCCGGCCGTTGCCGCCGGTCAGCGTGCCGCTGAAGGCGCCGCCGGCGGCGACGTTCACCAGGCTGCGCAGCGTCACCGGGATGGAGGTCACGCCGTTGCCCGCGTTCAGGAGCACGGACCCGGACCCGTCACCGGGGCTCGCGGGCGTGGTGGCGCTGAACGTGAACGTGCCGCTGGCTCCGGCCGCGAGGCTCAGCGACGCCGGGGCGACCTTGCCGAATGAGGTGAACTGCTGCGTGCTGGCCTCGAACGGGACCTTCCCCGCGGTCCCGCCGTTCCGGCCGGACTCGATGCCGAAGATCACCGCGGTCCACGTGCCGGCGACCGGGTCGATCACGTCCACGTTGCCGAAGTTGCCCACGCCCTGCGGCAGCGAGTGGGCGGCGAAGCGGCCCCTCGGGTCGATGAGGATCAGCCGTACCCGCGCGTTGTTGCCGTTGGCCGGGTGGCCCGGGTAGGCGATCTCGGCGCTGAGCCGGTTCTGGTGCCTCGGCACGTTGAAGTGCAGCACGCCGTAGTTGTCAGGCAGGCCCAGCCAGTCGGTCACGTGCTTGCTGTGGACATTGCTCAGCGTGACGCTGCCGGCGCCGACCACGCGTGACGGGCCGAACCCGCGGCCGGACAGCCGCACGGTCTGCGCGGTGGTTCCCTCGTTGGTGACCGAGACCGTCCAGCTCTCGGACGTGCCCGGGTTGGCGACCGCGTTCAGCTGGCTGGTGCTGGTGGCCAGCGTGCCTCCGGCCGGCTTGCCGCCGTTGATCGACTCGGCCAGCTGGACCGCCTTGTAGCTGTTGAGCAGGCCGGCGCCCTGCTCGTACGCGGGCGCGCCGAGGTAGGTCGCGGTGCTGAGCAGGATCTGCTTCACGAGCGCGGGAGTCGGCACTCCCCCGCTGTGCGTCTTCTCGTAGGCCTGGATGACCAGGGCCGCGGCGCCGGCGGTCAGCGGTGCCGACTGGCTGGTGCCGCCGCTCCTCTCGATGTTGGAGGGCTTGCCGACGAAGTTGGTGCAGTCGGCGAACTTGGCCACGTTCGCGTCGCAGGACGCGAAGCTCGAGTCGCCGGGGGCGACCAGGTCCACGGTAGTGCCGGTCTCGCTGAAGCCGCCCGAGCTGAGCGAGCTGATGTTGTCGTTCAGCCAGCCGGTCGTGGCGAAGTCATCCGCCAGGCCGTAGTTCGTCATGGCGTACCAGCGGAAGTCGGTCGAGGCGCCCACCGAGATCACGTTCGGGTCGGTGGCGGGCGAGCCGATGCTGTTGAACGGGCCGGCGTCGCCGGAGGAGACCACGACCGTGACCCTCGCCGCCACCGCCGCATCGTCGAACTGCTTGACCGCGTCGGCGTCGCTGAGGTCGGGGATCGGGTCGCTGCCGAACGACTCGTTCAAGGCTCGCGCCGGGCGCGGCGCCCTCGATCCGGAACTTGCACGGCGCCGTCGGCGACTGCGCGCTGAAGTGCTGAGCGTTGTAGACGACCTTGCCCTGCCCGGCGATCGCGTTGGCGTCGAGGAACGCCTCGCCGCCGGTGGTCGGCGCGGTGGTGCCGTCCCCGCTGAAGTCCTGGTACGCGGTGAACACCGAGGTCCTGGGGTGGCCCGGGGTCCGCAGGAAGTTCGCGTTGGCCGGGTCGATGCCGTCGGCCATCCAGGCCACCTTGACGCCGGCGCCGGTGAAGCCGAGGGACCGCGCGGTCTTGGCCCTGGGCACGGTCGAGTCGGTCTGCGTCACCGGCAGCGCCTCGGGCTCAAGCTGGACGCCGCCCCTGGGCAGGCAGGCCCCGGGCAGGGTCTTGATGGCCGACGACGCCGCCGCCGGGGCCGAGGGCGCGGCCGGGCTCTGGCCGTAGATGAGCCCGTCCGGGATGACTCGCTGCACCGCCGGGTTGGCCTTCAGCCGTGCCTCCTCGCCCGCGGACACCGTGGCCGCGACCGAGTTGACCAGCGTGTAGGACCGCACGTGGGTGGCGTGTACCCGGCGGAACTCGCCCAGCAGCGGGCTCTGGTTGGAAGTGATGATGCCGGCCCGGACCCCGGCGGCGCTGGTTCCCGCGCGCGCCGGTTTCGGCTGGTCCTTCAGGAACACGATCACGTTCTGGTTGACGTGCTGCGACAGCTGGGCGGCCTGCGCCGCCGACAGCGGCTGCTGGGCCTGGCCGGCCGCCGAGGTCACCACCGGAGCGGCGACGGCGGTGGCCGCCTGCGCGACGACCAGCGTCGCGGCGGACGCTCCCACCAAGAGAACGGAACGGGCTCCGCGCCTCGCGTTCGGTCCCGGGGCGGCGGCGGCCAAGCGTCCTCGCATGATCTTCCTCACCTTCGACGGCAGCCAGACTGGCCGCACGGTGTCGCGACCCCAACGCGGCACGCTAGCAGAACCTCGCAGGTGCTGAATTTTCGTTGGAGTAACTCTTTGATCACGAAAAATATCGGCGGTACCCGCACCGCTCGCTCCAGATTCCGGCCGGAGCCATGCCGCCGCCCGGGGCGTACGAACTTGACGGCGTGGTGGTGCAGAGCGGCCCGGCGCCCGGGCTCGACTCATCAGGAGGGCGGCTGGGGGCAGCCGCGTGGTGAGCGGGTCCCAGCGCATCGTTACCGTCAGCGGACGGCGCAAGGACTCGATGAGATAACAGAGCGGACGCTAGCAGGAACGGTGGTTCCTGAGAATTTCGTGGTATGTAACTTTTCAATTACAAGAGTGACAGTTGTGCGGGCTGTGACCGTAACAACTGTCATTTCACTACGGTGCGTAGCGGACGTGAACGGGGCCTTGGCCGGCCGTACTGGACGGACGGGCCCCGTTGTCGAATGAGGACCGCGATGACTGCTGACGGACGGGGGCGCAGGCCGGGGATCGGCGGCTGGTGCGACACGCACTTCACCGGCGTGCGTGACGCGTTTGCCGCTAACTTCGCCGAGCGCGGCGAGGCCGGGGCCGCCGCCTGCCTGGCGGTCCACGGGACCGTGGTGGCGGATCTGTGGGGCGGCTGGGCCGGCCGCGGGCCGGACCGGCCCTGGCAGCGGGACACGCTGGTCAACGTGTTCTCGGTGGGCAAGGGGCTGATCGCCGCGTGCGTGGCCAGGCTGATCGGCGAGGCCCGGCTCGAGGCCGACGCGCCGGTGGTCAGGTACTGGCCACCGTTCGGGGCCGCGGGCAAGGCCGCCGTGACGCTGCGGCAGCTGCTCAGCCATCAGGCCGGGCTGCCGGCCCTCCGGGCCCCGATGCCGGACGGCAGCATGCTCGACTGGCCGGTGATGGTCAGCGCCCTGGCCGCCGAGCCGCCGTGGTGGCCGCCGGGATCGGGGCACGGCTACCACGTGAACACGTTCGGGTTCCTGGCCGGGGAGGTGATCAGGCGGGTCACCGGGATCACCGTCGGCGCGATGCTGCGGGACGAGATCGCGGGCCCGCTCGGAGCTGACGTGCACATCGGCCTGCCAGCCGCCCAGCATGGCCGCGTGGCCGAGTTCATTTGGCCGGAGCCGGGGTCCCCGCCCGGCCCCGAGGCCATCGGCGAAGACCAGCGCATGATCCTCAACGCCTATTTCAACCCGCCGGGTCTTTCCGGCATCGGCGTGGTCAACACGGCGGCGTGGCGGGAGGCGGAGGTGCCGTCGGCCAACGCCCACGCCACCGCGGCCGGGGTCGCCCGGGTCTACGCGGCGCTGGCGGGCGGCGGCGCCGTGGACGGAGTGCGGGTGGTCGACTCCGGCGCGCTCGCGGCCTGCGTCGCGGAACAGGTCTACGGCGACGACCTGGTGCTGCGGCGGCCGTCGCGGTTCGGGCTCGGCTTCCAGCTGACCCAGCCGGAGCGACCGCTCGGACCCGGCCCGCGGGCGTTCGGGCACTTCGGCGCGGGCGGGTCGGTCGGGCTGTGCGACCCTGACGCGGGCGTCGCGTTCGGATATGTCACCAGCCAGATGGGACCGCGCTGGCAGAACCCGCGGAACCGGGCCCTCATCGACGCGGTCTTCGCCCGCCTCTAGCCGCGCCGCTCCTGATCAGCCCGCGCTCCGCCGGCGTCACTCGGCGTCCGGCCTGCGGAGGCGCTTGATCTCGGACCGTCGCTGCTTGTCGGCCAGCCTGCGCTCCCGCGCGGCGCGGCTCGGCCGGGTGGGACGCCGCGGTTTCGGCGGCGGCGCGGTCGCCTCGGTCAGCAGCGCGGACAGCCGGGCCGCCGCGGCCTCCCGGTTCCGCAGCTGGGAGCGGTTCTCCGACGCGGTCACGGTGACCACGCCGCCGGACATCCTGCCCTCCAGTGCCCGCAGGGCCCGCTGCTTGAGCGCCGGCGGGAGCGCGTCGGAGCCAGCCAGGTCGTAGGAGAGCTCCACCCGGCTATCGGTGGTGTTGACGGACTGGGCCAGCGCTTCCCCGGAAGCGGGGCCGGCCGGCCGCGCGCGCCGGTCACAGCGCGCTGATGCCGGCCGCCGGGCGGGATCTCGTCGTGCAGCACGCCACCTGCCTACCACCGCCGGCCTACCACCGCCTGCCCACCGCGGGGGGCCCGGACCCCCGCGCGGCCGGCCACGACGGCCAGGCTGGCCGGTATTCAACTCGCCGACACCGGACTTTCCCGCCCGTATAGCCCATATGTTCGCCCAGCACGCGGACAATTTTGGCCACCGGTCGAGCCGGGCACCCGCCCCCACACCCCGTAGGCGCGCTCGCCCCTGGTCCAGGATGACTCGCCCTGGACCAGGGTGGCCCGTGCCCGGGCTCCGGGCGCCGTTTGTGGCGCAAGCCATGGTAAGTGGCGGGAATGCGCGACCGCTGCTTTGGCGTCATAGAGGTTATGAGCGACCATAACGACGCGGCGCCGGCTGCCCGGCCGGCCCATCTGGTCTTAGTCGAGCAGTCCGGAGCCAAGCAGGAGGTCCCGCAGCCGTCCACCGCCCAGGCAATGATCGAGGCGGAGCAGGCCATGCACGACCACGGCAGCCACCTGCGCGAGGTCAAGGTGATCAGCCAGCACACGGCCGTCGCCCGGTGGAAGGGCGGCGAGTTGTGCTGGCGCCGCGTGGCGTAACCACTGGTAAAGGACGTTGCTGGTCGGATTGGCCAGATCTGTAAACAGAACGACATGGCCAGCGCCAGCCCCCAGCACCGCCTGGCTCACCGTCGCGGTGACCACCCCCGCGTAGCCTTTCCGCCGCTGATCTCGCGCTCCCCGGGGGCTCGTCTCTGGGCGCAAAGGCCCGGAGCGGGGTTTCGGTTGGTACGGTCCCGTGTGGGCGGGGGATCAAGATGGTCGACTGACATGCCCCCCGGGCCAGTGAGGAGGCGTTCATGGGCGGCTTCAGGAAGTTCCTGTTCCGCGGCAATCTCATCGACCTCGCGGTGGCCGTGGTCATCGGCATCGCGTTCAACGCGGTGGTCCAGGCGCTGATCGCCGACATCATCACGCCGCTCATCGCGGCGATCGGCGGCAAGCCGAACTTCGGCGCGCTGTCTTTCACCCTGAACAGAAGCCACTTTCTCTACGGCAGCTTCCTGAACGCGCTCATCTCCTTCGTGATCATCGCCGCGGTGATCTACTACCTGATCGTCTCGCCGGCGGCCAGGGTCACCGAGCTCAGGACGCGCAACGAGGAGGCAACCCATCGGGACTGCCCGGAGTGCCTCAGCAGCATCCCGGTCGGGGCGAAGCGCTGCATGTACTGCACGGCGGAAGTGCCTCCGACGACCTCGCAAGTCAGATGACGCCGGCTCGGGTGGATCACTTCGCGTCGGCGTAGCAGCTGACCACGGCGGTCGTCATCGGGAACCGTACCTGGGTCTCGCCGAACACGGTCCGCCCGGCCTCGGCGGCCGCCTCGGCGACGGCCTCGACCACGGCTGGCGCCATGGCCTCGGGGCAGTGCACGAGTACCTCGTCATGCTGGAAGAACACCAGGTGCGGCGCCCGAGGGTCCCAGCGGCCGGGCGGGGGCGGCGCAGTTCCGCCTGGGCCTTCGTTCGGCACCGGCAGCGCCGCCAGCCTCCGGCGCAGGGCCGCCAGCAGGACCAGCGCCCAGTCCGCCGCGCTGGCCTGGACCACGAAGTTGCGGGTGAACCGGCCGCGGGCCCGCGAGGCGCGGCCTGCACCGGGGTCCCGTTCGGCCTCCGGGTCGCCCGGCTCGACGGTGATGGCACGCCACGCGGCTGACGGCGGCGGGCACGTGCGGCCCAGCACGGACCGGACCACCCGGCCTTCCTCGCCGGCCCGCGCCGCCGCCTCCACGTAACCGGAGGCGGCGGGGAAGCGCCGCCGGAGCACGGCGAGCAGTTGCCCCACCTCACCCCCAGCGCCGCCGTACATGGCGGACAGCAGCGCTTTCTTGGCTTGGCCCCGGTCTCCGCCGAACACGCTGGCCAGCCCCTCGTACAGATCGCCGCCGGCCGCGGCCTCCGCGAACGCGCGGTCGCCGGCCAGCGCCGCGAGCACCCGCGGCTCCAGCTGGGCCGCGTCGGCCACGACCAGCGCCCAGCCCGGATCGGCCACGACCGCGCGCCGCAGCACCCGCGGGATCTGCAGCGCGCCGCCGCCGTGCGATGCCCAGCGCCCGGAGACCACGCCGCCCACCACGTACTCGGGCCGGAACCTGCCGCCGGAGACCCAGGCGTCCAGCCAGGCCCAGCCGTGCGCGGCGTGCAGCCGGGACAGCTCCTTGTACTCGAGCAGCGGTGCGATCGCCGGGTGGTCGACCTCGCGCAGCACCGAGAACCTGGTGGACGGCACCCGCACGCCCGCGGCGGCCAGCGCCCGGATCAGCTGGGCCGGCGAGTCCGGGTTCACGAGCCGGCCGCCCAGCGCCGCCGAGATCTGCGCGGCCAGCTCGGCCAGCCGGGCCGGCCGCGTTCCGGCCAGGGCCGCGGGAGGGCGCGGGCCGAGCATTCCGGTCAGCAGCTCGTCGTGCACATCGGCTCGCCAGGGCAGCCCGGCGAAGGTCATCTCGGTGGCCGCGAGCTCGCCGGCCGACTCGGCCGCGACCAGCGCCGCGAACCTCGCCGGATGCTCGTCGGCCGCGATCCGCTGCAGCTGGTCGGCGTGCGTGGCGATCAGCGCATCGATCGTGACCCGGGCGTCGGCCCTCCCGGTGCCCGGGCCCTCGAACAACGCGCCCTGCCCGCCTGCGCCTCGCCCGCCTCCGCCCAGCGAGGCCGGCTCTCCGCCACGCCCCTCCCGGCCGAGCAGCAGCCGCTCGGCGAGCGCCACATCGTGACAGCGCCCGATCCGCACCCCCGCGCGCAACAGCGCCGGGTAGTGCTCCGCGGCGCACGACCATACCCACCGGACGCTCCCATCCGCGGAACGCTCGTACCGGGCGACGGCCTCAGCAAGATCAGGAACCATAACGGGATCCCCGACCCTGCTCCCGCCGGCAGCCAGCTCGCACAGCAGTGCGCTCCCCGAAGCGCCATGCGCGACCGCTACCCGCACGGTTCAGATTCTCCGGCCAGGGTCTGACAGAACGCCCGCCGGCCCCGATTCGGGGGTGCGCGTCAGTTTTGTAGGTGATCAAGATCGTTTAGCGGGTGACCGAGATGAACGGGCATCCTGGCAGCAGGCTTCCGGAGGTGGATAGCCTGTCGCGGTGACTTCACCGGGCTTGCCCGCTGGCTTCCGCAGCCAGCCGGCGCCCGGGCGGCTGCTGGTGTCTGGGACCCAGCCCGGTAGCTGAGCGGGCCGGGTCCCAGACGCTTTACCCGGCTCGGGCCGCGGCCTGGCTCACCCGGCCTTCGCGCCACCGTCCCCGAACGGTCCGAGACCGAACGCGGGACGGCCCTGCTGCAGCAGCGTCAGGTCCTCGATGCTGATCGCCGTGGCGGTGCTGCCGCTGACCGTCGCCTGCACCGAGGCCTGGTTGCCGACCTTGACCGAGCCGATTCCGTCGCGTTGCGCGTCGACGAGTGTCGAGTTGGTGACGCGGTAGCTCTTCGTGAACCCGTCGGCGCTCTTGAGCGTGATGGACGTGGTGCTCACGGCCGTCACCTGGCCGTTCTGCACGTCGACGGTCTCGTACCCGCCGCCGGGCTTGCGGATGACGAACTGGCCGTGCAAGGCGCCGAACAGAAAGCCGCCGAGGCCGGGTCCTGGTCCGAAGTGGCGGAAGCCGGGAGGGGCCGGGGCGGCCGCGCCGGGCTGCTCAGCCGACGAGGACGGATTGGTGATCACCGCGCTCACCGGCGCCGCGGGCGCCGGTGAGTTCGTCGCGGCGAGAGCCGCTCCCGCCCCGCCCAGCAGGGCGGCCACGGCCACGCCGGCGATGATGTACGGGCGACGTGACAACGAACGCAGGCCCATCGGCCCGATCGGGCGCGTCGAGTGCATCCAGCCGGCCCGGGCCGGGGGTTCTTCCTGATCGGCTGGCTCCGGCTGGTCCGGCGGCATCCACCAGACCTGGTCGTTGGCTGAGGACTCATCCGACATCGGAGGATGGCTCCTTCCGGCGTGAGGATCGCGGTGGTGCCCCATCCGGTAGGTTCCCGCCCGGAGCTGAAAGCACGCTGAATCCCAGCCGAGCCATCGCTCCAATATCGGCTGCCAGGGCCGGCCGGCCAGGACGGCCCTGGCCCGCCTGCTAGCCGCTGGCGCCCTTGGCGGCTCGCTTCTGCCTCGGCAGGGCATGCCCGCGCGGCACGCGGCTCGCACGGGTCCAGCCCGCGGTTGCCTGGCCCGGCTCGGCGGCCGTTCCGGGCTCGTCAAGGATCGGGTCGGGTTCGGAGTCCTCGGCGTCGTAGGCGGCGGGTTCATGCCGCGGCCGGAACGCGGCCGGGCCGGGCTGAGTTTCCTCAGGACCCTGGTCGTCCCCCGGGGCTGGCACCTCGTGGACGGCCGAGGGCTCCTGCGCTTTCGGCCCGCCGCCCCCCCGTCCCGGCTCGCGCTCGTCCCGCGGTCCGCTGTCCCGCTGGGCCGGCGGCTCGAGGGGGGCAAGCGGCGCCTCTGGCTGGGGCGGCTCGGGCGGCCGTTCCCGCTCGGGCGGGACCGGCTGGGCCTGCGCGGGAACGCGGACGCGCCCGGCACCTCGGTGGTGGTCCGCGTCAGCCGCCCAGGCGTCCGCGGTGTCCTCGGCCCGGCCCCCGGCCCGCGACGCGACAGCGGCGTAGACGGGCCCGGCGCAGTCGTGGCGATCGAGCAGCGCGGTCAGTTGCTCGGCCTCACGGGCATCGATGCCGAATACGACGCGCGGCTGGCCCCACGGCTCCTCCAGCGAGTAGCCCACGTAACTCGAGACAGGCGGTAGTGGATCTGCCCCCAGGCCATGCATGGTGCGCCAGCGGTCCCAGGCCCGTTCTAGCTCCGCCGCAGCCTGCTGCGCACGAAAAATCAATTCCGGATCACGCATCGCGATCCCTCCCCTCGAAGCGACGGCACGCTCCGCCAGTTGGCGGATCCCCGGGCGTGCGCACATCGCCGCGGGGCACGCGAGCCACGTGCAGCGTGCGTTCATGGTGTGCGGACGCCTATCCGTCACCACCGTTCCCCTTTTCGGCGGTGGCACGGCGACCAGTATGGCGGAACGCCCACCCGAGCAGGTGCGATTACGAAAAGTTGTACTGTGATTACCGAGAGTCACAAGATGGCGGCCGCGAATCAGAACAGGCCCCAGCGATGACATGCGCGCGGATCCGCGCGGCAATCAGACCGTCGAGGCCCGTAAGCGCGCCATACCAGGCCACAGCGCTTCAGGGCTCAGGGCACGGTCTCGAACGGCATTAACTAGGAGGCCGGATCGACCCCGGCTCTGCCCGCTAGGAGTGACGCTCATCTGAGCGCCCGCTGCGGACTACGCCCCTTCTCTGCGGCGCTTTGGCCGCCGGGGCCGACCCCCCCTTGCTCCTGCTGTCTGCGCATGGCCGCCACTGCTCGCCCGTCATCGTGCGCGAGCATCCCTGGCTGGTCTATCGCCAGTTCCGCGGCCAGGCGTTATTCCGTGCGCTGCTGCGGGATGCCCGCGAGCAGGGCGCGTACTTCTGTCTCCCGGTACCGGCGGTGCCCGCCGAGCGTACGTATGGAAGTCAGCTTCCCGGCTTTGGCCCACCGCGTGACGGTCTTCGGGTCAACCCGGAACATGGTCGCGACCTCTGCTGGGGTCAGCAGAGGCTCGGCCTCTGGTGTGCGTGCAGACATGTTGACGGCCTCT
>WNFN01200936.1_pt4 | contig 13462 bp, 7 predicted proteins | sample 5400161 | NCBI WGS metagenome assembly WNFN01 (sample SAMN13153353, study PRJNA577476) | soil metagenome | isolation source: 80 cm saprolite on Douglas fir-dominated hillslope | place: USA:California | collected 2013-09-17
CCCTGGTCTCATCGGTGGACCCGTGATCGACGACCAGGACGCGAAAATCACTCCTGGTTTGCCGGGTCAATGAGGCCAGAGTTTTCTCCAGAAGCTGCGCTCGGTTGGAGCTGGGAATGATCACCGTAATCTCCATACGACCCTTTCTTTATCGAACCGCGCCGTAAAACCCCTACCCTCAGGGATGGGGATATCAGGTGCGCCGTTCGCAGACGGAAAACACTTGCATTTTTGAGACATCTGTGCTATATTTCTCCCAGTTCATTTGCACACAAACAATCGAATCGTATTTGGGCGTTTCGTGGTAAGCCGTTCCCACGAGTAAAAGTACGAACGCATCAGCTGTTCTGTGTGCCATTCAATGCATCAGGCATTTAAGTGCCCACCAGCCACCTGATGAGAATGCCCCGAACTGCCGGGCTCGGACGGAGCCTTCAGAGGACGCGCTTCTGAGAAGCCCCTGGCCTCGGCCTGGGGGAGTCGTCACACTGGCGAGATCACCTCAAAAGCCAGATCATAGCGCTGACAAACACGCCCAAGTTCGGCTACTGAACACACATTCTCCTGATCTGCGACATATCCCGGAGAATCGATAAAAAACACGCGCTGCGCGGTACGTTTGAGATCGAGGACCATGCATTCCAGCAACGAAACCCTGTTCTCGTTGAACGTGCAATTGAGCCTCTTCCAGATATCAGTTACCACCACGCTTTGCAGACTCTGGTCATCCAGCGGAATACGCAGGCCGCTGCATGACCAGGTGGTGCCTGTGGCTGTAATCTGCTCATTGGCCAGAGCCACATACGTGTACAGAGAAGCATCCTGGAGCGCGCCCCCGATCAAGAGCGACGGAGACGCAAAGTGATAGCGCGCCGCGAGCGGGGCGGTAGAAGGCAGTTTGAGCATCTCCTGCCCCAGGTTTGTCAGATGCTCAAACGTGGCGTCGGCTCTCCGCAGACCTACGCCAGTATAGAGCATGACTTCCCAGCCCAATGAGCGCAATTTCTTGTAACAGTGCTCACAGCCCAGGAATTTCATACGCCTGAGCGTTTTCGCTGGCGGGCGAGAATGCGGCAGATGAATGGCCCAGCCATCCTCGACGATGCCAAAAGAGACTCCCTGGCGAAACAGACGGTAGGCTAGATAGCGGTCTGGAGCGAGAGATTCCCCGTCCATCCATAGGTCCAGGCAAAATGCGAGCTCGCCAGGCCAGTCTCGCGGCGCTCATCCCGCATTTCGGGGGACTCGCCAAGCACTTCCGTGGCGCGATCGATGCCTACGCGTGCCAGCACTTCGGGCCAGCGCTCATCCTGGGGTTTCCACAGCGTATAGCCATGATAATAGCCGATGCCGGCGTGTCGTGGATGGCGCTGGTGAAAGGCCAGGTGCCCGGCAATAAAAAATGAAGGCACGACAATACCGCAATCAAGAAAAACAACTAGCGGCGTCTCCACCTGCTGCATTCCAGCATGCCTGGCCTGCCCCGGTGCATCTTGCTCCTTGGCCAGCCAGTGATAGACCAGGGGCAGACGATCCTGATAGCTCGCGCACAGGCCCTTGATGTCATCGGCAGAAGCGTGATCAACCACGACGACGCGAAACTGCCGATCTGTCTGAGCACAAAGAGAGGCAAGGGTTTTATCTAACAGCTGCACACGATTATAAGTAGGAATAATCACTGTGATAGACACCTGGTCCTCCTTGACAAAAACGGAAGTCTCACCTTGACTCGCTCTTCTGCAAGATTGTCCCATTCCTCAGAAATAGCGCAGCTTGCTTACTTCCATGCGAGTTATATTACACAATAAGCGTCACATTTTACATCGGCTAAATGGCCTATCTTCCCAACAGAGAAGAAACACGTTTCTAAGGTAAATATTCATTGATTAAGCCAAATAGCGTACTGACAACAAAAGCCTGACATTTTATATCAGCTAAATGGTCTGGCTTCTCGACAGGAAAGAAACACGTTTCTAAGGTAAAAATTTATTGATTAAACCAAATAGCGTATTGACAACAAAAGCCTGGTGATGAGATCATATTACAGAAATCAGAACGCTATGTTATAAATCGATTGAATAGACGTTTATATATATGCACACGAAAGAGTTGACACCATGGATTGGGTCCAGAGAATAATCACATCCTCTAATCATGCAAGGCATGCGCAGGTAATGCAACTTGCCTGGTTCCTCTTTGATACCTGTGACGTCTATCTTTAGTAAGAAACCACGCAAGAGAGATTCACTCTCCACCGGGCGAAGAGGAAAACGCGATGTCGCAATCAACTTCTTTCCAGCACTCAAGCTGCCTCCCCAAACAGGAAATGAACAATTTGCTTCTTTTACAGTCTACTGGCCTGGTTGGTCGTGACCAGGAAATCACAATCGTTAGCGCGCTTCTCCAGGATTCAGACATCCGTTTGCTTACCATCGCAGGTCCAGGTGGCGTAGGGAAAACACGCCTGGCGTTGCAGGTCGCCAGTATGGTGACACAACATTTCTCTGATGGGGTGCGTTGGATCTCGCTTGCCCCCCTGAAAGATCCTCTGCTGATCCTTCTGGCTATCGTTCAGGAGTTGGGAATTGCTGAGGATGGAGAGGAACCTCTGCTGGCTCGCGTGGAAGCATTTTTACAGGAGAAACCCCTCCTGCTCTTACTGGATAATTTTGAGCAGGTTACCTCGGCGGCTCTGATACTGACTGAGCTCCTCTCCATCTGCCCTGGCTTGAAGATTGTGGTCACCAGCCGAGAAATTCTGCGTATCCGCATCGAGCGAGTCTTTGTGCTACTTCCTCTTGCTCTTCCTGATCTCAAACAGCTCCCGGAGGTTGCTTCTCTCACTCACTGCGCCTCTGTAGCGCTTTTTGTGCAGCGCGCGCGGGCGGTCAGGCCGGATTTTTACATCACTCCAGCCAATGCCCTGGCTGTGGCCCAGATCTGTCATCGGCTGGATGGCCTTCCGCTGGCCATCGAATTAGCCGCGGCCCGCCTGAAATTTTTGCCCATCTCAGAGCTCCTGGAGCGCCTGGAACACCGGCTGGCGCTGCTCACTGATGGAGCACGCGATCTTCCCAGGCGCCAGCAGACCCTGCGCAATACGCTCACCTGGAGCTACGATCTGCTCAGCGCGGAAGAGCAACTGGTCTTCCGTCTGCTGGCGGTTTTTGTGCGCGGCTGCACCCTGGAGAGCGCGGAATTTGTCTATTCCACGCTGCATCAAAATGAAACAGATGTCATGACTGTGATCACCTCTCTGATCAACAAAAGCCTGCTTCACCAGGTTGAGCGCCCGGGCAGCGGTGCTATCCGCCTGACAATGCTGGAGGTTGTACGCGAATATGGGCTGGAGTGCCTGGCGCGCTGTAACGAAGTCGAGGCAGCGTCCAGGGCACATGCCTGGCATTACCTGGGTCTGGCAGAGAGGGCTAACTCGGAGATGCGCACGACGCGCGAGGCAGAGTGGCTCGATTGCCTGGAGCAAGAATACGCTGATCTGCGCGCAGCCTTCGACTGGTTTCTCTCCCACGAACAGATTGAGGCAGCTTTGCTCTTCTGCGTTGCTTTATGCTTCTTCTGGCTGGTGCGTGATCATCCCCAGGAAGGCTACCACTGGATGACCAGGGTCATGACTGCCTGCGAGAAAGGCGAGGTGGCTCCGGATCTTAAAGCTCGGGGATTTCTGGCTGCCGGGATGCTGGCCAGTTCTCAGGGGGAGTATCAGCGCAGCACAGCTTACTGGCAAAAAAGCCTGGAGATCCGCAAGCAGTTGAATGACCAGGCGGGAAGCGCCTGCGTGCTCCATAAATTAGCTCGCAACCAGGCGCGCCACAATCCTTCCCAGGCATCCCAGCTCTATCAGAAAAGCCTTTCCCTGGCCCGGAAACACGGGGACCTGCTCACGACCATCGATATTTTGCTTTCCCTGGCGGATGGAACAACTGCGCTGGGCGATTTTGCCCGCGCTCGCACCCTCTTTGAGGAGAGCGTGGCTCTGGCCAGGACGCGGGGAGACCAGCGCAGCCTGGCCTATGGCCTGGGCGGCCTGGGGCAAATCGCCATCCGAGAGGGAGCCTACGCCGAGGCTGATAGACTCTTGCAAGAGAGTCTGACCCTCTACAGAGCTCTGAAGGATCGCGTGGGGACCGCGTTTGTCCTGATCTCACTGGGCATCGCTACCCTTTACCAGGGGGATTATAAAATTGCGCGGGCGCTGATCGATAAAAGCGCGTTCACTTCCCAGGCCATGGGCAGCCTCTCTAAAGTTGCCAGTTACCTGGGCCTGCTGGGAGAAGTCGCTCTAAAAAAACAGCGCGATGAGAGCCCGCCCACCCATATACTGTTCAAAGAAAGCCTGAGCTTGCTCAAGGAAGCGACACATGAAGAGGGCCTGGCTTTCAAGTTCTTTACCCTGGGCTGCATGGAATATATGCAGGGCAACTTTCCAGCCGCGCTTCACCTGCTGGAGGAGAGCCAGGCGCTTTTTACCCACCAGGATAACCAGGTGATGGTTGCTACAGCGCTCAGTAAACTGGGGGATGTCTATGCTCGCCAGGGCAACTATCAAAGGGCGCGCACCTTGATGGAAAAAAGTCTGCATCTGACCAGGGAACTGGATGCGCGCTGGATCATGTCATTTCGCCTGAGTAACCTGGGGCTGGTTCTGCTCAACGAGGGCGATCTCTACCGGGCACAGGTCTTGATAGAAGAGGGCGTGGTGGTTGCCAGGGAAATGAACGACCACCGATATCTCGCGGATGCTCTGGGGGTTCAGGGATTATTCCACCTGCATGCAGGCAATTATCCCCTTGCTCGGGCATGTCTCGACAAAAGCCTGGCCCTGGCGCAAGAGGCCGAGGATAGCGCTTCTACCGCCTATCGCCTGGCAGACCTGGGTTTACTCGCCATTTGCCAGAGACGTTTCGCGGCAGCTCGCCCGCTGATCGAGAAGAGCCTGGCCCTGGCGATGCAGATGAACCATCAGTGGTTTATCGCATCTTGCCTGGAGCGGCTGGGCGAAGCAGTAGGAGCACAGGACCAGCCTGTCTGGGCCACGCAATTGTGGGCCACCGCCGCCGCTATTCGGACCACCATTGGCGCTCCTATTCCACCCCTGGAACGCCCCCCTTATGAGGCTGCCCTTGCCGCCGCGCGCCTGCAACTGGGCGAAGATCTCTTCACTGCAAGTTGGGAAAACGGTTTCTCAATGACTGCCCACGAGGTCCTGGCCGGGCAATCCTCTCCTCCAAAGACGGAGGAAACACCTCCCCAGGCGCTTGATATGCCGGTTGATTCTTTGCCAGCAGTCGAAACAGATCTCTCTCAACGCGAACGCGAGGTGCTGCGCCTGGTTGCCAGAGGACTGACCAACCCACAAATTGCCAGGCACCTGGTCATCAGCCCGCGCACCGTCCAGGCTCATCTGCGGTCGATTTACCAGAAATTAGCAGTAACCTCGCGCAGCGGGGCAACACGTTACGCGATCGAACATCACCTTGGTTGAGCAGTTTCTCCGGCTTACGGGGCAAGCCGAAGGCGCATTGCGTTATGAGAGATCGGTTCATCCTCGCTGCCGAGGAGCACTTGATCCTCGTATCAGCAACTGTCCTTTGAGAATCACCTGGCGAGTCGGACGCTGAGGGTCAGCAACGCGTTGCAGGAGCAGATCAATCGCAGTTTGACCAATTTCATAAGTTGGTTGAGCAATGAGAGTGAGAGGCGGCTGAACCAGCGATGCCCATGTGGTATCGTCAAAGGTGACCAGCGCGATCTCATCAGGAATGGTCAGATTGTGCTCTCGAATAGCCTGCAACGCTCCTTCGGCCAGTAAACTATTGGTGGTAACGAGCGCCTCAGGTGGCTGGGCAGACGTGAGCAATTTCAAGGTCGCTGCATAGCCCGCCTCTGTTTTGGGTGGAATGGACCTCATATGATCGGCTGATGACACCAGGCCGTGTTCTCGCAGAGCCTTTTCATATCCTGCACGTCGCTCAACTCCAGTGGTGCTCGTTTCTCCACAAAGGATTGCCAGTCGTCGATAGCCATTCTCGATCAAATGAGTTGTCAGTCGATAGCCAGCATCAATATTATCAATCTGGACCACATCCATATCCCCACTTGGCAGCGAACGGTCAATAATCACCAGCGGAAAGTTCAGGTTTGCGGTCGTGAAACTGCTCAGCGTTTGGCGTGTCGGCGAGAAAATCACTCCTGCAACATTTTCATCCTGCATAAGGCGAAGATAGATAGCTTCCTTCTCTGGATTCTCATCGGTGTTGCACAACACTACACGAAACCCCTGCTCGTAAGCGACGTCCTCTACTGTCCGGCTGATCGCGGTAAAAAAGGGATTACGAATATCAGAGATAATCATGCCAATCGTATTGGATTGCTGGGCGCGCAGGCTCCGAGCCACCAGGTTTGGTCGATATCCCAACCGTTCTACCTCCCTTAGCACACGCTTGCGCACCTCGGGACGCACATACAGGCCGTTGGTAAGCACGCGGGAGACAGTCGCGGTCGAGACTCCCGCTGCTTCGGCAACATCTTTCATACTGGCCATGCAAACACCTCGCAAGCAGATATTTCTCAGATTGCTCGCAAAAAGACGCCAGATACCCTGCGCCTCCGTCGTCCTTCCCACGCGCCCGGCCCTCGTCTCTTTGTCGAGACACATTGTAAACGATACGAGTAAAATATAGCACATTTCTGCCAAATCAGCACTTTCTACTGTAAACGATTTCAATGACTGACGTCAAGATTTACTCTCAACTGAGCTTAATCAAACCAGAATACCAGCAATTTTTTGCAGAAGAAGGTCACAACAAGAAAAAACCTTGACTTTTAGATTGTAATCGATTACAATTGTTCTCAGTGCAGTTCTTGTAGACGTTGAAGTGTCTATGGTCGAGAAAATCAGTGGGCGAATTTTTTACCCAGGCCATCGGGAGGCGATAATGATCACTGTTGATGAACGCCAGATCCAGCTACAAGCCCGGGCGGCAAATAAAGAAGAGGCTATTCGCCTGGCAGGTCGGCTACTGGTGGAGAGCGGATGCATTGAAGCCGGCTATATAGCCAGTATGTTAAAACGGGAAAACGTTGCCAATACCTATCTCGGCAATGGGATCTCGATCCCGCACGGGCTTCCTGAAGACCGGGATCTGATCAGGCAGACAGGCGTAGCGATCGTGCAGATACCTGGAGGAGTGACGTGGAATCCCGGCGAAACCGCCTGCCTGATCGTCGGCATCGCCGCCAAATCCGATGAACACATCGAGGTATTACGACGGCTCACCCGCGTTTTAGGGGATGTGGAACAGGTGGCTCGGCTGACGCGTACAACGGATGCGCGCGATATCATTGAAGCGCTGACGGGAGAGCGTCCTGTCACCCTGGCTGGAGACGGTGTTGCAGAGGATTACCCTCATTTCTTTGAGGCAACGATTATCAACAAGACTGGCCTGCATGCTCGTCCTGCTGCTGTCTTCGTGGATCTCTCTCAACGCTTTCAAGCAGATATCAGAGTCCGTTACGCTGCTTCGAGTGCGAATGGAAAAAGCCTGATCTCGTTGCTCCAATTGGGTGTGGAACATGGCGCAACCATTCGCGTGTCGGCTCAGGGACCTGAGACCGATACTGCTCTTGACGCGCTGCGAACGGCCATCGCAACGGGCCTGGGAGATGAGCCGGAGGAATTCCCCCGGACTTCTGTCAGCGGTCTTCAGGGATGGGCCCCTCAGGCGGCGATTCTGAGCATTGCCGGTATCCCTGCCTCTGGTGGTCTGGCCATCGGGCCTGTCCGCCAGTACATTCAGCGTTCTCTCGTTGTCTCCGACCATCCTGGTGATCCATTGACAGAGGGAAATCGACTCCAACAGGCATTGAACGCGGCCCAGCAAGAGCTTGATCGGCTATATGAAGAGGTCAAGACACGTCTTGGCTCCGGGAAGGCAGCTATCTTTCGCGTGCATGCCGCATTTATCAGCGATGCCGCATTCATCCGGCAAACCATTGCCCTGATTTATCAGGGACATAGTGCTGCCTGGTCGTGGCAACAGGTCGTCAACGAACAGGTGAGCCAGATCCAAAAACTCGACGATCCAGTGCTGGCCGGGCGCGCGGTCGATCTGAGCGATGCCGGGCAACGGGTTTTACGTCACCTGCTTGGTGTGGCCGAAGATCGCCCACTGAACCTGCAAATCCCTGCTATTCTTGTGGCTGACGACCTGACGCCTTCTGATACAGCCGCGCTTGATTCTGATATGATCCTGGGAATCTGCACTGCCAGGGGTGGTCCTACCTCGCACACCGCGATTCTGGCGCGTGGATTGGGTCTTCCTGCTCTCGTTGGTGCTGGCGATGAGGCGTTGCGTGTGGCTGACGGCACTTTGGGTATCCTGGACGGGGAAAATGGGAAACTCTACCTCAAACCGAGCGAGACCGATGTAGAGGCTGCAAGGGGTTTTCAACAACAGTTGCAACGCCAGCAAGACGCGGCCAACAGCACACGTTTTGCGCCAGCACGTACAACCGATGGATATCAGATAGAGGTGGCGGCCAACCTTAACCGCGCAGCCGATGCGACGCAGGCTCTCGAAGCGGGGGCCGAAGGCGTCGGACTCATGCGCACGGAATTTCTGTTCCTGGCGCGAACTTCTGCCCCCTCGGAAGAAGAACAATTCGAGGCATACCGTGATATGGCCCGGGCGCTGGATGGCCGGCCACTGATTATTCGCACACTGGACATCGGCGGAGACAAAGAGGTGCCTTACCTCAACCTGCCCAGAGAAGATAACTCCTTCCTCGGCATCCGGGGCATCCGCCTTTGCCTGGCCCGCCCCGATCTCTTCCTCCCTCAATTGCGCGCAATCTATCGCGCCAGCGCGTATGGACGCATTCATCTCATGTTTCCCATGATTGCCACCCTGGAAGATTGGGAACAGGCGCGCGCCATCACGGAAGAAGTCCGGCAGGAACTTCACGCGCCCCCTATCCCTCTTGGGATCATGATCGAAGTACCATCTGCGGTCATTCTGGCGGATCACTTTGCCAGGGAAGTTGATTTCTTTTCAATTGGCACAAACGACCTGACGCAGTACACCCTCGCTATGGATCGGTTACATCCGCAATTGGCGAAGCAGGCTGACGCCTTACATCCTGCGGTCTTGCGCATGATAGAGAAGACGGTCCAGGCCGCCAAAAATGCAGAGAAGTGGGTCGGCGTGTGTGGTGGCATTGCGGGCGATCCGCAGGGAGCGGCACTTCTGCTGGGGCTAGGTGTCTCAGAATTGAGTGTAAGCGTCCCCAGCATCGCAGCAGTGAAGGCGCACATTCGCAGCCTCTCATATGAAGAAATGCAGCGCCGGGCGCAACGGGCGTTGCAGTGCCGCACTGCGGCGGAGGTTCGCAGTCTATGAAGATCGCGACGGTGACGCTCAATCCAGCGCTCGACCAGACGGTAAGGGTAGACGATTTTCGCCCAAACGCGGTCAATTATGCGCAGACGATGCAATTTGAGGCCGGAGGGAAAGGGGTCAACGTTGCCTCTTTCCTGGCGGATGCTGGTTTCCTTCCCAGCGTAACAGGTTTTCTGGGCCGGAACAACGCCGAGGTCTTTGAGCAGTTTTTCGCCAGCAAGCAGATTGATAATCACTTTGTCCGTATTCCCGGGCATACGCGCATTGGGGTCAAGATCGTCGATGAGATCAATCAGCAGACAACCGACATTAATATGCCCGGTCTTCTTCCCCCTCCAGAGGCCATTGATGCCCTGTCTCAGACGATTGAACAACTTGCGGCCTCCTGCGACTGGTTTGTGCTCTCAGGAACCCTCCCGCCGGGTATGCCGGCAACAACCTACGCGACACTGATTCGGCAACTCAAGGCTCACGGCAAGCAGGTAGTCTTAGACACCAGTCGCGATGCTCTCCGCGAAGGCGTGAAGGCAGGACCGAGCATTGTCAAGCCGAATCTCGACGAATTGCGGCAACTGATGGGGCAGGAGTTGCTGAATGAAAAGGCCATTGAGCTGGCTGCCCGCCAGCTTCTGGAGCATGGCATTCAACTGATCGTTATTTCTCTGGGCGAGCGGGGCGCGATGTTTGTCGATCCAACAACCACACTGATCGCGGTCCCTCCTCAGGTGGCCGTGAAGAGTACGGTTGGCGCTGGTGATGCTATGGTAGCAGGATTACTGGTGGGACAGATCCAGGGATTAAGCTTACCCGCCTGCGCCCAACTGGCCACAGCCTTCTCGCTTGGGAAGATTACCCATGTCGGTTCTCATCTGCCTGGGCCTGAAGAAATTCAGGCATATACCCGGCAGGTTGCTATTCACTCCTGGAGCGCTCTTTCTCCTCACCTATCTTTGTAGTGCGTTCTCGTAGTACGCCAGGCAAAGCCATCTCGCGCTCTTGCCTTGACCTCTTATCGCGCCAGCCCATAACGTTGTGAGCTGGCAACAGGAGCGGGTATGCTGATCGGTCAGCATATTCACAAAGTCGTTTATCTTTCTCATCAAGAGAGGACGAATCAGCATGGCAAACATCGTTGCTATCACTTCCTGTCCGACAGGTATCGCTCATACGTTTATGGCCGCAGAAGGCGTACAACGGGGGGCGGAAGCACTGGGGCATAGCATTAAAGTAGAAACGCAGGGCTCGGTTGGAGCGCAGAACACCTTAACGGAAGAGGATATCCAAAAAGCAGACCTGGTGATCATCGCAGCAGATACAAAAGTCGATATGAGCCGCTTTACAGGCAAATTTGCCTACGAAACGAGCACAAACGCAGCGATTAAAAATGGTCAGGCTGTGGTTAAAGACGCGCTGGCTGCGGCAGAAGCACAGCCCGCCCAGACCACCAAAGCGGACTATATCACGCAGGTACAGACAGCAAAGGCGTCCCGCAGCAAAGCACGGAGAGGACCGTACAAGCATCTCCTGACGGGCGTCTCCTACATGATCCCATTCGTGGTTGCTGGCGGCATTCTGATTGCTCTGGCTTTCGCTTTCGCAGGCTATCAGGTGGCCTTTGATACCTCTAATTCGTTTGGGGCAGCTCTCTTCACCATTGGGGCGAAAGCTGGCTTCGCGCTTTTCGTGCCCATTCTGTCTGGCTATATTGCCTACTCTATCGCTGATCGTCCAGGCCTGGCTCCTGGTATGATCGGTGGTATCCTGGCGGGTATTACTGGCTCTGGTTTCCTCGGAGGGATTATCGCCGGCTTTATTGCAGGCTATGCGGTCTACTGGCTCAACAGATCGATCAAATTGCCGCGCAACTTTGCTGGACTCATGCCAGTCCTCATTCTGCCAGTGCTCGGTTCTCTCATCGTTGGCCTGTCAATGTTTTATGTCATAGGCGTGCCGGTCCATGCGCTCAATGTCGCGTTGACCAACTGGCTGCAAACGTTGCAAGCAGGCAATGCGGTACTCCTGGGACTGCTTCTGGGACTGATGATGGCGTTCGACATGGGTGGTCCGGTCAATAAGGCTGCGTATGCATTCTCCGTTGGTTTGCTTGGCAACCATCTCTATCTGCCGATGGCTGCGGTTATGGCTGCTGGTATGACGCCGCCACTGGGTCTGGCGCTGGCAAGCCTGTTGTTCAAGAATCGCTTTACTGCGGATGAACGGGAAGCCGGCAAAGCCGCGTGGGTGCTCGGATTCTCCTTTATCACTGAAGGCGCGATCCCCTTTGCTGCGGAAGATCCTTTCCGCGTGATTCCCTCCATCATGGTTGGCTCGGCAGTGACGGGCGCGTTATCGATGCTCTTTGGATGCCAGTTGCACGTACCTCACGGTGGGATCTGGGTGATCTTTATCCCAAACGTGGTTGGCAACCTGCCGCTTTATCTGCTGTCTATCGTTGTCGGTACGCTTGTGACAGCAGGAATGCTGTTCGCCCTCAAACGTCCCATTGCCCATGAGGCAACTGCCGAAGTTGAGACAAAAGCTCCCATTCCGGCACTCGTGTAATCGTCAATCATGCTGTGTTCTGGTTTTCGAGCACAAATGGAGCCGCAGTCACAGAAAACTGCTTCACATGCTATCAGGTGAAACAAAGGACAGGAAAAAGCGGGCGAGCGCCCGCTTTTTCCTGTCCTTTGTTTCACCTGATAGGTTCTGTCACACCGGAATACCTGGCTCTTTGCCACGACAGGTGGGCAAGGGATTGTGAATTTCAGCACATTGTCAACAATGTTGACAATGTGCATTGACAAATTAAATGGTTCCATGTTACTCTTGATAAGAGGGTTATGAAATCGATTTCGTTGCATAACATGCCAAATGCCTGGTAGCAAGGAAGTGACTATGGTTCCGGTAAAAATGCGTGATGTCGCGATTCACGCAGGAGTGAGTATTTCAACGATTTCAAAAGCGTTAAGCAGAACGTTCCTGAAACGATTGGCTATGTGGATGAAAAGAGGTGGTTACGCTGTACTCTCATCATGAGGCACAATGATCGTGTCCAGTATGCAAGGAGGATATAGTATGCTTCGACAAAGCAGGATGCAGATACTGTCCGGCGTGAGCGCATTTCTTCTATTGGCAACGCTTCTCTCTGTTCAGATGATGCGTGGAACAGCCGTTTATGCAAGTTACACCGCCACTGTTGATCCCTCACAACAATATCAGACCATTCAGGGCTGGGGAACCAGTATGGCCTGGTGGGCAAATATCATCGGTGGCTGGAGTAATAGCCAACGTGTCGCCCTGGCAGACGCGCTCTACGATCCCTCAAAGGGGATTGGCCTCAATGTGGCGCGCTATAATTTTGGCGCTGATGGGACAGGAAACGTCTGCGAAGGCCAGATGAAGGCCGGACGCAATGTCCCTTCTTTTGAACCCACACAAGGCAATTATGTGTGGACCAATGACGCCAACCAGCTCTGGTTCGCGCAAGCAGCCAAAGCGCGTGGAGCCGATGTCTTTGAGGGCTTCGTCAACTCACCACCTGCCTGGATGCTGAATAACAGTTGCACCGCCGGCGGGCCAGGCGGTGCCGAAAACATCAGTTCATCTCATTACACGGATCTTGCCAGTTATATTGCCACGATCGATAAACATTTCCATGACAGTTTCGGCCTCACGCTGCAAACCGTCGAACCCTTCAACGAGCCTTCCGGCACCTGGTGGACATCCACAGGGACGCAAGAGGGGATGTTCGTTTCTCAGAGCACGCAGAATACCATCATTCCCCTGGTGGCAGCGGCGCTTTCACAAAACGGCGCTTCTGCTTACACATCCGTCTCTTCTCCCGACGATAATACCGTCACCGAGTCAAATAGCGACTATGCGGCCTATTCAAGTACCTCAAAGGCGGATCTTGGCCAGTGGAATACTCATACATATGGCGGCAGCGATAGTGATCGCATCGCGGCCTATACCAATATCGGCCAGATCGGCCAGAAGCGCCTCTGGATGTCTGAATGGGGCAAAGGCGCGCAGGGTACGCA
>WNFN01175476.1_pt2 | contig 13461 bp, 11 predicted proteins | sample 5400161 | NCBI WGS metagenome assembly WNFN01 (sample SAMN13153353, study PRJNA577476) | soil metagenome | isolation source: 80 cm saprolite on Douglas fir-dominated hillslope | place: USA:California | collected 2013-09-17
GCCGCCGTGCCGAGCTGTTGCTGCAGATCGGGCGTCTCGGCCGCCCAACCTGCCATGTAATCCAGCTGCCGGGACTCAGGTTGCCAGCGCAGCAGCGCTCCGCAGGTCCAGCCGACCGACTCGCAGATCGCGCGGATGACTTGCGGGATCGCCGCGCTGGCCTCGTCCGCGCTCGCCAGCAGGCGCGTAACGGCATGCTCCATCGCCTGGCGCTTTTCCGCCTGCTTGCGCTCGGTGATGTCGATGATGGTGCCGATCAGGCCGGCGACGCGGCCCTCCGGACCGGTGAAGGTTGCCTTGTAGTAAATCGTGTCGCGCTGCGTGCCCTCCGGCAGCGTGACGGTCGCTTCATACGTTTGCGTGCCCGGTTCGGCCCACAGGCTCTGGTCGGCGCCGTGCATGCGCTCGGCGATTTCGGGCGCGTGCGGATAGAGCTCGTGCACCGTACGCCCGATGATCGAGGTGCGCGGCCGCTTGAAGAAGGCTTCCCACGCCCTGTTGACGCCGAGGTAGCGGCCGTCGATGCCCTTGAAGAACACCGGATTGGGCAGCGTTTCGATCAGCAGCTCGGTCTTCCTCTGCGCCTCGGCGAGCTCGGCCTGGCTCTTGCGCAGGTCTTCGGTGATTTCCCGGGCGATGCGGTGCGCGCGATGCGTCGAGGTGGAGAGCGAGCCGACCAGCCCGGCGAGCAGCACGCTGATGGCCAGGCCGCCGCTGAGCGCGAGCCACGGCATCAGGGCGTCGCCCGCGGTGCGGAAGCGCTCGGGCGGCGCGCGAGTGGCGCGCTCTCGTAGAGCGGCTCGCCGCCATCGAGCACGCGCAGCTGCAATGCCGCGGCCGCGTGGCGCGACACGATGTCGGCCGCGACGTCGCCGACGTGAAAGGTCACGCTGACCACGCCGGCGAACAGCTCGCGGCGCGCGTCGAGGCTCGTGACGAGGGCGTCGGTGCGATAGACGGCGAGGCGCATGCTCACGCCTCGTTCCCCCGTGGAGACCAGGGCGATGGGACCCGTCGCTACCATGGCTCCGGTATCGCGCGCGCGCTCGACCGCCTGGCGCCGCGCCGCATCGGCCATGAGGTCGAGGCCCATGCCCCGCTCGTTGATGGTGTACGGCGAGAGATAGTCGATCACCACGTATTCGCCGCGCTCGCCCGGCGGCCGTATGGCGAAGCGCGGGTAGCCCGCCGCATGCACGCTCTTGTCGGCGCGCACCGATTTCTCGTACTCGTTCTTCATGGCGCCGGTCACGCGGCGCGCATAGCTGAAGGCGCGAACGTGGCTCGCGCTGCGCGCGGGCCCGAGGTTCTCGATGTAGCGTTCGAAGTTGAGCCGGCTGGTGTCGGGTTTGGCCTCGAGCAGCCCCTGCAGGCCGACGAGGATGATGTGATAGTCCCGCAGCCGCGACTCGATGGCGTTGCGCGATTCGGCGACCAGGGTGTTGAAGCTCGCGCGCGCCGCATGCTCGACTTCAAGGGTGAGCGAGCGCCAGGCGAAGAGCGACACCACGGCGCCGATGCCAAGAATCATCCACGCGGCCGGCTGGCGTAGCCACTGGCGTAAATCGGTTGCGCCCAGCTGCAGGCGGCTACCCTCCCTTCCCCGCGGGCATTGTGCCCGCCGCCGGGGCGCTCCTCAGCCGCGCCCGACGAACGGCATCTTGGTGGCCATGATGGTCATGAACTGGACGTTGACGTCGAGCGGCAGGTTCGCCATGTGCAGCACCGCCGCGCCGACGTGCGCCACGTCCATCAGCGGCTCGGGCTTCACCGAGCCGTCGGCCTGCGGCACGCCTTTCGCCATGCGCGCGGCGAGCTCGGTGAGCGCGTTGCCGATGTCGATCTGGCTCGCCGCGATGTCGTGCTTGCGGCCGTCGAGCGAGATGCACTTGGTGAGCCCGGTGACCGCGTGCTTGGTCGAGGTGTAGGCGACCGACATCGGGCGCGGCGCGTGCGCCGAGATCGAGCCGTTGTTGATGATGCGCCCGCCCTTGGGATCCTGCGCCTTCATGATGCGGATCGCCTCCTGCGTGCAGTAGAACATCGCGTTCAGGTTGATGTCGACCACCGCCTTCCAGGTCTCGAGCGGCAGCTCCTCCATCGGCACCGCGGGCGCGCCCATGCCCGCGTTGTTGAATAGCACGTCGAGTCGGCCCCACTGCTCCTTCAGCTTCGCGAATACCGAATGGACATTCTCGGGCTTGGTGATATCGGCCGGCAGCACCAGGGTGCGCTCCTTGGCGCCGGATTCGGCGGCGGTCTTGTCGAGCATTTCCTTGCGCCGGCCGACCAGCCCGACCTGATAGCCGTCCTTTAGGAGCGCGAGGGCTGCCGCTTTGCCGATGCCGCTGCCGGCGCCCGTGACGACTGCGACTCTTTTCTGCGAGCTCATGGGGATCTCCGTTTGAGAAAGTCGAGCAGGATCTCGTTGAAGCGCTCGGGCCGCTCGATGTTCGGCAGGTGGCCGGCGCCTTTCATGATGACCAGCTCCGCGCCGGGGATGCGCTTCGCCAGGTCGCGCGCGATCTGCACCGGATAGACCTTGTCCTCGTCGCCGCCAACCACCAGGGTGGGGACGCGGATGTTCTCGATCGGCGCGTTGCGATCCTGCGCTACCGATGCCTCGAGCGTCTTGCGGTAGGACTCCTCGCGCACCCGCGCCAGGCTGTCGGCAAGCTCGTCGAAGGTCGCGCGGCGCGCGCGGCTGCCGATCAGGCGCCGCACGGTGTCCGCGGTACGGTTGCGATGCTCGGTGACGAAGCGGCGCACCTCGTCGGTCGAAAGCGAGTCGAAGCCCGGCGTGGTGCTCACCAGCGTGAGCGTGTGCAGCCGCTCGGGAAAGCGCAGCGCGACGTTGCGCGCGATGCGCCCGCCCATCGACAAGCCCACCAGGTGGATCTTCTGGGCGTCGAAATGCTCGACCACCCTGAGGACATCGCCGGGCAGATGATCAAACTGCAGCCCGCCGGCATAGTCGTCGGACTCGCCGTAGCCGCGCGCGTCCCAGGCGGCCGCGGTAAAGCCTGCTGCCGCGAAGGCCTCGATCTGCTGGAACCAGTTGCGCCGGTTGCCGCGGATGCCGTGCAGGAACAGCACCAGCGGCCCGTGGCCCTCGAAGGACACCGCGAGGCGCGGCGCTGGCCCGATGAGCGTGGTCTCCACCTACTCCGCCTTGGCGCCGGAGATTTTCACGGCGCGCCCGCGGCTTTCGAAGTCCCGCGCGATGTAGGCGGCGAACTCCTGCGGCGAGCTGCCGACGACCTCGTAGCCCTTGTCGAACCTCGGGATAACCGAGCTCCATGAACGTCGGCACCTCGGGAAGCAGCGGCGAGCGTTTCGTCCCGCCGATGGCGAGCGGCTTGACGCGCCCGGATTTGAGCGGCCCCATCGAGCTGGCGATGCCGGCGAAGGTGAGCTGCACTTCGCCCGCCATCACCGCCGGTACGGCGAGCGAGATGCCCTTGTAGGGCACATGCACCAGATCGATCCCTGCCTTGTACTTGAGCATCTCGCCCGAGAGGTGCGGCTGGCTGCCGCTCCCATAGGACGCATAGTTGATGCTGCCGGGCTTCTCCTTCGCCAGCTTGATGAGCTCCGGCAGCGTGCTCGCGGGTACCGAGGGATTCGCGACCAACAGCTGCTGCAGCAGCACGAGCATCGTCACCGGGATGAAGTCCTGCTGCGTGTCGTAGGGCAGCTTGGCATACAGATGCGGGTTGATGGAGAACGTCGCATCGGTGGTGAGCAGCACGTTGTAGCCATCCGGCGCTGATTTCGCCACCGCATCGGCCGCGACGATGGTGTTCGCGCCCGGCCGGTTCTCCACCACCACCGGCTGCGCCCAGGCCGCGGTCAATTTCTCCGCGAGCTGGCGGCCGAGCACATCGATGCCGCCGCCGGGCGGATAGGCGACGACGATGCGAACCGGTTTCGCCGGCCAGCTTTGCGCTGCGGCCGCGGCTGCGAACGCGAGCAGGCCGGCGGCAAGGAGTCGTCTCATCGTCTGATATGTTAGCGCCCATGCACTCGAACATGAAGCTGCTTTCCCAGCACACGTTGAACGGTCACGGCGGCATGGGCGAGGGCATGTCGCTGCAGCTCGCGCGCGGCGGCCGGCGCGTGCTGTGGCTCGCGCACGAGAGCGCGCCGAAGAACTTCACCGCGGTCGACGTCACCGATCCGAAGAAGCCCAGAGTCATCGTGCAGACCGATTTGCCGCACGCGAAAATGCGCTCGAACTCGCTCGAAGTCTCGGGCGACCTGATGGCGGTCGCCTACCAAGTGAGCGAATGGGGCCTCAAGCCCGCGGGATTCGAGCTGTTCGACATCGCCGAGCCCGAGCGGCCAAAGTCGATTGCATTTTTCGACGCGTCCGCGCCCCATTCGCGCGGCTGCCATGTGCTCTGGTTCGTCGACGGCGAAACCGTGCACATGGCCTGCGGCGATCCCGAGCTCAAGCCCCACGACCTGAAGGACGACCAGATCTATCGCATCGTGGATGTCCGCAATCCGACAAAACCCAGAGCCGTGGGGCGCTGGCACCTTCCCGGAACCATGAAAGGCGACGAAGCGCCGCCGCCCGAGCGCCTGGCGCCTAAGTTCGACGCCGGTTTTCGCGCGCACAACACCAACGTCTATCCCGAGCGCCCGGATCGCTGCTATCTCGGCTATCTCGACGGCGGCATGATGGTGCTCGACATCTCGGACAAGAGCCGCCCGAAGATGCTGTCGCGCTGGACCAACTCGCCGCCGTATAACGGCTTCACGCACACGGTGCTGCCGCTTTTCAGCCGCAACCTGCTGGTCGTCACCGACGAAGCGATCCAGGACGACGGCCGCGACTGGCCGAAGCTGGTCTGGCTGATCGATGCGCGCGATGAGCGCCACCTCGTCAGCATCGGCACGCTGCCCGTGACCGGCGTGACGCCGCTCCTGCACAAGGGCGGGCGCTGCGGCGCCCACAACCTGCACGAGAATCCGCCGGCACCGGGAGCATGGCGCTCCGATGACATCGTGCTCGGCACCTTCTTCAACGCCGGCGTCCGGGCGTACGACGTGCGCGATCCCTACCAGCCGCGCGAGGTCGCCAGCTTTGTGCCGCCCAAACCCGAGGGGTCGAACGTGCCCACGGCGCAGATCAACGACGTCTTCGTCGATGACCGCGGCATCGTGTTCGCGGTCGATCGCCACGCCGGCGGCTTGTATTCCCTGGAGATGAGCATCTGAAGCCGCTGCTGCCGCAGCACAACCGATACGACTACGTGCCGCTTCCCGAGCGGCGCGACTACAGCTGGCCCGATGGCAAGCGCCTCGCTTTCGTCATCACGAGCAACGTGGAATGGTTCGCCTTCGGCGCCGGCCTCGGCCATGACCCGGCCAAGACCGGCGAGCCGCAGACGCACCGCAACTATTCCTGGCGCGACTATGGCAACCGCATCGGCATCTGGCGCCTGCTCGAGCTGTTCGACGAGTTGCGCCTGCCGGCGGCGCACAACACCAACAGCCTGGTGTACGACTACGCGCCGCAGATCATGGCGGCGATCCGCAAGCGCGGCGACGAGGTCGTGGCGCATGGCCGCAGCAACGCCGAGAACCTGCGCGGCCTGTGGCAGCCCGATGAGGAGCGCATCCTGCGCGAAGTCACCGAGACCATCGCGCGCCAAGAAGGCGCGCCGCCAGCGGGCTGGATGAGCTCAGGCGCCTACGAGACCGCGCACACGCTCGATTTGTTGAAGGAGCTCGGCTACCGCTACGTGATGGACTGGCCGATGGACGACCAGCCGGTGTGGCTGCGCACGCGTGCCGGCCCGATCCTGTCGATGCCTTACCCGATCGAGCTGAACGATTCGCAGGTCGTGATCCACCGCAAGCAGGACGCGGCCGACTTCTGCGACATGATCGTCGACCAGTTCGACGAGATGATCGAGCAGTGCGAGCGCCATCCGCTGGTGATGAATCTCTCGGTGCACACCTACGTCTTCGGCCAGCCGTTTCGCCTGCGACGGCTGCGCGCCGCGCTGCGCCATTGCCAGCAGCACGCCGCTGCCGGACGCGTATGGTTTACCGTGCCGCGCGAGATCGCCGAGTTCTGCTACCGCCTGGAGCCCGGCCTGGTATCCTCCCAGTCATGGGAGGAAGGCCTCAAGGGGAGGTGCTGGGCACCGTTCGCGTCCTGCTGGTCGAGGACGAGCGGGCCTCGGCGATGGTGGTGCAGCAGCACCTGGCCGCGATCGGCTCGGTGCAATGCCGCACCGAGCTCGCCACCACACTCGCCGAGGCGCTGGAACGACTTTCGCGCGAGCGCTACGACCTCGTCATCGCCGACCTGCATCTGCCCGATTCGCCGGCGAAGCAAACCGTGGCGTCGCTGGTGCGTGCCTGCGATTACCCGGTGATCGCGCTGACGGTGGATGCGAGCCCGGAGCTGCGCGCCGTCGCAGTCGCGAGCGGCGCCTACGACTATCTCATCAAGGGACAGCTCGCCGACGGCTCGCTCGAGCGCCCGGTGCGCCTCGCCGCGCTGCACGCGCGCACGCTCGATTCGCTGCGTCACAGCGAGGAGCGCTTCCGCAGCCTCACCGAGCTTTCCTCCGACTGGTACTGGGAGCAGGACGTCGAGTTCCGGCTCACCTTCATGTCGACGCAGCTCGCCCACCGCACCGGGCTCGACGCCTCGGCTTATCTCGGCCGCCGGCGCTGGGACCAGCCGGCGCCGAACCTGAGCGAAGCCGACTGGGCCGCGCATCGCGCGCAGCTCGAGCGTCACGAGCCGTTCCGCGATTTCGAGATGCAGCGCCCGGCGCCGGGCGGCGGCAGCCGCTGGCTGTCGATCAGCGGCGAGCCGATCTTCGACGCCGAAGGAAGATTCAAAGGCTATCGCGGCATTGGCCGCGACATCACCGAGCAGAAGCATGCCGAGCAGCGCCTGCGACTCGAGCACGCCGTTACCCGCGTGCTTGCCGAGGCCGATAGCGTGTCCAGCGTGCTGCAGGGCGTGCTGCGTGCGATCTGCGAAGCCGAAGGCTGGGACTGCGGCCGCTATTTCACGATCCACCCGTCCAGCCGCAAGATGCGCCTCGAGGAGGCATGGAGCATCGGCACGCCGGAGGCCGACCGCTTCATCGCCGAATCCCGCAAGCTCGAATTTGCGCGTGGCGTAGGGCTGGTGGGCGCCGCGTGGCAGACCGGCGAGCCTCTCTGGGTGCCAGACGCGCAAGCCGATCCGCGCGCGCGGCTCGCGTCCGCCGTGCGCTCGCGAGCGGCCTTCGTCTGCCCGGTGCATTCCGAGGGCCGCACGGTCGGCATCCTCGCGCTCGCCTCCTCGCGCAATGTACGCCTGCCCGACAAGCGCTTGATCCAGGCGGTCGTCGTCATCGCAGGCCAGCTCGGCCAGTTCGTGCAGAGGAAGCAGGCCGAGGCGGTGATGCGCGAGAGCGAAGAGCGCTTCCGCAGCCTGGTCGAGCTCTCGTCCGACTTCTACTGGGAGACCGATGTCGAGCACCGCATCACACGCACGACGCACGCGGAGAAGCACCGCCCTGCGAGCACGCCCGTAGTCGGCAAGACACGCTGGGAAGTGCCTTCGATACATCCCGATGAGGCCGGCTGGGCGGCGCATCGCGCGACGCTCGAGGCGCGTCAGCCGTTCCGCGATTTCGAGATGGGCCGCATCGATCCGGAGGGCGAGGCACGGTTTCTCTCGATCAGCGGCGAGCCGATCTACGGTGCGCAGGGCGAATTCCTCGGCTATCGGGGTGTCGGGCGCGAGGTCACCCAGCGCCGCCGCGAGGAGCGCCTGGTCGCCCTCGAGCACGCCGTGGCGCGCAATCTCGCCGAGGCGAAGAGCGTGTCGAGCGCGCTGCGCTCGGTGATGCGCGCCATCTGCCAGGCGGAAGCCTGGGACTGCGGGCGCTATTTCCAGCTCGACGACGCCGCCAATGTCATGCGCTGCGAGGACGTCTGGTCGAACGGTGTCGGCCCGCTCGCGAAGTTCGCCGAGAGCTCGCGCGGCGCCACCATCACCCCGGGGACCGGCCTGATCGGCCGCGTCTGGGAGAGCGGCGAGCCGATCTGGAGCTCGGATGTGAGCCGCGATACGCGCTCGGCGCCGGTGCCGCGCGTGCGTGACGCGGGAGTGCACGGCGCGTTCGTCTTCCCGGTGACCTTCGAAGGCCGCACCGTCGGCGTGCTCTCGATCTCGAGCAGCATCGTGCGCCAGCCCGACGAGCGGCTGATCAGCACGATGCGCGTGCTCGGCGCGCAGATCGGCCAGTACCTGCAGAGGAAGCAGGCCGAAGCCGCGCTCGCCGAAAGCGAGGTGCGCTTCCGGCAGACCTTCGAAATCGCCGCCTCGGGCATCGCGCACGTCGACCTCGCCGGGCGCTTCATCGATGTCAACCACAAGCTGTGCGACATGCTGGGCTACAGCGAGGCCGAGCTGATCGGCCGCACGGTGAAGCAAATCTCGCATCCCGACGATCGCGACCAGACCGATGCCGAGCGCGCCCGCATGCGCGCCGGCGAGGTCTCGTCGGTGCAGTTCGAGAAGCGCTATCTGCGCAAGAACGACTCGGTGCTGTGGGTCAACCTCACGGTGGCGCTGGCGCGCAACGCGCAAGGTGAGCCGCAGTACGAGATCGCGATCATGGAGGACATCACCGAGCGCAAGCAGAAGGAGGCGACGCTGCAGCGCTTCCGCACCGCGCTCGACTCCTCGGCCGACATGGTGTTCCTGTTCGACCTGTCCGCCGGAGGCCTGCTCGATTTCAACGAGAGCGCATGCAAGCACCTCGGCTATACGCGCGAGGAGCTGTTGCGCCTGCGCGCACGAGACATCCGCCCCGATGCCACCAGCGGCACGCTGCGCACCGAGACCGTCGAGCTGCAGGGCGTGGCCGGGCGCACCAACACGGTGATTACCGAGTACCGCCGCAAGGACGGCAGCACCTTCCCGGTCGAGAGCCGCCGCAGCCTGCTCGACACGCCGCAGGGACGGGTCCTGGTGGTGAACTCGCGCGACCTCTCGGAGCGCATGAGCGCCGAGAAGCGCCGCGCCGCGCAGGCGCGCTACCAGAAGAAGATCTCGCGGCTCGGGCAGGCGGCGCTCTCGAAGCGCAACCCCGCCGAGCTGGTCGCCAAGGCGGTGCAGAGCGTGCTCGACGGCCTGGGCGGCGGCGCGGTGGCCTATCTCGAGCGCGGCAGCACCGATCGCGAGCTGGTGTTGCGACGCGTCGCCGGCCTCGCTTCCACGCCGACGGACTCGGCGGCAGTGCGCATCGAGCCGGGCAGCCCGCTTTCGCCGCTCATCGACCAGTCGGAGCCGGTGGTGCTGAACGGCCCCTGGGGGGAGGACGCGCTGCCGCTGCCCTTCGAATGGCTGCGCCGCTATGGCAGCCTGGCCGCCGTGCCGGTGCCGGCCGACGGCGGACCGCGCGGCCTGGTGTGCGCCTTCGCCGAAGCCCCGGGCGCCTTCGGCCCGGAGGAGACGCGCTTTCTCGGCGCCGCGGCGAGCATGGTGTCGGCGGCGCTGCATCGCCTGGACAGCGAGGCGCGGCTCGCCTACCTCGCGCAGTTCGACCCGCTCACCGGGCTGCCGAACCGCACGCTGCTCGCCGACCGCTTCTCGCTGATGATCGTGCAGGCGCGCCGCCGCGGCGTCTCGCTCGGCGTGCTGTTCATCGACCTCGACGACTTCAAGCTGGTGAACGACACCCAGGGCCACGCCGCGGGCGACGAGCTGTTGCAGGAGATGGCGAAGCGCCTGCAGTCGGCCCTGCGCGACGGCGACACGGTGGCGCGCATCAGCGGCGATGAATTTGCCGTCATCCTCGGCGACCTGGCGCGGCCGGACGATGCCGCGCTCGTGGCACAGAAGATCCTCGAGCGTCTCGCGGCGCCGGCGGAGATCCACGGCCAGGAAAACGTCGTCACGGCGAGCATCGGCATCGCCACCTTCCCCGCCGACGGCGACAACGCCGAGACCCTGCTCGGTGCTGCCGACGCGGCGATGTATCGCGCCAAGCAGTCGGGACGCAATGCCTTCCAGTTCTTCACCGCCGAGATCAACCAGCGCACCCGGGCGCGCGCGCAAATGGGCCTCGAGCTGCGCCGCGCGCTCGAGCGGCGCGAGTTCAGCCTGCATTACCAGCCGAAGATCGACCTCAGCAACGGCCAACCCTGCGGCGCCGAGGCGCTCTTGCGCTGGAACCATCCCGAGCGCGGCCGCGTCGCGCCGGTCGAATTTATTCCGGTGCTCGAGGAAACCGGCCTGATCGTGCCGGTCGGCGAGTGGGTGCTGAAGCGCGCCTGCGAGGATCTGAAGAACTGGCAGACCCTCGGCGCACCCGCCATGCCGGTCGCGGTCAATCTCTCGGCGCGCCAGTTCCGGCAGCATGACCTCGAGGAGCGCATCCGCGCCATCGTCGCAGCCGCCGGCATCGATCCGTCGCTGATCGAGCTCGAGATCACCGAGAGCCAGCTGATGCACGATCCGGACCACGCCATCAAGATGCTGCGCGCGCTCGGCGAGGCCGGCGTGCGCATCGCCATCGACGACTTCGGCACCGGCTACTCGAGCCTCGCCTATCTCACGCGCTTCCCGCTCGCCTCGCTCAAGATCGACCGCTCCTTCGTCGCCGACGTGCTCGACGACGAGGCCGACGCCACCATCGTGCGCACCATCGTCGACATGGCGCACACCCTGGGCTTCACGGTGATCGCCGAAGGCGTCGAGCTCGATTCGCAGGCGACTTTCCTGCGCGCGCTCGGCTGCGAGCAGGCGCAGGGCTTCCTCTTCGCCCGGCCGATGCCGGCGGCCGAGTTCAGCGCGCTGATCGCCGCGCGCCTGGGCGTCAAGGCCGGCAGCCGCCCGCGCATCGGCGCCAAATCCCGCGCCCGCAAGTCCGGCTCAACCCGCTAGTTCGGCCTTTAAGGCGCGGATCTCGGCCGCCGCATCCGGCGTTGATGGAAAGCGCCGCTTGGCCGCGCGGTACCAGTAACGCGCGTTAGGCAGGTCGCCTTCCATGAGGTGCACGATGCCGTGCGCCCAGCAGGCCAGCGCGGACCCCTCATCCGCCTGCACGATCTCGTGCGCCGCCTGCCAGTCGCCAGCCTCGAGGTGCGCGATCGCCTCTGCCATTTGAACCCGGGTTAGCGGCATGAAGGCTAATCGACCCGCGCGCCCGACACCTGCACCAGGCGGCGCATCTTCTCCGATTCGGCGGCGACGAAGCGCGCGAATTCCTCCGGCGTGTCGGCGACGATCTCGAGCCCGAGGCCCTGCAGGCGTTCGGCGACGCCCGGATTGCGCAGCGCCTTCGCGATCTCGGTGTTCAACTTCTGCACCGCGGCCTTCGGCGTGGCCGCCGGGACGGCGAACCCGTACCACACGTTCACCTCGAATCCGCGCAGCCCCGACTCGTCCGCCGTGGGCACCTCCGGCGCCTGGGGATGGCGCTGCAGCGCGGTCACGGCGATGGCGCGCAGCCGGCCCGAGCGCACGTGCGCGATCACATTGGAGAAGTTGTCGCACATGAGCGGCACCCGACCCGCGAGCAGATCCTGCGCCGCGGGCGCCGGCCCCTTGTACGGCACGTGGACCAGATCGACCTGCGCCGTGCTCTTGAGCAGCTCGCCGCACAAATGGCTGGTCGTGCCCGCGCCGCCGGAGGCGAAGCTGAGCACGCCCGGCTTCGCCTTGGCGAGCGCGATGACGTCATTCATGGTCTTCACCGGCAGCGACGGATGCGCCACCCAGAGATTGGGCGTGGTCGCGGCATCGATCACCGGCGCGAGGTCCTTTTGCGGATCGAAGCCGAGCTCCTTGTAGAGCCACTGGTTGGTGGCGAGGATCGCCGAGGGCGCCATCAGCACGGTATGCCCGCTCGCATCTCCCTTCGCGACCGCCGCGGCACCGATGTTGCCGCTCGCGCCGGGGCGGTTGTCCACGATCACCGGCACGCCGGTCGACTGCGAGACCAGCGGCGCGATGGCGCGCGGGATCAGGTCCGAGGTGCTGCCGGGAGAGAACGGCACGACGATGGTGATCTGCCGAGAGGGAAAACTCTGCGCGTCGGCGACGAGCGGCGCAAACAGCAATGCAAGCATGGCTAGGCGCATTCGTATTTCCTTAGGCTCGCGATCATCGAAATCCTGAGCATGTACTCCCGCTGCGCCGCGCGGTCGGACGCCGCGTGCGCGAGCTCGGCGCGCCAGCGGCGCTGCTCCCCGGCATCGTGCATCTCGAGATGGCGCTTGTTGGCAATCGTAATGCGGTTCACGTACTCGAGCGCGACCGGCCGGCGCTGGCGCTCGTAGCGCTCCAGCTCCTCGACCGGTTTCTCGCCGCGGATCACCGCGGCCAGCTTCTCGGCGAGGTTGAACGCGTCGTGGATGCCGCCGTTCATCCCCATGCCGCCAAGCGGATTGTTGAGGTGCGCGGCGTCGCCGGCGAGGAACACGCGCCCGCGCCGGTAGCTCTCGGCGACGCGCTGGTGCACCGAGTAGAGAGTGCGATGCGCGATCTCGTAGCGGCCGGGCTTGGCGTGTACCCGCTGCAGACGCCGTTCGATGGAGGCGTCCGACAGGATTTCCGCTTCGCTCTCTTCGGCGCGCGTCGGGAACATGGCGCGCCAGACGTCGCGCACGCGCAGCAGGAAGAACCACTCCTGCGGGTCGGCGAAGTAGCTGACATCGGCAAGCCGCGGCACCACCTGCGCGAAATCGAACGGCGTGCTGGCGACGAGGAAGCGCTCCGGCCAGGTGAAGCCCTCGAGCGCGATGCCGAGCGCCTCGCGTACGCGGCTCCTGCCGCCGTCGGCGCCGATCAGCCAGTCGGCGCGCAGCCTCGGCCAGCACGTGGTTGAGCCGGTACTGCTCGCACTGCACGCGGAACGGATGCTGCGTGTCGTCGGCGAGCACGCCGAAGTCGAGCTCGGCGATCCAGCCGGCGCGGTCGCGGTATTGCACCTGGCGCGCGATGCGTCCCATCTCGATCAGCCGCGCAGTGGCGCCGAAGCGCGCGAGCAGGTCGAGCGTCGGCGGCTGGAAGGTGGAGGCGCGCAGGCTCTGCGGCAGCCGCGCCTCGGCCTCGAGCACCGTGACGGCGATGCCGGCGTCCGCGAGCACGTTGGCCGCGGCGAGCCCGACCGGCCCGGCGCCGGCAATGAGCACGCTCATGCTTTCGCAGGAAAGCTAATTGACAAAGCTAATTCTCGGAGCAGAGAATGGCCGCGTCAATGGCCCGGTCCCGGCGCAGAAGCACGCCCCCCGCCACGGTGTCGCGCACCGCGCTCCTGGTCGACGGCTCGGACGCCGAGTTCCGCGGGCTGATTCATGATTTGATCGCCTACGGCCACCGGCTCGACCATTGCCGCGACGCCTTCGCCACCCTGGTCGGCATGTCGGGCGCCCAGTACGAGATCCTGATGCTGGTGAGCCGCGCCCCGGGACTGCTCTCGGTCG
>WNFN01046835.1_pt1 | contig 13448 bp, 12 predicted proteins | sample 5400161 | NCBI WGS metagenome assembly WNFN01 (sample SAMN13153353, study PRJNA577476) | soil metagenome | isolation source: 80 cm saprolite on Douglas fir-dominated hillslope | place: USA:California | collected 2013-09-17
TTGTTCACGCAGGTCCGCGAAAGCATTGCAAGTTTGGCCTGCGGATTTTTTGCCGCCGCAAAAGATCGGGCGGCTGTGAACCAGGAAGCGGGGGACTTCCCTTCCATCGAAACTTTTTTTCGTGGCCGCGGAATAACTTGGCTCTCTTCGCCGCGGCGAATAGAGTTTACTTTTCCTCTTCGCTGCGAAGGAATTCGTAGCGCTCGATCGCGGCAACCACGCCGATGGCGCCTTCGTCGCGCGGCTCGGTGCGCTGCACGCGCCCGAGGCAGCGGACACGTACAGGTCCGGCCAGAGTAATCTCGTTGGGCAGGGTCAGAAGAATCTCAACGGGCGAGCCTTCCCTGACATCCTTGGAAAGAAAGAAGTAGACACCGCGGGAGCTGACGTCCCGTGACTCGGTGCTGGTTTCACCAACCGCGGCTCCCGTAGTCCAACGAACAGTGAGCGGCAGCCGCATGGAAAAGCGCTGGGTAGTGCGGCGTTCGGAACCCGTCAAGGAAGTCCTCCTGATCGAAGAGAGAGTGTATCCGGGTAAGGCCCAGGTAACAATAGGACTCCGGATACAAAAACGATTCAATCTTGAGAAGTACCGATGTACTAGGACGGGTCCGGAAATTGGAACTTCTGGGGCATGTTGAACGTTGAAAGGTCCGAACGTCCCGGAGATGCGTCCGGGATGCAAAATACACATCTGAACGTCCCTACAGGGGAGGAATTCTCGATCCTCGGTTGCGGTGTAGCTTCGATAGGAGTTCCGACCGGGCGGAGATCTCCGCCGGGATTCGATCAGAAGGGGGAGGAGGGGCCCCCTGTTTTTTGTAAGTGTTGCATCTAAAGGGTTTAGCTGGGGCGTAAGTCTTTTGTTTGCAACACTTGCGGGGAGATCTGTAAGTGTTGCAGCTAAAGGACTTAGAGCAAGAGTGAGGAGTGGGCCGGACAGGGTCGGGGCAGGTCAGTGGACAGTGGTCAGTGGAGAGAAAAACGGCGGAAGCAAACCGGAGAGAGGCGAGCCCTTTCCGACCGGGTCGGAATCTTCGATCGGAGCTCCCTTCGGGGCTCAGGGTAAACGGGCGAGGATTAGACTTAACAAACACGACGAGAGAATGGCATACCTCACTTAAGTTGTTAAGTGTTTTGCAGTGAAAAATCGAAATTGAGGGTTGAACGGTTATTAGGGCGGGTTGAACGGTTAGAAAACGTCCCGTCTGTCCCCAGTTTTCCCAGTTTTCCGTCTGTCCCCAGTTTTCCAGTTTTCCAGTTTTCCCAAAAAACATTTTTAGTATTGGCGAGATGAGAGTTGGCGAAGGGTATTGAATGCGTGCAAGGGGAGAATCGCCAGCAAGGATGCCGACGCTACAAAGGCGGAAGCGCGTAGCTGGAAAAAGCTAGGGCAAAGAAATAGGACGCCTGCCAAGGGCCGTGATGCACTACGACTGATCGATCAGGCGGTGGTGAATCGCATACAACGCCAATTCGAGGCGGTCGGAGACGCCGAGCTTGTCGAAAATATTGTGCAGATGGTTCTTGACGGTTTGCTCGGAGATGAAAAGCTTTTCGCCGATTTCCTTGTTGCGGAAGCCTTGGGCGACAAGCTGGACGATTTCTTTTTCACGGTCGCTGAGCAAGGGCTTTTCGCGGCGCGGGCCGGATTCGCTGGACTTCGAGAAGGCTTTCATGACCTCGGCGGTCATGCGGTTGTCGAGCCAGATTTCGCCAGCGTGCACGCGATGAATGCTTTTCACCAGGAGATCGGTGGCGGACTGCTTCAGGACCACGCCGCGCGCGCCGAGGCGCATGGCGCGAACAACATCGCGGTCGTCTTCGGCGGCGGTCAAAACAACGACGCGGGTGGGCAGCGTATCGAAATTAACTTCCTCGAGCACAGCCAAGCCGTCTTTGTCCGGCATGCGCAAGTCGAGGAGAAGAATATCGGGCTTGAGCTTGGCGAGGAGCTTGATGCACTCCGCGCCGTTCTGGGCTTCCCCGACGATGGTGATATCTTCGTCGGCATCGAGAAGCTTCCGGAGGCCATCGCGAAAGATTGCGTGGTCGTCGGCTAGTAGTACCCGTATCTGCGGTTTCGTTGTCTTTGCCATATCATGTCAGGGTTTCTAAGACAAACCCTGAAACCCGTCATCCGAGCGGAACTTCTATCGTTAAACGCGCTCCATGTCCCGGGCTCGACTCGACAGTCAGAACCCCGCCGACGGTACGCGCGCGTTCCTTAATGGAAATGGGACCCAGCCGCAAACGATCCAATTCATCGCCGGTGAACCTGCCGGCAAAACTAAACCCCTCGCCGTTGTCGTCTACTACAAGTACTAGACGGCTGTCATCCTGTGACAGTTTTACCACGACATGGGAAGCCTTGGCATGCTTTTTTATGTTGTTGAGTGCTTCTCGGTAAATCTGGAAAATCTCGCGGCAGACGCGGTCGGGAGCGCGCAACTGGGCTGAATCGATCAGCAAATCAAGGGCGACGGTGGATTCGTTGCGATAGCGTTCTGCAAAACCGCGCATCAGGTCAACCAAATCGGCGCTCTGAACGCGGAGTGGACGGAGGTCCGTGACGATCTGGCGGAGCTCGGCACCCTCATTTTTGACCGTCTTCTGGAGGCTGGCCAGTCCGCTGGCGGCGTATTCCGGGGCGGCGGGAACCCGGCGGCGGAGGACATCCAGCTGGATTTCGATGCTCAGAAGGGTCTGAAGAATTCCGTCATGAAGATCGCGGGCGATGCGGCTGCGTTCGGCTTCGATGGCGCGGGCGCGTAAGTGCCTCAAAAGAAAGATGTTTTCCAGAGCAGGAGAAATGTTCCCTGCTATGCTTTCGAGCCAGGCTAAGTCCTGTTTTTGGAATGGCTTACGGCCATTCAGCAGAAAGATCCGGCCGCTCGCTTGGCCTGCCTGATCAAATGCCACGGTCAGAAAGGAGTTCACTTTGAGCTCCTGCTGTGCCGGCCCGGGCAGCCGCGGCAGATTCTTTATCACCCTCCCGTCCCGCCGGTCCCACCCGAAACCGGAACCCGGCCCAATAAGCGAGTTCCAGCAAATCGCGGCGTCCATGTCGTCCAGTAAAAAGCCGTCAGTGCGCGAGATGGGCATGCTTTCCGGCACCAGGCGCTCGCTTTCGCCCGCTTTCAAGCGCCAAAGAAAAATACGCTCGAGATCGGTGTCGCGGTAGAGCATGAGAGCCTCTTCCGCGCCAAACGTCGTCGCGAGCTCGTCGAGAAAGAGCCGCAGGGATTCCGCCAGCCCTTGATCCACTTGCATGGTTGCGTTGATGCGTGAAAAGAAATCGATTTGCGCCACAAACCGCCGGTTGAGGTCACCGAGATAGGCGAGGCCCGCACCTCCGGCGAATGTTCCGGCCAGCAGCCCCAGCCAGGCAACCACTCGCATCCAGTCCATTTCGCCACGCCCCGCCGTGCGCAAAACCAGGACCAAAGAGAGGGCACCGGCAAGGGGGACGGTTAATCCAACTCCCCAGCGAATGCCTCCCGCGTAGCAAATGAACATGAACGGAAACCAAACCGGAACGGTGGAAGGACTGAGGTACATGAAGAAGCCGAGAGCGAGAAGATCGCAGGCCAAGGGCAAATGCCAGGAACGTTGGCGCAGGAGGCGTTCGATCTGCGTAACGAGGAGCGCGACAATCAGATAGGCAACCAGGAAAGAAAGCGAGCGGTGCGTTTCACGCGAGGGGGGTCGCTCGAGAACCGCGAGCAGCGCCAGCAAAATAAAAATCGGGCGCGCATAAACGATTTGGCGCTCGAAATGGTGGCGATCCGTTTGATGGGGGCTCATGCGCGGGGACGCGTCCTATGCTTTGAGTCTAACAAGTTACGCGCGCTTCGTGGTGCGGCGTGTTCCAGCCTGCAACGAGCACAAAGTACGAAGAGCGAAGAAAGTTTAGGCTATGGGGCCGGCGTAGCCCTTCGACGTGTGAACTTGGCAATGGCGGGTGGCGGTGAGACATGCAATTCGACGGGATAGTCGGAGGAGCAGTAGGGCTAAGCGGATAAAAGGAAAAAAGCGGTATCAGTTCGGCTGAAGACCCCCGGTTTGCGAGGAGGCCTGGCCTACGTCTTTTTTTTCATAGATCATTACCGTGAAAGGAGGGTTGGTACGGCGCCAAGGGACCGTACATGTAGCAGATATCACGATAGAGAAGTTTTCCGTGGACAATGGAGACGGGAACGTAAAGCTCGCGTCCGTTGTCGATTTGAAAATCTCCCCAATTCCCCCAGGTATACCAAGCCATTCCGGAAGCGATGAGAATGATTGCTGCGCGCGCGATCCATTCAGCGGACGTGGAAGGCGATTCGGCGTATGACGAAGTCGCTTGCACTGCATGCACCGGCAAACCAACCGTGGCGATGGAGGCCCGGTCCATTTTTGAATGCTGCCAATTCAAACGCTCCCGTGCGCTTTTCATTCAAATGCACCGGCTGGATACGTTAAACATTTGCCAGAACCACCATCTCACCTAAATAGAACCAGAGGCGCTGCCGTTTGAGAGCGGCGGGCAGAATCGAGTCCAGCGCACCAGCCAATGGGGTAAAGACACGGCTGTAGCTGCTGCTGCGCGCATAGTGCGCGAGCGCATAGCCGACTGTTACAGCCTTGGCCAGCGGACGAATCTCGACAGAGCGAAAGCCGATTTCTTTCAACAGAATTCGGAGCGATTCGGGACTGAAGAACCATAGATGTTCGCGTGAGGTGTAATGAAACCATTGCCTGCCCATTAGACGCCACGACAAGCTGCCCGCTCTGGGTGTGGTCAGGAGCAGAACGCCTTCGGAACCCAGCCGCTGTTTTGCCCATTGGAGGACCGTTCTTGGTTCTCGGACATGCTCAATGAAATCAAACATGGTGATGGCCGAGAATTGGCCCTCGGGGTTCGTCGCGAAAGTTGCCTCCTGGACCTGGCCGCGATAGACACGCCCTGGGCCGAGCAGCTTTTCACAGGCGTTCGCGCCAAATTCGGAGTACTCAACTGCAAAAGCATCCCACCCCGTCTCCTTTGCGAGGTCTGCAAGATAACCAGTCGCGCGCTTCATTTCGCGAACGATCTGAGGATTCAATTCACTCTGGTAGTGAACAAAGTAGGACGAGTTGTAAATCTGCCCGAGGGTCTCGTCGTCGGGTTGCGGAAAAATGGACTCCAAGCCGCACTTTGGGCATCTCCAATGATTTGGAACTTTCTCGCCAAAACGCAGAATCATTTTTGCGGAACAGGCAAGGCATGGATACATGGAAACCCGCTCGCTCATTTTAATGAAGCACGGACGACGACACCCAGAGGCGTTCCGTCCGGGACGTCGGCAGTCACGTCCAAAGTACCGCACTGGGTATCAACCCTCGTTCCCGCGGGCGGCAATTTACAGCCTGATCGGCACAACAAAGTTGCACGGTACGGCCCTAAGCTCACGTTTACGTTTGAGCCACTCAGGAATGGTGACTCCGAATTCATCTCGCTAGATCTCCTGGACGACCGGGGAAGAATCCCACTTCCCCGTGGTGCCTCCCGTTCAATCATTTCGCCCGGGCTTCTTCTTTTCTAAGACGCTCACGATGTAAGGGGGGTACGGTGCACCAGGTAGCGGCCCAAATTGCCCGACCTGCACATAATTCTCCATAATCCATTTATAAATCGAGTGATTGTAGCCATCGTTCATGAAACCCCGCACTCCGTATTCAATCAAGTTGCGATTCGCAATCAGAACATACTGCACTTGATTGGAGGCCACTTCATCGATGAACTCTTGCTCCTGCTCGGGCGCCAGAGATCCAGGCAGTAGCGAATACCATCGGCTGGGAGCCTCCATCCCAGCGAAAACATACAGGCTGGGCGGCTCCGGCAACACCAGAATGTCTTTTCCGTTCCGCGTATGTGTCTTCATGAAGGAAATGATTTGTGGAAACAGAGTCGCGACGTCGGATCTGGTGTAAAAACTTCCGTATTCCGTAGCTAACCGCGCCGGAAGCATCTGGGGTTTCGGAAAAAAAAGGAGAAACAACATTCCAGCTTCGGCGGCCAACAGGCTCCCCGCCACTAAATCGCCACGCTTCGCATCCAATGACCGTGACCGGCACGCCCAGCGAATAATTCTGTAAACCAGAATGACAAAAATTAAGAAAGCGGGAACGTTAAAAAAAACAGAGCACTTGTAGAGTGTGGGCTGAAGTTCCATCATCTGTCGCACGGCGACCAAGCTGGCATATATTCCAAGCCCGGCTTCTTGAACAACCAGTGCGCTACTCTGCGCTCTCCGCAACTTCCAGAGAGCGTGAATTGTAAAGCCCAGGACAAGGAAGAATATTCCTTTTGGACAAATTCCTTGAATCAGAGGGATTAGCAGCAAGCGCGTCGCCCAGCCGGAATCCCCGACTACTCCCCATGGAAACAAGACCACGTATACCAATGCTGAAATCCACATGGGGAAGAGACTCACAAAGGCCGCCACTGCAATCGACAAACGCGAGCTTAGCCCTAGTTTTTTGACGGCAGATACGGTCACACACGCAACGAGAGCCCACAGGGCAATCCCTAGCAGCGTGAATTCCATCGCCTCCAGCAATTCAGAGGGCACAAAGCGAAAACCCTGTTCTGGCAGCGTGATTTTCCCGAACGTGCGCATGAAGTACGTTCCAGGCGTCGAAATCCAGTTCTCAAGAAAGATCACTTTGGCCGAGAGTTTCCAGACAAACCATGCGTAGCCGGCCAATGCGGGCAAGAGGCCTGCAAAACACACGACGATATTCCGAATGAACTCGGGCACTGAACGCCGCAGCAGATAACTGGCCACGACCTCGAAACCAAGCAACACCAAGCATGCAAAGCCGACTTCCTGCTTCGTCAGAATGACAAGACCGCCCAATAGGGCTGCTAATCCGAGATGCAGCGTACGTAAACTGGAAGCGTGGCGCATTGTAAAATAGAGGCATGCCAATCCGAGAAATGCTCCCAGCGCGGCCGCATAACTGTATGGAAAGATGAAGTTGCGTATGAACGGATAGAACGCCTCTACCAGGAAAAACAAGGCTGGGACCGTGCTGCCCACTAACCCTAGATTGAAGAAGCGCGCAGTTTCAAATGTTAAAAGGGCAGTACCTATCGTCAACGCCAAACCGAAAATATACAGCACGGTTAGATGAACTCCGAAGATTCGGAACAGCAGCGCCTTCAGATACGGTGCAAGAGGCCCATACATGTACCAAAGATCGCGGAACAATAGCTTTCCTTTAAGTATTTCCGCAGGAACGTAAAGCTCTCTTCCATTGTCGATCTGGAAGTCTCCCCAATGACCCCACGTGTACCAAGCCAGCGCCCCAGTCACGCTGACTATTACTGCTCGCGCCATCCATATTTGGGCTGTGCTTTGACTCTCGTGGGAGGCGCCACTTGGCCCCTGAAATTCGTGTGCATTCGGAAAGTCTGCAACCGCTTCGGTCATGGAAGTAACGCTCATGCAGTTCCCCTGACTAGTCCAACGATGCCCTAACCACCACACCCAAAGGCCTCCCGCCCGGCGCCTCGGTGATTATTGGCAAGCAATGCAACCGCATACGAGCTTGCAAATACTGGCCCTGAAAACCTGCGTCTGAAAGCCTGTGGACGGCCTCGGCCACCGCTTCGGGCTCGATTCGTTGCATGCAGATGTTGTTTCCGTTGCACGGGGGCTCGTCAGCCTCGTACAGGCATGGGCTGCAAAAAACGGGTGCGTAAAAAATCTCAACAAAGGGCAACTCTTGCCCGTAATGTTCGGGGTTCGCTGGTCCAAAGAGGCAAACAGTTGGCCGCCCCAGCGCGATCGCCATGTGCATTGGACCCGTATCGTTCGTCAGAATGCAGGCAGCACCATCAAGCAGCGCAAGGAGTTCACCGAGGGTCAGGCGCCCCGCGGTATTGACTACTCGAAACCGCACATCGGGAGTGAGCCTTTCGAAAAGACTCTGTACGAATTCGGCTTCATTCGGAGCTCCCATCAACGCAATCTGTTTCCCGGAATAGACGAGCTGACCGATGGCCTTGATCACGCTCTCAGTTGGCCAGCGGCGCTCCAGCAGCAAGTCCGACGCATTTGGATTGACCACGATGTAAGGCGTTCCCGGCTGCCATCCGGGAGTTTGGGCTAAGAGACGACCCACCGCTGATCTCTCATCGTCATCGACTCGAATCGGTCCCGTAAGCTCGCTTTGACCGGCGGGGACTCCTGCCACTCGGCCAAGCTGAAGATATAACTGCCGCACCGGCATGCGCGTGTTGAAATACACCAGGTGTGTATAAATACCTTTCTTGAAGGCTAGACTGTAGCGGTAAAAGCCCAAGCGGTTGCGCGTAACAGCGCAAAGCGCGAGAAGTGATGCGAACCCGGAATAAACCTCAAGGTCAAAGTATAAATCGGCTCGCTGTCGAATGAGGGTTGCAATCGTCCGAAGAGTGGTTACTCCCATCGCAAGCAGACTGCGGTCGTCTAGCGTAAGAATTTGGTCAACGCATGAAAGCCGCGTTAAAAGTTGCTCATTGGATCGCAGCGTAACAAATATGAGTCTCGCGTCAGGGTAGCGCCGCTTTAACGCTTTCAACAGAGGCATCGATTGTAAAATGCTTCCCATGCCAATCAATTTGGCGACAATGATTACCTGCACGTTTTCCGATGTGATTGAGTGATCGCGTCGCAGCAGCCTGCCAAGCAACCGCGCGATTCCGTTGAACAGAAACGCCACGGGAACGGCGATGATTCGATCCGCAAAAATTCGTCCCTTGTGAGTCATGGAAAGAGCTTGGTTCGCAGAACCTTAGCCAGAACCGGTTAGCTTGCTAACCCTTGGCAGACTAGAATAACAACAGCGAGCAGGCAGATTGGTTCAAGAAGCGGCTGGCCGTGTCCTAGATCAAACGCCCCCGCCCACTTTTCGACGCGCGGAAATTAGCGTAAACTAAAGTAGTTCCGCGGATGGTGGGAGTAGCTCAGCTGGTAGAGCGTCGGTCTGTGGCACCGAATGTCGCGGGTTCGATCCCCGTCTCCCACCCCAACTTCAATTTCCGCAATAAATCAAATCCACTCTGTATTTTTGAAAAACGCGATCTGCCGTCAGCAGAGTCATTTGTTCCGAAACTGCCTGGGCGATGAGCATCCGGTCAAACGGGTCACGATGATGGTTCGGCAACTCATCCAGTGCTTGTGCGTGAAGATGAGTAATATCCAGGCGTTGTAGGAACATGACTCGCATTGCTCGGGTCACAAATTCCGCCGGCCGCTCCGGCAGAACCAGCTTCCCGGTTCCAGCTTTGATGATGATTTCCCACGAACTCACCGCGGAGAGGTATAGTTCGGATGAATTGTCTGCCAGCAGTTCAAGTGCTTGATGGTTTAGTTTGGGTCTTGAAATAAGGCTGTGAATGAGTACGCTGGTATCCACCAGGTATTTCACGACTTCCTTCTTTTCCTCGGTTGCCGGCCCTCAAACAAATCCAAAATTTCGTCCGGCAACGGCGCATCGAAGTCGTCGGCAATCTTGATCGTATCGCCATAGATTCCGAGTTTTCGCGCAGGCTTTTCCGTGGCCACAGGAACCAGGCGGGCGACAGGAACCCCGCGGTTGGCGATGGTAATTTCCTCGCCGGCGGCCACGCGGCGCAGCAACCGCGAAAGATGCGTTTTCGCTTCGTGCGTGTTGACTGCTTTCATGTCACCATACTAGACTAAGTTACTGGACTAAGTCAACTTTAGCCGTTTTTCCTTTCCCCTCATTCCGCGTCTTCCCGGCTCAACGCCATTGATCTCTCGTTCCCCACCGCGAGGGAGAAAAACGCTAGGCGCACTGCTAATTTCGCATTTCGCCATTTTCTGCCTATCATGATTCATGATCAGCATCCGTTGTCGCGGCGTTCTCTTCGATCTGGACGGCGTGTTAGTGGATTCCACGCCAGCGGTAGCGCGGGTGTGGGCGTGGTGGGCGCGTGAGCACGGGTTCGATCCCGAAGAAGTCGTAAAAAAAGCGCACGGGCGTCCGAGCATCACCACCATCCGCGAGTTGCTCCCCGACGCGGACCACGCCGCGGAGGATCGTGAAGTGGAACGGCGCGAGATCGCCGACGTGGAAGGAGTCATTCCCTTGCCCGGCGCGATGGAATTGCTGCAGGCGCTTCCACTGGAACGCTGGGCGATCGTGACCTCCTGCACGCGGGCGTTGGCGCACGTGCGCATCGCTGCGGCGGGACTGCCGAAGCCCAATCACCTGGTCACCGCTACCGATGTGCGCCATGGCAAGCCGCACCCCGAGCCCTATCTGAAAGGCGCACAAATCCTCGGCATACCCGCGGACGACTGCCTTGTAATCGAGGATGCTCCCGCGGGAATTCGCGCCGGCAAAGCAGCGGGTGCACGCGTCCTGGCCTTGCGCACTACCGCGAGTGACGCCGAACTCCAGCAAGCGGGCGCGGACTGGATTGCCGATGACTGCGCCGAATTTTTTCTGGAATCCTCGGTGGCAGGCGAAGAGTTTTTGCGTATCGGCCGTCGAACAAAATAGTCCTGGGTGTCGAATAAACAGGTAGAATCTCAACTTTGTCGACCCACGAAATACGAATTTATTCCGAGGAGAGCAACGATGATCCGTGTGAAAAACTTGAGCATGCTGCTGGCGCTGGCTCTGTCCATGACGGCGATTGCCGCGCGAGCTCAGGATAAGAATGCCAAACCTGCCGACAAGCCCGCCGAAGCCGCCCCTGCTGCACCGCCCAAGGAAGAATCTTCCGTCACCGATCACAGCATCAAAATCGGCGGCCAGACGATTCCCTACAAGGCGACTGCCGCAACGATTCTTTTGAAGAACGAAAAGGACGAGCCCACGGCGCTCATTTATTACACCGCCTACACGCGCAGCGACATCAAGGATCTGAGCCAGCGCCCCGTCGCGTTCGTTTACAACGGCGGGCCGGGCTCTTCCTCGGTATGGCTGCACATGGGCTCATTTTCGCCGCGCCGCGTGATCACCGTGAACGCCGATGCCACGCCTCCCGCTCCCTACAAGCTCTCCGAGAATCCGCACTGCCTCCTGGACAAAACGGATTTGGTCTTTCTTGACCCCGTGGGGACGGGCTTCAGCCACGCCGTCGGCAAAGCTCAGGACAAGGATTTCTGGGGCGTCGATCAGGACGTCAAGTCCTTGGCGCAATTCGTCAACACTTATATCAGCCGCAACAGCCGCTGGAATTCCCCGAAATTTCTCATCGGAGAAAGCTACGGCACCTTCCGCTCGGCCGCGCTTTCGAACTTTTTGCAGTCGCATGACGGCCTGTACTTCAACGGCATCGTGCTGATCTCTTCCGTGCTGAACCTGGGGACCATTTCCTTTAATGCCGGCGAAGACATGCCGTACATCTTTTACCTTCCCAGCTACGCGGCCACCGCCTGGTATCACAAAGTGCTGAAGGACCGGCCCGACAACTTGAAACCCTTTCTGGAGGAAGCACGAAAGTATGCGCAGTCCGATTATGCGGATGCTTTGATGAAAGGTTCAAAACTGGGCGAAGCGGAAAAAGCTGCCGTCGCGAAAAAGGTTGCCCGCTTCACCGGCCTCAGCGAAGACTACCTGGTCAAAGCCAATCTGCGCGTGAACCTGCCGCAGTTTATGAAAGAACTGCAGCGCAGCCGCGGCTTGACCACCGGGCGGCTCGACGCGCGTTTCTCCGGTTGGAGCTACGACTTGCTCGGTGAATATGCGGAGTACGACCCGCAGGATACCTCGATTACCGGACCGTTCACGGCGGTATTTAACAATTACGTTCGCGAGGAACTGAAGTTTGGACAGGACAAGACCTACCGCACCCTCTCATACGATGCCTTTCCAGCCTGGGATTGGAAACATCGAGGTGGCGAAAGCTACGGATTCCCCGGTTCACCAAATGTGGAAGGCGACCTGATTCAAGCGATGCTCACCAATCCACACCTGCAAGTCGAAGTGGAAAACGGAATCTACGATCTAGCCACGCCGTTCATGGCCACCGAATACACCATGGAGCATCTTGGCCTGCCGGACAAACTTCAGAAGAACATCCGTTTGCAGTATTACGACGCGGGACACATGATGTATCTCCGCGACGAAGATCTCGCCAAGCTCAAAACCAACATCGGCACGTTCATCGATGGTGCTTCCAAGCAATAGGTAAGGGAAAGAACCAGGCGGCGCGAAGTTGATTTCGTCCTCGCCGCGGCGGTCATCACGCTTTGTGGTGGCTGCCGCGTTTCTCTGTCCAGACCAACCTGTCCATTCGGACAGTATTCCTGAAGAAATTGCAGGTGAGCCCTTCGGTGGCCACAGGTATCGGTTCGCCTACAATACAATAGTCGAAAAGAAAGGCCTTTTAGCAGCGCTTCACGCGACTCGCCCTCCGTTTCCCGGGCCTCGCAAGGACGCCACTCAATTCATGGGGACACCTACTCAAACCATGCCGCCGCAGATGGCGCCCGTGCCAGTGCCGGCGCCTTCATCAGCACCTGCCGCGCCAAGGACGATTCACACCGCCCAGCTCGTCACCGCGATGCTGAAGTCCAGCCCGCACGTCAGCGACTTGATTTTCTCGCCGGGCCGCGCTCCCCAAATCGAAGTGAGCGGCCAGCTCATGGAGCTCAAGTATAAGGGCTTGGAGTGTTTGAGTTCGCAAGACACACAGTCTATCGCCAACGACATCATGGGAAAAAACGAGACGCCTGCTCGCAAGCTCGAGCAGGATGGCTCCGCTGATCTTTCCTATGGCATAGCCGGTGTCGCACGCTTTCGCGTGAATATTTTCAAGCAGCGCGGAAGCTGCGCCATTGTGATGCGTGTCGTTCCCGACAGAATCCCTGGGTTCGAGGAGTTGAATCTGCCGGCGGCATTGAAGGAAATTGTGGATCTGCGCAACGGCGTTGTGCTGGTGACCGGGCCGACTGGTTCCGGAAAATCTTCAACTCTTGCGGCCATCCTCGACAAGATGAACGAGGAGAAGGCCTACCACATCCTCACCATTGAAGACCCCATTGAGTTTCTTCATCGTCACAAGAAAGCGACGATTCATCAACGCGAACTGCATTCGGACACACCGACATTTGCCATGGCTTTGCGCGCGGCGCTCCGGCAGGCGCCGAAAGTCATTCTCGTAGGCGAAATGCGTGACCGGGAAACCATTGAGATCGCGCTGGAAGCTTCGGAGACGGGCCACTTGGTCATGTCCACGCTGCATACCATTGATGCATCGAAAACGGTGGAGCGCATCGTTGGAGTTTTTCCCATGGCCGACCAACACAGCATCCGCTCGCGCCTCTCGAAAGCGTTTCGGAGCATCGTATCCCAGCGTCTGCTTCCGCGGAAGGACGGCAAGGGGCGCATCGCAGCCGTGGAAATCCTGAAATCCACCATGCGTACGCGGGAATACGTTGAAAAGGGCGAAGCAGAAG
>WNFN01193393.1_pt1 | contig 13447 bp, 14 predicted proteins | sample 5400161 | NCBI WGS metagenome assembly WNFN01 (sample SAMN13153353, study PRJNA577476) | soil metagenome | isolation source: 80 cm saprolite on Douglas fir-dominated hillslope | place: USA:California | collected 2013-09-17
GGAAGGTCACGAAAGCTGTCGATGCCCTTGGATGTCGCAACCCACACGTTGCCTTCGCGATCCTCATACAGTGTGTTCACCAGGTTGCCCGACAGACCGTCTGCACTCGAAAAGTGATCCACCCGGCCGCCGCTAAGCCGGTAAAGCCCTTTACTTGTCCCGATCCAGAGGGAGTGTTCGCGGTCCGACAATATCGTATTGACGGCCAGGGTACTGCCATTCAATTCCGGCGTGCGAAATGGCATCCAGACACCTTTGACGAATCGCTGTAAGCCGAGACCCGGGCCAGACGCTTCCATTCCTGCCCACAATGAGCCATCAGTATTGAGCGCCAGACCCCCTACACCGCCGAGATTCTGATTCGATGTCAGGACACTTGGCTTATACACGCTTGGTGAGCCTGGTTTCCAACGCACGAGCTCTGTGGGGCCGCCCATCCAGAGATTTCCCAGGGTGTCCTCGACCAGCGGTCCAAACTCAGAATCAGGAATTCCATCGGCCTTCCCGTAGCACCGCATTCCAGTGCCGATGACCTGACAAAGAGCACCAGCCCCATCAAGTATTCGCGACCGCGTGAACCAGACCGTTCCGTTACGATCTTCAACGAAGGAATTGATGCGTGCGTGCTGGTTCGAGTAATTGATGAGGTCCTGATTTGCCCAGTGGCTCAGGCCGACTTCCGTGCCGATCCAGAGGCTTCCATCCCGTGCGGCCAGAAGGCCAGTGATGTTGGGGGAGGGCAGCTGCTTTCCGGCCGGCGGCGTCCACTCAACAAAGCGAGCGCCATCGAAACGCAGCAGGCCGGCGTCCGTCCCGATCCACAGATAACCATCCGTGGTCTGCGTGACGGCCCACGCGGCGCTTTTGATGAATCCGTCCTGGATTCTCCAGGCGGTATGCCCGTACTGGGAGATGTGGCGGCTCGGATCCACAGCCCACACTCGACCTCCGGTGAGGAAGAGCAACAGAAGGCAGAGCGGAAGCGATCGTGGACCGGCAGTCATGACTTCAGGCAGGAGTGGTCAGCTCAACCTCGACATCGGCATCGAGCCGGCTCGAGACGTCCAGGCTACCACCTCCAGGTCTGAAGCGTTTCACCTGGCTCTGCCCGGCAGCGGCGGGACGTAGTGAATCTTGAGCTCGTCTCCGAGCACGTGCGTCTCCGCCAGGTGCGCCCCAACGAACCAGACCTGCAGCTCATTCGTCCGTATCACCTGGCCGACCAGCAGGTCGTTGGTGCCGTCGTCGCCCGCCTCCGCTGCCTGGCGTGCCATGGTCCTCGCTTCCTTCAGGACCACCTCGTGCGCATGGAGCAACCGTGCGAGCTGGGCAGGCGCTCCCTCGCGGCCCATGGGCGGCCGCGGAATCAGGGTCTTCTCCGCAACGTCGTGGGCCATGGCCACGGCCACGCCGCCCAGGACCTGGATTCGCTCGCCGATGGCATCCACCAGCTCGCTCTGTTCGTTGAAGTGCTTGTCGAAGAGGAGATGGAGCTGATAGAAGGTTGGTCCGCTGACCTGCCAATGGTGCTTCTTGTAGAGGTCGCGCAGGGTCAGCGTGTCGGCCAGGAGCTGATTGAGGTGTCCGACGCTTGCCAGGCAGGCCGTGGTGTCGAGCGCGATGGGCAGAGGGACCACCGTTCCGTACGGCTGTAGCTCGCGGGTCTCAAGATCTCTCAAGGGTTGCGGATTTCGGGGCAGCGGTGCGTCGCTCTTCTTCGTCATCAGGCCTTTCTGTCCGGCCGCCCTACTTCTCGCGGAGCGGCCAGTCCTCGCCAATCGTGCGCACGAGTTCAGTCATGGCGGCTCCGGCCGTCGTGAGGTGGGCGCCGTCGCGACTCAACAAAGCCAGGAGGTACTTGCCGGCCTCGTCGACATAGCCGACGGCGGTCAAGTCGACGGCCAGGGAGCGCTGGTTGAGCCGTGGCCGGGCTGCCCGCCACGCGTGCTCGAGCTCGACGACCCAAGGTCCGGCCAGATTGCCTTCGAGCTTCAGGGTCACGTGATCGGGCCCCTCCGCGACGACGATTCTCAGCATGTCGGTCGCTGGCCGATCACTTCGCCCCCGCTGGCTTCAGCGTACCGGCAGCTCGGCGTACGCGATGCCGGTGAGATTTCCCTGCGCGACGGCCAGCGTCTTCCTGGCCGACCCGTCGAGTCGCGCGGTGTAGACGGAGCCGCCGAGGTCCGAGACGAACATCCGGCCTCCTTCTACGTCCAGAGCGAGGCCGATTCCTTCCATGAGATGCGTGAGAACGATCTCCGGGCCCTTGCGAGGCCCCGGCCCCGCATCCATCGGCGCTCGATTCACCGTGTTGCCTCGAGGAGGATCGCCGCGATCGGTCCAGTACATCGTGCGCGTGCTGAGATCGAGGTCGAGGTCGATCGGCTCCGGCAGGCCGTCGAAGAGCAATTCGATGTCGGTGCGGCTCGCGGCCGTCTCGCTCCTCGGGATCTCGAGCCCGGCGCGGAACATCCGGCCCAGGCCGGCGTTGTCCGGCCCCTTCTGCGTCCAGTAGACCTGTGCGCGTCCGGGATCGATCGCGATCCCGACGCACCAGTTCGTCTGGTCGGCGCGAGCGGCGGCGTCGCGTCCCCTTTCGACGAGCGTCTCGACGTGCGACCCGTCGAGGTTCGCGCGCATGACGCGCATCCCTTCGCGATCGGACCAGTAGAGCTTGCCGCTCCGCTTGTCGAGCTGGATCTGCTTCCGCGTGAACGTCCCTCCCTCGGGGACGATCGTCGTGAGGTTCCGACCGTCGAGGTCCGCGCGCTGGATGGAGCCATCGTTGGCGGCGGGATTGCCCATGTTGGTCCAGAAGAGATGCCCGGCCTCGACATCGACGACAATGCCGTCGGGAATCCTCTGTCGCTCGACGATGACCTTCCGGTCGGAGCCGTCGGGATTCATCAAGATCACGCGCCCCCCGCTGACCTCGAGAAAGAAGAGCTGCCCTGACCTCGCGCCGGCGACCGGACTCATCGTCCACCTTCCGCGGGCGCGGCTTCCGGATGCCCGGCCGTCGGGATGGCGCCGCACGCGCGCAGGGCATCGATCTCGGTGGCATCGAACCCAAGCTCGTCGAGGACCTCGTCGGTGTGTTCGCCCAGCCCGGGAGCGACGCGCGGCCGGACCTTGGGCGATTCCCCGACCGTGAGGGGGCTGTCCACCGTGTACCTGGGGTCCGTGCGGCCGTCCTCGATGGGGACGATGATCCTGTTCGCCAGGAGCTGTCCATCCTTGAGAATCTCCTCCGGGACCTGTACGACGCCGTAAGGCAATCGCGCGACATCGAGGAGCGGCTTCCAATGCGACAGCGGCTGGGCGCCGAACACCCGATCGAGCTCGGTGACGAGCGCGGAGGCGTTGGCGCGTCGGCTCCTGGAATCCGCGAACCGCGCGTCGCCGAGCAGGTCGTCCCGCTGGATCGCCTTGGCGAAGACGGGCCAGTTCCTGTCTTCCTCGACGAAGACGAGGAGCACCCAGCGATTGTCGGAAGTCCGGTAGCTCGCGCCGGCGAGGGCGTTGGGGGGGTGAGTGCGGGAGATCTCTCCGTCGAACTTCGCCCCGAACAGCCCCGCCTGCAGCCACGCCGCGGTCGCCCAGGCTCCATTGGCGATCAGCGATGTGGAGACGCTGCATCCCTGGCCGGTGCGTTCACGCCGATAGAGGCCCGTCACGATGGCCGCATAGAGAGTCATCGCGGTCGCGTGGTCCCCGATGCCGGGGACCGGCACGGCGGGTGGACTCGAGGCCTCTCGCGTGAACTGCATGAGGCCCGAGCGCGCCCAATAGGCCGTGATGTCGAATCCCGGCTTGTCGACTTCCGGTCCCAGCTCACCGTAGCCTGTGATGTCCGCATGGATCAGGCGTGGATTGAGCGGGGAGAGGTCTTCGTAGTCCAGCTTCAGCCCCTTGCGGACCCGCGGCGGGAAGTTCGTCACCAGGACGTCCGCCCATTTCACGAGTCGGGCGAGAACCCGTGCCGCTTGTGGGTTCTTCAGGTCGACCACCACGCTCCGCTTGTTCCGATTGGTGAGCTGCCACGTGTAGTTGTCTTTCAAGCGGGGATTGGGCGGGACCAGATAGAGGTATCGATAGGGGTCCCCGATCCCGGGCGGCTCGACCTTGACGACGTCGGCACCGAAATCCGAGAGCACCGTCGTGGCCGCCGGACCCGCGATGAAGCTGGCCAGGTCGACGACCTTGAGGCCCGAAAAGATGTGGTCCGACGTGCTCATGACTTGTTCCTCATCGGCCCTGGAAGTTCGGGGGCCGCTTCTCGAGAAAGGCCGTAGTGCCTTCCCTCCTGTCGTCCGTCGACCCGCACAGCGCGAACAGCGACGCCTCGAGGAGCAGCCCCTCGTCCAGGCTCGTCTCCAGCCCTTTGTTCACCGCCTCGATCGAGAACTTGACGCCCACCGGGGCGTTTGTGTGTATCTGCTGCAGGATGGCTTCGGCGCGCGCGATCAGGTTGGCCTTGGGAACGACCTCGTTGACCAACCCGATCCGGTGGGCTTCCCAGGCGTCGATCGTCTCGCCGGTGAGGATGAGCTGCAGGGCCCTGCCCTTCCCGACGAGCCGGGGCAGGCGTTGGGTGCCTCCATAGCCCGGCATGATTCCGATCTTCACTTCCGGCTGCCCGAACTTCGCGGTCTCGGCGGCCAGCCGGATCGTGCACGCCATGGCCAGCTCGCAGCCGGCGCCGAGGGCGAAGCCGTTCACGGCGGCGACGATGGGCTTGCCCACGTTTTCGATGAGGATCGTCAGGGCCTGCCCGGATCGCGTGTCCTCTTCCGCTTGGAGCGGCGTCGCGCCGACGAGCTCACGGATATCCGCGCCGGCGGCGAACGCGCTGTCGCCGGCCCCGGTCAGGATGACCCCTCGCACGGCGCGATCGTCACGGGCATCCTCGAAGGCCGCCGTCAATTCCGCGACCGTCGCCTTGTTCAGCGCGTTGAGCACCTTCGGGCGGTTGAGGGTCACGTAGGCCACCGCGCCTTTCTTCTCGTAGAGGACGTTCGCGAACGCGCGCGCGCCGACAGCTGTACTCATGAAGATTTCCTGCCCTGATTGACCATGTCTCCGACGCTCCTTGGTGAATCGGACGCCGCCGCAAGGGCAGCCCGACATGATCAGAGGGCAACCGTCGTGCCGGCCCGCGTCAGCGGACCATCGCGTCGCAAATGGTGGAGGGTCCGGGAATGGACCAAGGAACCGCCCGAGAGCGCGATCCAGGTGCCAGCGGAGGCGTGAGAGCGGGTCAGCAAGTGCCAGTGTCCTGGCACTCACCTTCGGCCGAAGGCGGCGCGCCTCGGGTGCGCCGACTCCGCCAGCGCGGTCGCGACCAGCCAGACCATCGGCAGCAGGAGGAGGAGCGAGCCCGGCACCCACATGATCACGCCGGCGATGGCCTGATCCTCGAGCGCGGAAAGGCCCCCGGGCCGCGACACCGTATCGTAGAAGGGATAGATCACGCGGTCGGAAAACGTGAGGATCGCGGACAGCACGCTGTTCTGGAGATCGGCGAGGGCGAGGTACGGGACCATGGCCCAGCGCGGCCAGCGCGACCTCGAAGGCCAGGGCAGGATCACCGGCCGCCAGAAGAGGACCCCGGTCACGAAAAGGCACGCGTGCTCGACCTCGTGCCATCGCTCGGAGTCCAGGGCCATGTCGTAGAGGACAGGGACGTGCCACGCCCAGAAACTCACGCCGAAGGCGACCCAACTCACGACCGGATCGGTCAGCACGTGAGCGACTCGTCGTACTGGCGGTGCCGCCAACGCCATCGCGACTCTCCGACGGAGCGGCTTCGGCAGCCCGAGCAACATGGGCGCGACCGGCGCTCCCATCCACAGGAGCGGCGGAGCAACCATCATCAAAAGGAGATGCTGGGTCATGTGCGCCTGCAGGAGCACGTCGTTCAGCGTGTCCAGCGGCGAATCGAGCGCGAGCACGATGCTGGCGAGGCCCGCCATCGTGGCGACCAGATGGCGTACGCCGAAGCGAGCCGGCATCCGGCGGCTGGCCATCCGCCAGCCTCGGAGGTAGATCGCTGCGGTCGCGATCACGGGTGCGACCACGACCGGTTCGAAATTCCAGGCGAGCGAGAGCTCGCGCGCGACGCGTCCGGTGGCGGCATGGGCGAGCAGAACGCTCATGACCATCGACCCAACCGCGCTGCGAGCGTCCACGATCAGGCTCCGCCTGCCTTGTCGAGCGCCATCAAGGCGAAGACCAGGGGCAGGTACACAACGGAGGCCAGCACCACTCGCCGTGCCGATACGGGCGACGGCCGGCGGGCGTGGGCCACGGCACCGGCGAGCAAAGCGGCGCCGAGCACCAGGGCTCCGAGGAAGTAGACCCAACCCGTCATCGCAACGAGTGTCGGCACGAGCGCCACGACCCAGAGCGCCATGCCGCCCATGACCATCAGCCGCTCGGTGCTGTCCCCTTCGGGGTCGACCACCGGCAGTACGCGGATTCCCGCCCGCGCGTAGTCCGCTCTGTACAGCCGCGCAAGGGCCAGCGTGTGAGGGATCTGCCAGAGGAACACGATCGCGAACAGGACAACGCCGCCGAGGTCCAGCTTGCCGCGAGCGGCCACCCAGCCCGTCACGGGCGGCAGCGCGCCAGGGATGGCGCCGACGAGGGTACTCAGCGGCGTCAATCGCTTCAGAGGCGTGTAGACGGCAAGGTACAGGATCGCCGTGGTCAGGGTGACGGCGGCCGGGAGTGGCCCGACGACGAACGCGAGGTAGGCCCCGCCGACGGCGAGAGCCAGCGCTCCGAATCCGAGCGCCTCGCTGGGAGCGAGTCGGCCACCAGGGATCGGCCGGTCCCGCGTCCTCCACATGAGCGCGTCCCTGTCGCGTTCGAGATACTGGTTGAGGGCCAGGCTGCCACCGGCCGCGAGCGCAGTGCCGGCGAGCGTGTGCAGCAGGCGAACCCAATCCGGCCCGCCCGCCGAGCCGAGATCGTACGCAACGGCGGCAGTCACCAGGATCATGGAGACGACACGAGGCTTCGTCAGGGCGAGGAAATCTACGACGCGACGAGAAGCGCGGCTCACCGTCGCCGATGCGGCCGGTGGCGTGATGGTCAGAGGTGCGGCGACGACGCCGGAGCCACTCGGGCGCACGGAGGCCCTCAGCGCTCCGGCGTCGCCGGTTCCGTCGCCGTACGTGCCGCAAGTTGATTGTCCGGATGCAAGGTCTGCATGAAGGCCACGAGAGCGTTCACCTCGGCCGGAGAAAGGTTCTTCCCGTAGGCGGGCATGTTTCCTCCACCCTGGACGACCTGGCGGATCAACTGGTCCTGGGTCAGTCGCGTGGCGACGTCATCGAGTGCCGGTCCGCGCCGGCCACCCTGGCCGCCGAGCTCGTGGCAGTTGCGGCACTGCTTGTTCTGGAGCACGAGCGCGCCCTGCAGCTCGAGTGGAGTCCGCCCCTCGACGAAGTGCGCGGGTGTCGGAAGGCTGCTCCAGGCGTCCATGACCGGCGACCACGGGACGGTCAGGCCGAGAGAAGCCAGCGTCACCACCGTCACGACGGTCAGGAGCACGCCGAGCACGGCCACCGGTCGGCGCTTCCAGCTCTTCTCGCCGGTGCCCGCGAGGAACGGCACCGCCAGCAGCACGCCGATGGCGACGGGAGGGCCCACGAGCAGGACGGCCTCTTCCGTCCATGGCGGCACCAGCGCGAAAAGGGCGTAGAGGGCCAGGAAGAAGAAGTCGGGCTTGGGCGCGGTGTCGATGATCGTGGGATCCGGCCGTCCATGGGGGCCACTGGGGCCGAAGACCGCGGCGCAAAGGAGCACGATGAGGATCACGGCGCCCATCGCGACCATGTCCTTGCGCGCGGCGTCGGGAAAGAAAGGGACGCCGTCCGCGGCGACCTCCTCGTCGTATCGCTTCCGGTACGTCTTGCGGTCCACGAGCCGGCCGGGCATCGGCCACTCGTTGATGCCGAGCTTCAGCACCAGCCACAGGTGCAGGCCCACGAGCCCAATCAGGAGTCCCGGCACCAGGAACACGTGAAGGGTGAAGAAACGTGAGAGCGTCCGGCCGGCGATGATCGGTCCCCCGAGCATGGCCTGCACGACCGCCGCGCCGAGGTACGGGACGCGCGAGGCGATCGAGGCGCCGATGCCGAGGCCCCAATAGGCGTCCTGGTCCCAGCGCAGGATCTGGCCGGTGAACGCCATCCCGAGCGTGCACAGGAAGAGGAAGACTCCAGCCACCCAGGTCAGCTCGCGGGGATACTTGTGAGCGCCCCAGAGGAACACCTGCATCATGTGGACCGTCATCAGGAGGACCATCGCGTTGGACCCCCAGAAGTGGACGGCGCGCAGGTACCAGCCCAGAGCCGCCTGAGAATTCAGGTATTCCAGGCTCTGGTAGGCCTGGTCCGGCGACGCGGTGTAGACGAGCGCGAGGCAGACGCCGGTGGCGACCTGCAGCACGAACAGGACGAGGGTCGCGCTACCAAACACGTAGGCCCAGCTCGCGCTGCTCCTCGGCACTCGATGCGCCATCGGGACGGCGACGATCGCGCCGAGCCCCATCCGCTCCTCGAGCCATTGGCCGATCGCGCGGAGCCGCGCCGCGGCGGTCATGACGGCTCCGCCAGCGTCGGCAGCTGCCCTCCGCGCACCCATAGCTGCTGGTCCCGCACCTGGTACGCGTACTCGAACAGCCCGCGAGCGGGCGGGCCCGAAGCCCGGGACCCGTCTTCGTAATACGCGCCCCCATGGCAGGGGCACATGAAGAGCCGCGACTGCGCGAACCATCGGACGGGACAGCCGAGATGAGCGCAGTTGATCGCGAAGACCTGGAATCGTTGGCCATCAGCGCGTCGCACCCAGCAGGGAACGTGCGCGGTGGCGCCGTCCCAGGCCACGCGGAAGGGGTTCTCGTATGTGGCCAGGCGTGTCTGGCCTTCGGGGAAGCTTTCGAGCGGCCCCAGGCTGATCCAGGCCTGCTCCGCCCTTCGGCGGACCGGGCCCAGGATGTATCGGATCACGGGGATACCGACCAGGGCCGCGGCGACCGTGTTCAGGCCGAGGCCGAGCGTGAAGAGGAAGCTGCGGCGCGATGGCTCCGCGGAAGCGTTCCAATCGGTGGACATGGCCTACCTCTTCTGCTCCACGCGTCCGGGCACCGCCTGACGGCGTGATCCGAGCCAGGCCACTACATCCGCAATCTCCTCGGAGGTCAGTGGTCGTGAAGGCAGATTGCTGCGCCAGTCCGGGCAGCCGAGGTCCGAGCGCCCCGCGATCACCGTGGTTCGCAGCGACTGATCGCTCACGAGCGCGAGATAGGACGGGTCCGCGATCGCGCCGCCCGTCGGTCCACCGCGAGCCTGAGGTCCATGGCACCGTGCGCACGCGAGGTCGTACACGGCCGCGCCGTGCGCCTGCCCGCTGGCCACGCCCGCGGCGTCGTAGGACGGCAGGGTCAGGCCCTTCAGCGCCTGCGGTCGTCCCCAGGTGTCGAACAGCCCTTGGGCCATGGCATCGACTTGCGCGTCCGTAAGGCCGCCGCCGGCGCCCGTCCCGAAGGCGGGCATCGACGTGCCAGGCACTCCCTTATAGATGATGGAGCGGAGACGATCGGGGGGCACCAGCGCGAGGTAGAGCGGATCGTTCAACGGCCGGGCGGGACCAAATCGTCCGTTGGCGCCGTGACAGCCCGCACAGTTCCGCGCGTAGAGCGCGTCGAACGCAATGACCTCGGACGGCGCGCTCTCACGCCTCGCTGCCTTCTCTCGGCCAGGCAACGCGTCGCACGCCGCGAAGACGACGCCAAAGAGCGCCCCCACGACGGCAAGCCAACGACGGCAGCTCATCGTTGGGTCTCCTCGTGCGCGCCCAGGCCTGAGGCCTCGACGCCGGCGCGGGCGGCGAGCGGCCAGGTCTGCATGGTGGCGATCGGCTCGGCCCGCGCGACGATGTACCCGGTCGCGAGCCCGTACACGATCTGGGACGCTACGAACCAGGCCCAATCGACGCGGGCATTCAGGACCGGATTGATGACGCCGAGCACGGCCCACACGTAACCGGTCCAGAGGATCGGCGCCACCAGGCCGCCCCAGAGCATGTGGCGGCGCGGCAGCATGGGAAGGATCACGGCATAGAGGAGCCCGGCGAGGACGGAGATCAGCGCGTGGACGATCGTCGCGACACCGAGCGCCCTCCGATCGAAGGCGTGCAGCTCGGCCATGCTGGCCTGCGCCATCCGCGGCATCGCGACAGCGGCGAGCAGATTGACGGGATACCACACGCTCTGCTGGACGAAGGCGCCGTAGGCGAGGGCGACGACCGCCATCGCCACGCCCCCGACCATCCCCCCCTTGAGGCCGGCCGAGACCGGCTGCACTTCTACGGGGATTCGCACCCGGTGTCCGGCCTCGCCGAGTGCGAAGCGACCCACCGACAGTGGTGGCGGCAAGATCGAAATCACACGTTCCGCGGGCAGCGGCAGCGGTATGCGCTCGACCTGCGGCTCCGGGAGGACCTGGCGCCACCAGCCGACCGCGGCGGCGACGGTCAGGAGCACGCCGACGGCCGAAATGATCGCGTGCGTCACGAGGCCCGCGAAGGCCAGCGTGATCGCGAAAGCCATGACCATGGGCCACGCGGTCGGCGCGGGCTGTTCGATGGTCTCAGACTCGCGAGGGGCCGTCATCGTCCGACCACGTACACGACGATGAAGACGACGACCCACACGCCGTCGACGAAGTGCCAGTACCAGGCGGCGAGATCGGCGCGCTCGACGTGTTCCGGCCGAAGCGCTCCGGACCAGGCGAGGACGCTGAATAGGGCCAGGATGATCACGCCGAGTGAGACGTGGGTGGCATGAAGGCCCACCAGGGCATAGAACGTCGTTCCGAACAGGTTGGTGGCGATCGTGAGGCCGTGCGCGACGATCAGCCGATACCACTCCCGCGCCGTGCCGATCAGGAAGACCACGCCGAGCGCGAGGGTCACGAGGAACCATCCTCCCGAGCGGCGCACTCGTCCGCGCCGGAGGGCTCGGGTGGCGAAGGCCACCGTGACGCTGCTCGAGACGAGACAGAGGCTGTTAAAAAGGGGCGGCTCGAGCACGTCCTTCGGGTAGGGGCCGCTCAGGCTCTTGCCGAGATAGAAGAGGTAGGCCACCACGAAGATCGCGAAGAGCGACGCCTCAGCCACGAGGAGGCAGATCATCCCTGCGCGGCCGCGCCACACGGGGTTCACGGTCTCCGGCTCGGTCATCGTGGCGGAGCTCATCGGGGGCCTCTCATTCGTGGGGTCCGTCCGGGTCGTCGGGATGCTTGAGGTCCCACAGGGGACGGCGGCTCGACACGACCGGCATGACCGCGAAGTTGTAGGGGGGCGGCGGCGAGCTCGTGGCCCACTCCAGCGTCCACGCGTTCCAGGGATCGTCGCCCGCGGGCACGCCATTTCGCAGTGACACCACGACGTTCACGAGGAAGATCAGGACGGCCACGGCCTGGAAGGGCACTCCGAGCGTCGCCACGAGGTTCCACACTTCCCAACCGCGGCCCGCGGGGTAGGTGTAGATCCGCCGCGCCATCCCGAGCATCCCGGGGACGTGCAGCGTGAGGAAGGTGAGGTTGAACCCGATCACGAACAACCAGAAGTGCCAGCGCCCCAGCCGCTCGCTGAGCATCCGGCCCGTGGCCTTCGGGAACCAGTAGTAGATCGCGGCAAACAGCGTGAAGATCAGGCCGCCGATCAGCACGAAGTGGAAGTGCGCCACCACGAAGTAGGAATCGTGGAGCTGCCAGTCGAAAGGCACGACCCCGAGCATGATGCCAGTCAGGCCCGCGCACAGGAACTGGAAGAGGAACGCGATGCAGAACAGCATGGGCGTCTCGTAGCGGAGCTTTCCCCCGTACATGGTGCCGAGCCAATTGAAGAGCTTCACCCCGGTAGGCACCCCGACCAGCATCGTCGAGGCGGCGAAGGCGGAGTTGAGCGGGCTCCCCATCCCCACCGCGAACATGTGGTGGGCCCAGGTGCCCATGCCCACGAGCCCGATCCCGGCCGAGGCCATCACCAGGGTGGCGTAGCCGAACAAGACCTTGCGCGAGAACACCGGGATGATCTCGGAGGCGAAGCCGAAGCCCGGAAGGGCCAGCACGTACACCTCTGGATGGCCGAAGAACCAGAAGAAGTGCTGCCACATCACGGCCGAGGCGCCGGCCTGGGTGTCGAAGAAGTGCGCGCCCAGGAAGCGGTCGAGCATCAACATGATCTGGGCGGCCGAAAGCGGGGGCAGGATGATCAAGGTCAGGGCGGAGATGGTCAGCATCTCCCAGACCAGGACGGGCATGCGCCCAAGCGTCATGCCCGGGCCGCGCATGGTCAGGATCGTCACGAGCAGGTTGACCGCGGTGGCGATCGTCCCGAGTCCTGTCACGAGGAGCGCGAGGTTCCAGTAGTCGGTCGCGTTGCCGGGGCTGAAGGCCCTCTCGGTGAGCGGGGCGTAGGCGAACCAACCGATGGCGGGAGCCGAGCCAGCGCCGTAGAGCCCCTCGCCCCCGATGACGCTGAAGTGAAGCAGCACACCGCCGAACAGGAGGATCCAGAACCCGAAGGCGTTCAGCCGCGGGAAGGCCAGGTCGCGAGCCCCGATCATGAGGGGCACGAGATAGTTGCCGAAGCCGAACACGAAGGGGATTCCGACCAGGAACACCATCGTGGTGCCGTGCATGGTGAACAGCCGATTGAACGTGGCCGGCGGCAAGATGTGCAGGTTCGACCAGGCGAGCTGCAGACGGATCGCGGAGGCCTCGAGTCCGGCCACGACCAGGAAACCGAGCGCCGTCATCACGTACAGGATCCCGAGCCGCTTGTGCCGGCAAGGTCATGCCATCCACGGTCGTCACCGGAGCGTGGACAGGTACGCTGTGACCCGGTCCAGGTCCTCGGGTACGAGCTTCACAGCGGGCATGAGCGCCCCGGGCTTGAGCGCTCCCGGATCGTCGATCCAGAGCCGCAGGTTGTCCGGCGTGTTCCGCACGACGCCGGCACCGAGCGTCGACCGGGTCATCAGGTGCGTCAGGTCAGGTCCGAAGACGCCGTTGGCCGGCGTTCCCTGCACCGTGTGACAGTTGCTGCACGACAGGGAAACGAACAGCTCGCGCCCGCGTCGCGCTTGGAAGTCGTCGGTGGCCGGTGCCTCCTGGCGCGCCGCCCACCGAGCGAAGTCGTCCCTGGTCCCGACGATGGCGACGAGGAGCATGCCGGCGTGCTGGACGCCGCAATATTCGGCGCACTGCCCCACGTACGCGCCCACCTGCCGCGGCTCGAGCCACACTCGGTTCGTCTTGTTCGGAATGGTGTCCATCTTTCCCGCGAGCTGCGGGATCCAGAAGCTGTGGATCACGTCGGCGGACTGGAGCGTGACGAAAGTCGGAGTGGGATGCTCTGTGTCGCT
>WNFN01240483.1_pt1 | contig 13447 bp, 11 predicted proteins | sample 5400161 | NCBI WGS metagenome assembly WNFN01 (sample SAMN13153353, study PRJNA577476) | soil metagenome | isolation source: 80 cm saprolite on Douglas fir-dominated hillslope | place: USA:California | collected 2013-09-17
GGGCACGACTCCCACACCAACGCCAACATCCACAACGGGCGCGACTCCCACACCGACGGTAGGCACCACGCCAACAGCTACCACGGGACTGGCCTGCTCCGTGCAATACGCGATCACCAACCAATGGACTGGCGGCTTTGGAGCGACCTTCGTCATCACCAATACGGGGACAACCACGATCAATGGTTGGAACCTGGTCTTCTCCTTTGCCAATGGGCAAACCGTGTCATCGATCTGGAACAGCACGTTCTCGCAAAGTGGCAGTGTGGTGACGATTACCAATCTCTCGTATAACGGCTTGCTCGCCCCTGGCTCGTCTTTAAGTTCGGAACCCGGCTTTAATGCCACCTGGAACGGCACCAATTCCGCGCCTACGGCCTTTACCCTCAATGGCACGGCGTGCAGTACCTCCTGAAGATATGGGAAGCGAATATTGTTTGCGCGCTCGAAATGGAGCGCATCCTCATAAAAAAGAAAGGGACCATCATGGATCATCAGATCAAAGTGAGGCAACACAGCCTCAGCAGAAGAACGTTACTCAAGGGTGCAGGTTTCGGCGTTGGCGCGCTCGCGTTGGGAGAGGCCATGCTTGCAGGACCGGCCCAGGCCGCTTCGACCTTTCTCAAAGGCGCGGATATCAGCTGGCTTCCGCAGATGGAGGCGCACGGGTACACTTTCAAGAATACAAGCGGGGTCCAGCAGGATCTGTTGACGATTCTAAAGGGGTATGGCATCAATGCCATCCGGTTGCGCACCTGGGTCAACCCATCGAGCGATCCGGCGAATGGGCACTGTAGCATCACCGAGACAGCGGCGATGGCGGTGCGGTGTAAGAATGCCGGTTTGCCGGTTAACATCGACTTCCATTTCGGCGATACCTGGAACTCCGTTGGCGTGCAGAATCCGCCTGCCGCCTGGGCCAGCCTGACCTATAGCCAGATGCTGAGCGCCATGAGTGCCTATGTGTTCCACTCGATGAACGTCCTGAAAAGCAACGGCGTCACGCCGGGCTGGGTGCAGATTGGCAACGAAACCAACTCGGGCATCTGCCATCCCGTGGGGAGCATCTCGAATCCGGCTCAGATGACCGGCCTGCTCAATACCGCTTATGCTCAGGTCAAGGCGGTTTTCCCGTCCGTCCCGGTCCTGATCCATCTTGCGCAGCCGCAAAATCTGAGTTCCATTGAAGGTTTCTTTGACGCCTATAAAGCTCACGGGGGCAACTGGGACATCTCGGCCTTCTCGTCTTACGGCAGCGGAAGCGCGACAATATCCGGGATCATTTCCAACATCAACACCTACAAGTCGCGCTACGGCAAACCAGTCATGCAGGTGGAATTCGGCGGAAGAGTAGATCGAGCCAGCCGGACCGAAACCGACCTGGAGTCCTACATCACGGGTATGAAGAGCATTGGCGGCCTGGGAGTCTTCTACTGGGAACCTGAAGTCTACTCGCCTTTTAGCAGTTACAACATGGGGGCCTGGGATGCCACCAGCAGGGAACCAACCGTCGCGCTCAGCGGCTTTCTCAACGCCTAAAGCGCGTGAGGGGCGCCGCTACATGTCAGGCATTCGGCGCTTGTGGTGCAAGGCAAAATAAGGCATCCGTGCGGTATTCGTGTATGGTAAGAGACGACGCGCGCAATGCCCTTGCGCGCGTCGTCTTCCTCTTGCACCACTTTTGTCGGAGCGCTGCCATTGCCCGTCTTGCCATTCGCCAACAAAGTCGATTTTTGCAAACACAGCCACAGCGGAGATGAGGCTCCGCTGTGGCTGTGTTTGCAAAAATTTGAACTGCACCCTATTTCCTAGGGCTTATGCGTTCTCGTAGAAAGCGGGAGTGCAGAGGGCGGCAGCCCTTTGCCGGAGCGCGAGGTGTCCTCGCAAAAACTCCTTTTCTCTTGTTGCTACTAACTCCTATGGTAGTTAATATTTCTTGCTAAAGATAGCTGTTCGCCTGGACTGAGCTGGCGGCCTGGGAGCCAACGATGACTGAATTTCGCCACAGTATGCAGGATCACCATGAGAGGCCACGTGATTTCAACGTTACCCTCGTCACTTTCACAGCCATGGCGCTGTTTGACGCACTCGACGGCGAACAGCGCAACCGCGTGCTACTGCCTTTCCGCGACGGGGATCGCACAAACTGGGATTTCCTGCCCACGTCTGGACGCAAGGGCTTGCCGCTGCGGGACATGACGTTCGATCAGCAGATGCTGGTCCACCGCCTGATCGCGCAATCCACGTCGCATAAGGCCTACGCCCAGGTGGTGCAGGTGATATCCCTGGAGCATTTGCTGCGGGAGATTAACCTGGATGCCTTCGGTCACGTCGCTCGCGACTTCCGCGACCCGGGGATGTACTTCCTCAGTTTCTTCGGCCAGCCCAACCCCGACTCGGTGTGGGGGTGGCGTCTGGTCGGTCACCACCTGTCGCTGAACTTCACGATAGTTAATCAGGACTACCTCTCAGCGACGCCGTTCCTGCTCGGCTCTCAGCCGGGGCGCTTCGGTCCCTATCGGCTGCTAGGCGAGGAGGAAGATCTTGGGTTCGCGTTGCTGCACTCCCTGGACGACGAGCAGCGTAAACGAACGATTATCCACCCGGTCCCTCCTGCGGACTTCGTTACTCGCACTGTCCGTCGCATCGGTGATGTTGAACTGCCCGCCTACCACGGCGTCGGGCGCCGGGATGCGATGATTAACGACGCGGATCGGCAGGCCCTGCGGTACATCAAGGCACACCCTCGCGGCATTGCTGCCGATGCACTTACCTCAGCACAGCGGCGCAAGTTCGATGACCTGCTGGAGTGCTATGTGAACAGGGCTAAACCGGGGCAGGTAGGTGCTGAGATGGACCGCATTCAACTTGCCGGTGCCGACGCGTTGCACTTCGCGTGGGCGGGAGGTGCCGATTACAAAAGCGGCCACTACTACCGCATCCAGGGACCAGTGACCCTGATCGAGTTCGACAACGCCGAGGACAACGCCAACCACATCCACAGCGTCTGGCGCGACCCCGAAAACGACTTCGGAGAGGACTTGCTGATGAAGCACCTCATCGAGGAACACAGCCCAGCGGACACTGAGAGAATGAGAACAGAATTCCAGTGTCTCTTCAATAGAAGAAAGAGTATATACCATGAAGCATGTACGTATTCTTTATGACGGGAAGCCAGCCAGGGGGCGGCTGGAAGGCTCGTCGATTCTGCTTGATAATGGGAGCGTCATCCCTGAAGCCGAGGCTCATTATCTGGCACCGGTTGAGCCAACCAAGATCCTTGCGACTCGTGTGAGCTATCGCAGCCGGGCCCACGAATTTGGGACACAACAGATGCCCGACACACCGGCGTATTTTCTCAAGCCTCTGAATTCACTGTCCTCCCACCGCGCTCCGGTCGCTCGGCCTCGTGGCTGCCATTTTCTCAACTACGAAGGTGAGATTGCAGTGGTCATCGGCAAACGCTGCTCTGGCGTGACTGTGGAGGATGCTCTGAACTACATTGCTGGCTATACCCTCGCCAACGATTGGGGCGTTCATGACTTTCTCCATGCTGATCGCGGCGCCCTTCTGCGTGTGAAAGGACAGGATGGCTTCTGCCCGCTTGGCCCCGTGCTCGTTGATCCTGACGATGTCGATCCTGACGATTTCGTCCTGCGCACCTACGTCAATGGGGAACTCGTACAGGAGGGGTATACAAAGGACGACCTGATGTTTTCTTTTGCCTATCAGATCGCCGACCTCGCGAACCTGATGACGCTGGAGCCAGGAGATGTGATCCTGACGGGAACGCCGGCCCATTCTCGCCCGGTTGAGATTGGCGATGTGGTGGTAGTGGAAGTAGAGGGCATTGGTCGCCTGGAGAACACGGTGGTGGAACTGGACCGCAATCTTGTGGCCGTGGGAACTCAACCGGTAGTCACCATAAATACGTTGACAACCGCGTTGGCGCTCTCTGCCGAGCAGGCAAAGCAAGAGCTGCAAGCCAGGGAACAAAGAGGATAAGAGCCATTTCATATCGTTCACTATTATGTTTTGCCAACTTAGCGAAGGGGCTACAACCATTATGGGAGCACGAACAGGACACACCTATCTCACCCACCTGCGCGAATCCGGGCCAGAGGTGTGGATCGGCAAAGAACGAGTGCAGGATGTCACCACGCATCCGGCCACCAGCGGGGCCGCACACGAGATTGCGCGACTCTACGACCTCCAGCACGAGCCAGGACTGAGCGATAAACTGCTCTACCCATCGCCGGTGAACGGAGAGCCAGTGAGCGCCCAATTTCTGCTGCCGCGTACAACCCAGGATCTAGCAACGCGCCGGATGATGCATACGTACTGGGCCGATGCCACCTACGGCTTCATGGGACGCACCACGGACTTTATTGGCGCGATGCTGACCGGCTGGTATATTTCTGCCGACTTCTTTGCTCCCTACGCGGATAACGTCCGGCGCTACTACGAGTATGTGCGGGATCACGACCTGTTCCTGACGCACGCGCTAACGGACCCTGGCATTGATCGGACGAAGCCGCCTTCGCAGCAGCCAGATCCCTACATTGCGCTCGGCGCAGTCAAAGAGACTGACCAGGGCATTATTGTCCGGGGCGCGAAGATGCTGGCTACGGCCTCGCCCTATGCGGACGAGATCCTGGTCTGGTCGTTCTCACACGCGAAGTACACCGAAGAAACCGCACCCTATGCGCTGGCTTTTGCGATCCCGAGCAACACGCCGGGTGTGCGCTTCATCTGCCGGGAGCCATATGGTGGGCAGGCGCGTGGCGATCATCCGATGGCGAGTCGCTTTGACGAGATGGATGCGGTGGTAATCTTCGATGATGTCCTGGTCCCGTGGGAGCGGGTGTTTATTTACAAGAATCCTGAGAAGGTGAACGGCATCTATCAAACAGCGATGGCGGCTTTCAGCGGGCATCAGACGGCGATCCGCTTCTTGTCAAAGATCCAGTTCGTTGCTGGCTTGACGCGGCACGGTGCGCGCATGTTACGCGTCGATCAATTTCTGCATGTGCAGGACATGATTGGTGAGATGACCTGCTATGTGGAGTTGACCCGCGCTGCCATCATTGCCAGCGAGGCCGGTGCCAAACTCGATGCCAACGGCTTCCTCATTCCGGATAAGAGGCCAATCATTGCTCACCGTAACACGGCGAATCGCTGGTATCCAAAGATCAAAGAGAGCCTGCAACTGATCTTCGCGGGCCATCTCATGTACCTCCCAGCTATGGTCGATGCCTTCGATTCCCCGCGTTCTGAGGATCTTCAGAAGTACTACCAGGGGGTGGACGTGACAGCACAGGAGCGCATCGAGACGCTCAAGACGGTTTCTGACCTGGCCATCGCGAGCTTTGGCGGACGCCACGAACTCTACGAGCGCTTCTACGCCGGAGATCCGCTGCGACTGCGTGCTGGACAACAATACCTGGGCTATGACTGGTCAGAGCCAAACAAACTGCTTGACCAATTCTTCTCTGAGACCGGGAGAGAGGAAGCGGTGGTGATCCACACGACTAACCCAAGTGAGAGCCATCAAGCTGGCTAGATGTCTCCGAGCGGCTATGAAGTGAGAGCCATCAAGCTGGCTAAATGTCTCCGAGCGGCTATGATTGGATACAAAAATGGATACATCCAGCATTGACCCTGTGCTGTTTCGCACGACGATGGGCTGTTTTACGACTGGCGTGACGGTGATTACGACAGCGGCTACAGGTCAGGTTTCTGGCATAACAGCGAACGCTTTTTTGTCGGTCTCACTCGACCCACCTCTGGTGCTGGTTTCGGTGAACAAGCACGGACGGATGCACCAGCGTATGCTTGAAAACAGCCATTATGGGGTGACGATCCTTAGTGAGCAGCAGGAAACGCTGAGTCGTCATTTCGGCGGACGCCCGGTCGAGGGTCTGGAACCGGCGTATACCTGGGAGCATGGCGTTCCTTTGCTTGCCGATGCAGTCGCATACATTGTGGCACGCATCGTTGAGGTACACGAGGCAGGAGATCACACCCTGTTTCTAGGGCACGTAGAGTATCTCGCCCACACCAGGCGTTCACCACTGCTCTTCAGTCGCGGCAGCTATGGCCAGATTGCCTCAGAGAGCATGCACGCGGCACTCGGCTATGAATGGGAGTACATGTGGTAACATCCCTAAATAATGGATAGAAGGCCAGTTCTCAGATTTATACTATTTGGGCGGTGGAACCGCCCAAATAGTATAAATCTGAGAACTGGCCTTCTATCCATTATTTAGGGGTAAATCCTCCTTTGACAGTCCAACCGCCATCGACGGGAAGATTGACGCCTGTGACAAAACTTGCCTCATCTGAAACCAGGTAGAGTGCCGCGTAAGCAACATCATCGGGTTGGCCAACTCGATGGAGGAGAGGCCAGCCCTCGAATGTAGCGCGAAAGGCAGGGTCGGCCTTGAAATCGCGCTCCGTCGTCGGGGTAAGAATGGGGCCGGGCGAGATGGTATTGACGCGGATGTTAAAGGGCGCTCCCTGGAGCGCGAGCTGGTTGGTAAATCCAATCACGCCGCTCTTTGTGGTCGCGTGCGCTACCGCGTGGAGATGTTCAGATCCTCTCATGCCACTGGCTGAGGCGATATTGAGAATCACACCCCCGCCTCTGGCAACCAGATGCGGCCAGGCGTATTTGGAGGGAAAGAAGATGACATCAAGCTCATAGCGCAGGGCGTAGTGCCACTCTGCCGCGCCCATCTCGGGAAATGGCGCAAAGAGGACACTGGCGGCATTGTTGTACAAAACGTCGATGCCACCATAGGTCTGTGCCGCGCGCTCAACCCATGCCTTACATTGCTCGTCATCGCTGACATCTACCGTTGAGGCATCCATCTGAAAACCCGCTTCGACAACCATTCTGGCAGTCTCATTATTCCCGTCCTCCTTCACATCGCTGCCAACCACAATTGCTCCTTCACTTGCGAAGAGCAGAGCAGCAGCACGACCCTGACCACCACCGGTGCCTGTAATCAGGACCACCTTATTCTGAAGTCGCCCAGCCATGTTCTGTTCCTTTTCTAGCAGTCACAACAGAGCAGCGCCTCAATACGGTTCAAAGAAGAGCAAGGCGAGTTCTCCGGGGAGGACCCAGGGTGGTTTTCCCCCGGCATGTAGCCCTGGAGCAGCGCCTCCAGGGAGAGCCGTGCTTGCAGGACATCTCTGGAGGCGCTGCTCCAGGGCTACAGACCGGGACGATTTCCCCGCCGGGTCCTCCCCGCAATGGCTCATTTCCATTCCACCTTCATTGGTTCGTCTTCATTGAACCGTCTTGAGCAGCGCCTCCGCTGTGTTTTTGCTTTATGTTGCTTTATTCACTACAAGCGAACCAGCCCACCATCCACTACCAGTGTCTGGCCGGTGATAAAGACAGCGGCGTCAGATGCCAGGAATGAGACGACGCCCGCGAGGTCTTCGGGGGTTTCAACCCGTTTGATAGCCTGCTGCTTCACGGTATCATCAAACAACGATGACCCCTCAAACACTGCTCTGGAGAGAGGAGTAGAGGTGAGGCCGGGCGCAAGAGCATTGACTGTGATACCAAATGGACCCAGATCGGTTGCCAGAGCACGTGTGAAGCCAATTACGCCTCCCTTACTGGCAATATAATGGGTAAAGCCCTCGATCACCAATCCAAAGGTATTCGATGAGACATTCACGATCCGGCCATAACGCCGCTGCTTCATGCCTGGCACAAAAGCCTTGCACATAAGAAACATGCTATCAAGATTAATCGACAGCACCCGGCGCCATTCCTTAAAGTCCAGATCGTCGAATGGCACATTAGTAGAGACGCCGGCATTATTGATCAGGATATCGCAGCGCCCAAAACGCTCTTGCACTGCCTGGGCAAGCTGAGCTACCGATTGCTCATCTGAGACATCACATCTGTAGCTAACTACCTGGGAACCGGCTAATCTCACAAGTCCTTCCGTCTCTTCCGCCGGGTTGATATCAGCAATCACGATATCCACGCCGTCCTGAGCCAGCGCACGAGCGTAAGCCTGCCCCAGGCCACTTGCCCCTCCTGAAACCACAGCAACTTTGCGGATATGGTTCATCTCTGTTTCCCCTCTAAGAATAGTGCTTCTGCTGCATTATGAGTCATCCCGAACTTTGCAAAAGTTCGTCAAAGCGGGATTGTTAAGGGCGCCAGCCCTTAACCTGGGGTCTGGGGCTGTGCCCCAGTCTCTCCTCTCCCTTACTCGCCGCCGCAGGCGGCGAGTAAAAAAGAAAAAGAGTTTTTCGGGGACACCCCGAACCCCGGCAGAGGGCTGGCCGCCCTCTGCACTCCCGCTCAAAAGGTTTCGCGATTTTACAAAAATTCAGGATGACTCATAAGATATTACGAGAAAACTAATACCGGCTTTAGCACGCTACCTGCTGCAGAATCCGCAGCAGCAGTATTAATGTCCTCCAGCTTGTAATTCTTGATGAGCTTATCAAAGGGCAAACGTCCTTGCTTATAGAACTCGATCAATTGGGGAATGAAGATATCTGGCCGGGCATCTCCCATAATGATCCCGCGTACAGTGCGTCCCCAGATCAGGCTATGCACGTCTAGCAACACTTCGGTATCCAGCGGGGGGGCGCCGACGATGCCGCATGTACCCGTCAGGCGCAGACATTCGACCGCCTGGCGCAAAATGCGGGGGATGCCGGTTGCTTCCAGGGAATAGTCAACTCCGCCGCCGGTCAGATCGCGAATCTGCTCAAGGGTGTTGCCTGTGCTGCCGTTAATCACATGCGTGGCGCCCAGTTCTTGTGCCAGGGCCAGGCGCTGTGGACGAACATCGATCCCGATGATGGTTGTACAACCAACAATCCTGGCCGCCATGATGGCGCTCAGGCCCACAGAGCCGGTCCCAAAGATGGCAATACTGCTCCCGGCGGATGGCTTGAAGGCATTGATTACCGCGCCCGCGCCGGTCATGACACCACAACCCAGAGGTCCAAGTATCTCCAAAGGCACATCTTTGCTGACTTTAATCAAGCCGCGCTCAAAAGACAATGCATGGGTGGCAAAGGAAGATTGAGAGAAGAAGGGGCCATGAATAGGCTCACCGTCCCTGTGCAAACACACCGAGCCATCTGGTCTGACCGCAGCAAAATTGAGATCAGAGAGGGAAGCGCAGTAGCCCAGCCTGCCCCGGCGGCAGTTGAGACACTCTCCGCAGCCAATAAAACTGATGATCACATGATCGCCAGGCTGGACTTTTGTCACTCGGCTCCCCACGCGCTCAACGACGCCCGCCCCCTCGTGACCGAGAACAGCCGGTAGCGGCGTTGGGAAAAATCCATCGCGCACACTCAGGTCAGTATGGCAAACACCAGCACTGACAATGCGTACAATAACCTCATCTTCGCGCGGCTCGTCCAGATCGAGTTCTTCGATCGTGAATGGTTGGGACTTCCCACGGGCAACGGCAGCGGTAATCTTCATCGTTGATTCCTCCTTCTAGAGATCCTTCCCTGAGCTCAAACTACTGGTAGTCTGTCAAAGGCCAAACGAAAGGTGTCAGAAGCAGGAGTGCAGAGGGCGGCAGCCCTTTGCCGGGTGTGGGGTGTCCCCACATTCTCTTTCTTCCTTTCGCCGCCGCAGGCGGCACACCTTGCAAACGGAGTTTGACAGACTACTGGCGCAAAATGGTTATCTGAGCCAGCTGGCGGACGCCTTTGCGGAAAAGCACCCAGATCCCTTCTGGCGCAATGCGTATCATAATAATCAGCAAAATGCCAATCACCAGGGCACTCCAACTGTTGCTCTGAAATTGTTGTTGCAGTGCAAAAATCACTACTGCACCAATCAGAGGTCCAACCGTCGTCGAGATCCCTCCAATAATCGTCATTACTATCATATTAATAGCCCAGCTTGTGTTGAAGGCCGAGTAAGGTTCAAGACTGAAATTTTGTAGGGCAATTAAGGCTCCTGCTATGCCTACAAAGAACGCACTCACAACAAAGGCGATCATCTTCACCGAAAAGCTATTTACTCCCAGTTCAATGGCGGCTTCTTCGTCATCGCGCACCGCCATGAGCCGCAGACCGAAGGGGCTACGGATGAGCAGGACGAGACTGGCGACAGTGAGGACAAGCAAAGCAAGAGATGCATAGTACAAGGTAGAATAATCAAGCGTCGCGCTCTCGGGAAGACTCAGTTCCTGCGTCTGGCCAGTGAAAGACCAGTTAATCATCCAGGAAAGAACCGCCTGCGCGAGTCCAAGTGAGCCGACCGTAAAGTAGGCATTGCGGAGCCTCAGCAAGAGAAGCGCGCTCAGAAAAGCCAGAAAGGCAGCCATGATCCCGCTCAAAAGCACCGCCAGAAACAATGGTATGCCTGTGTGCAGGAGCAATACCGCGACAGTATAAGATCCCGTCCCCACGAAAAGCGCGTGGCCTATGGAAAATTGCCCTCCATAGCCGCCTATCAGGTTCCAGGACAGAGCGAGAGCCATTAAATCAAAAAGCGCAAAGGCCAGAGCCAGGTTATAAAGGCTCAGGTAGCTCGGTCCCGCAGCCAGCAAAACCAGCACAATGCCCAGCATGCTGCCACCAAACCACCAGCGATGACGCTGAACAAACGCCACTGCTTGCCCTCCCCAGACCTGGCGCTTTTGCTCGACAGGATTTTGCAACTCCACAGGGCCATCTGAAATTTTCATCTAAGCAACCACTTTCTTGCCAAAGATTCCTTGAGGGCGAACGATCAAAACGAGCACCAGCAAGGAAAAAACGATCAGATCGCGGTACTGGCCTCCAATGAGATTGACGGCAATCCCTTCGAGTATGCCAATCAGGATACCTCCAACCAGTGAGCCCCATAATGACCCCAACCCACCCAAAACCACCACCGTAAAACTACGCAAGAGCCAGTCGGAACCGGAAGTTGGGTTAAAACCATACGTTAAACCCAATAAGACGCCTCCCACCGCCGAGGCGATCGCAGCAAGTCCAAAGGTAAGCGCGTAGACATGCTGGACATTGATCCCCAGCGACGACGCGGCCAGCGGGTCCTCTGAGGCAGCCCTCAGAGCTTTCCCAAAGCGCAGGTGAGTGATCGCCAGGTACAATCCTCCGATCAGGAGCAGCCCGATAATGAAAGCAATCACATAAATGGTTCGCACTTCGACGCCCAGGATATTTATCCCCGTAAGAGTGTAGGCAGCGTTGAGCGCCTGGGTATTGCTGCCAAACACCAGGATAAAGACTGTCTGAGCAACCAGCGAGATGCCAAAAGTTGCGACCAGCGGAGCTTCCTGTCCCTGCTTCATCACCGGGTTTAAAAGAAAGCGCTGGATGAGATAGGCCAGGAGAAAAACGACTGGAGCAACAATCAGTAGCGCAATCAGCGGATCAAGACCCAATCCGATACTCAGAACAAGTGCCAGGTAACTGGACCCAATCAGTAGCTCACCATGAGCAAGATTGACCAGTCGCATGACTCCAAATACCAGGGTAAGCCCAAGGGCTGTACTCGCGTACAGCCCTCCCAGGAAGAACCCGTTGATGATGGAATTCAACAACATTGCGTTCTCCTTCTTGTCTTATCAGAGTCCTGGCACCGGCGTTTCGATCTTGGTATTCGATCCAGAAATCTGAGGATAAATTTGCACATTCTTCCCGTTCTGCCATTGCTCCTCGACAGACCCGGTGATGGCCGCGTGGTTTGCTCCGAAACTAATCTGGCCAGCGGGATACATGCCAGTTACCTGCGGGACAGCGGCATTAATCGTATTGGGGTCCAGCGATTGCGCTTTATTGATCACATCCATCGTCACCTTTGCATCTGTATAGGCATAGACGATTACTCCCAAATCAGGAGTCATCCAGGTAGCTCCATAGGCAGATTCAAAGGCACTTGCTTGCGGATAGCCCTCGGAGGGGTCCCAGATGCTGTTATTCATGGTCCCTTCCGCCACAGCCCCCAGGGCCTTCGGCCAGCCACTGTTGCTTGCGCACTTCTCACAGTACGCGGCTTTTGGTTGATAGTTCAACGCTTTCATTTGCTTCCAGAGAGCAATGGCATCGGGCGGAAGCATCTGGGCAATCAAGATATCGGCGTTCGCAGTCTTGGCAGCGGCTATAAAGGAAGAGAAGTCGGTTGTGCCTACCGGGAATGACGCGTGGTAGGCAATGGTGTAACCATAGCCCGGGGCCTCTTTTGCCCAGATACCACCCATCGTAATCCCATCTTCCTCGGTATCGGTGAAGAGAGCAACGCGCTTGTTGGTCTGGATGAGATTAGAAGCCTCAAAATTCGACTTTGTCGATTGATTCTCGTCAAAAAAGATATCCCACGCATAGTTCCATCCACTTGTGCGCGCGCCCAACCAGGCTTCGACTGGACTGACCGTCATGATGGTAGGCCGCTTCAATTGCTCGGCTACGTTTGAAATAGGAATATCGAGTGAGGGGGTAGCCGACCCAAGAAGCGCCGCAACGTTATCCTTGAGGAAGAGTGTACGAGCTTGCTGACTCGCGGTATCCGGGTCAGATTTGTTGTCGAGAAAGGTCAGTTGAACTTTGTATTTGGTTCCCTTGATGTCAAGCCCGCCACTGGCATTGACCTCGTTGATAGCTCTGGAATACCCCAATTGCAAAACCGTACCAAAAGTAGATAATGGCCCGGTAATGGGCAGGGTCGCACCCAGCAGGAGTGTTTGCGTGCCTCCGCCCGATGATGCTCCACCGCAAGCAGCTAGGCCCGACAAGAGCAAAGCTGTAAATAGAAAGACTGACATTGCTTTGTAAGTGCTACGCATGCAAGTTCTCTCCTTTGAGGAAAAAATACGGCTGAAAACTTTACAAGCTCAATCTACGAGAACGATCAGTTGCATCGCCAAAATAAGCCAGGGAAAGAGTCTCATCTTGTCGCAGCATGGCCGGTGTACCGCTGAACGAGACCTGTCCGCGCTCAAGGATGTACACCCGGTCCGCAAGCGCGAGCGAGCGGTGGACATGCTGCTCGATCAAAACAATACTGGTCCCCCAACTGCGAATCTGTGGAAGGATTTCAAAGAGCTGGTCAATAATCTTGGGAGCAAGTCCCAAAGAGAGTTCATCGAGCAGCAGCAGTTCAGGTTCGGAGACCAGGGCTCGCGCAATCGCGACCATCTGCTGCTGCCCGCCAGACAACCTCCCGGCGAGTGCTGTTTTCTTTTCTTTGAGCGCTGGAAAGAGTTCGTAAACCCGCGCCAGGCGCTCTTCTGCTGGAGTCGAGGTGCGTGATGCGTATGCTATTCCTAGCTCGATGTTTTCGCGGACCGTTAATTCCATGAAGAGCCTTCGTCCCTCGTGGCAGAGAGCGATTCCGAGACGAGCCCGGCGGTGGGCTGGATATTTCGTGATATCTTTCTCGTTGAACAGCACCCTCCCTCCGCTCGTTGGCACCAGGCCACAAACGGCACGA
>WNFN01245029.1_pt1 | contig 13447 bp, 9 predicted proteins | sample 5400161 | NCBI WGS metagenome assembly WNFN01 (sample SAMN13153353, study PRJNA577476) | soil metagenome | isolation source: 80 cm saprolite on Douglas fir-dominated hillslope | place: USA:California | collected 2013-09-17
TGAAGAATGTTGTTGCCGTGAAAATTCCAGAAACCGTTGTTCCGGGACGCGTCGGGTACTTCGTGCCCTTTGGCCTCTCCGGATCGTCAAACGTCAGGTCGCCCACATTGATGATTCGCGACAAGCGGCCCAGCCTCCCGAAGAAATCCAGGAGATTGAAGTACGGGCCATCGGCCTGCACCTCGAACGGCATTTCGTAGTGGTACTCCTTGGGAACGATGGCCTGCGCCGTCAAACGCCGGATCTGCACGCTGGATGCGCTGGCCGCTCCCTGCAACAGCCGGATAAACTCGTCCGTCTCTTTTTCTTCCGGGACGATGGTTTTCAGCGTGTCGAGTTGCTTCGACAGAGCATCCATCTGCTGTTTCAATTCTCCGTAGCGCTGCTTGTAAACCTGCAGTTGCGTGACTTCCTGGTTTAGCTTGGTGCGCTTCTGGACGGCGCTGTCCACCTCGTCCCGTTCTCGAGCGATCGGAGAACCCGGCACGTAAACGCCCACCAGAACCAGCACGACAGCAACTGCCGCAGCCACCAGGGCCTGCATGATCACGGACATGTCTCGAAATGGATTGGCCATGGCGCCCCCTTATCCTTTCTTCGCCGGCGCCTTCGCAGCCGCAGCGGGAGCCGGCGTGTTGGCCGGCCGTGTCTGCACTGCGGGGGGCGGAGTGATTTCAGCGGAAATCTGGAAAATGAAGGACTGCACTGCCATGTTCTTATCGTCTTGTTTCGATTCCTTTATTTCGACCTTCTGGAAATACCCGGAGCGCTTCAGCGCGGTGATAAAATTTGCCACCGCGTTGATCGACGCGGAAGAGCCTTCCATCGAAAGCGTGTTGCCCTTGCGGACCATTTCGGTGAGCCAAAGATTTTCGGTCCGCGATACCGTGTTGGCGACCATTTCGAGCAGTTCCTGCCCGCCGGTGCGGTCGCGCTGCAACTGCTCGATCGTCGAAACCCTCTGCTGCAAGACCACCTTTTGCTTTTCGAACGACTCGACTTGCAGCTTGGTCTGCTCCAGATCCGTCTTTTGCGCCTGCAGCCTCTTGATTTCCGCATTTTCCTTGTTGAGCTGGTTCTGCCAGGTGTAATAGAAAAATCCGAGAACCACGGCGCCGAGAACCAGTCCCGCCCCGATGAATACCACCGGCAGCGCTGCTCCCGTGTCTACCGGACGCCGTGCGGCCTTCGGTCGAATTTGTCCAAGAAGGTTTATGCGGATCATGACTAGTCGAAGCTCCTCAGCGCCAGACCTACGGCAATGGCCAGCCGCGGCGCCATTTCGCGAATCTGGTCATCACTGTGCTTCCCGGGATCGATCAGCACCCTGCGGAAGGGATTTAATTCTTCCACCGGCATCGCGAATTCCTCTCTCAGCAAGTCCACCAGGCCCGGAACACGCGCCGTGCCGCCCGCCACTACGATTCTCTGTATATTTTCGCCGCTCGCGGTTGCCCGGAAGAAGTCAAAGGTCTTTTGAATTTCCAGCGTCAGAATGTCGGACACGCTGCGCAGGATCTGTTGCTTCTGTTCGTCGGTGACGCTCGGCAGCGAATCGCCCCTCTTCAAGCGCTCCGCATCTTCAAAGCTGAGGTCCAGTTCCTTCTGCAACGCGTCGGTATACTGGTTGCCGCCCACGCTCACGTCGCGCGTGAACAACGGCACGCCCCCGCGCACGATATTAATGTTCATGACGCTCGCGCCAATGTTCAACAGCGCCACCGTCTGCCCCGCGTCCGGCTCGTAATTGACTTCGAAGCAGTTCTGCAAACCGAAGGCGTCGATGTCCACCACCACTGGCGTCTTGCCCGCTTGCGCCAATACGTTGGTGTGATTCAGAATCTTGTCTTTCTTGACCGCCACCAGCAGAACGTCCATCTGCGAGTCCATCGACTCCAGCAGTTGATAGCTCAGGTTTACGTCCGCGATGTCGAAAGGAATGTGCTGGCTGGCTTCTGAGGGAATGCGGTCGTAAAGTTCGTCTTCGGTCATCAACGGTAGCGGCACGCGCTTGACGATCACCGAGTACCCGGAAACCGATGTCGCTACGTTCTTTGTCTTGATCCGCTGCGCGTCGAATATCTTGCTGATGGCATTCGCAACCTGCGGCGCGTCCATGATGGCGCCGTCTACCACCGTGTCCGGCGCCAGCGCTTCCATTCCGAAGCTCACGAGTTCATAGCCTGCTTTCGTCGCTTTCAATTCCACGGCCTTGATCGAACTGGACCCGATGTCCAGTCCCACCAGTTGCCGGCTCTTTTTTCCCATTCCCAACATGTCGCGGCCTCTTTCCCTGTTCCCCGCGCCAGACTACCGGCGCCTCGCGGTCGCCTGGCTCATCTTGCGTTCCATCCAGCGGTCCAGGATCGTTTTACGCAGTTTCCAACGGTTGCCGAGTTTAAACGCGGGAATTTCGCCTTCGGTGATGTAACGGTACAGGGTATCCGGGGAGATGCCCAGATATTGCGACGCCTGCCGCACATTCATCACTTCGCGCGATTCGCTCACGAGGAACGCCCCCCCGGCATCCGAACACTTCTCGTATCACGACCGTTCGCTGTTCCCCGCCTGCGCTGCGGACTCTCGGGGAAGCAGCCCGTGAGAGCTTTATGACATTCTACTACTCAGAGCGTCAAGGGAATCTATAGGGCTGTTGTCCTATCAATACGGGTAGTTCTAGGCAATTCGGGGGTATTGTCCGGTAGTACCCTATCATATTGTGGTTGATTTGTTTGCGTGCCACAATTACTTGCGGTCTTGCGCCTGCCACCCCTGTACGCAGGGACGGTTATTCTTTGCATTCAGCCTCTAGTCACGGAAAAGTACTACTTGTCATTTCCGCTTGCAGATACGCTTTCTTCTGTTCCTTCGTGCCGACCGGAGGCTTCGTACCGCATATCCAATCTGCGCGGCGCAGTTCCACCTCAAATTCTTTCTCACGCCTTATCCAGCGACAGCGATTTCCACAGCGCATCGACCTTCTTCTTCGTGGCTTCGTCCATCAAAATCTCATCTGGCCACGGCCGTGTAAATCCTTCTGATGGCCACTTGCGCGTTGCGTCGATCCCCATCTTCGACCCGAAGTCCTGCATCCGCGCCGCATGATCCAGTGTATCCACCGGGCCCAACGAAAACTGCACGTCTCGCTCAGGATCAAGTGCACAGAGCGTCTTCCAAACCACCTCACTGTAATTATGGATATTCACGTCGTGGTCCACCACCACGATCACCTTCGTGAACATCGCCTGCCCCAGCGACCAAATCGCGTTCATGATTTTCCGCGCATGCCCTGGATAGGACTTTCGAATGGCCACGATCATCAGGTTGTGAAAAATTCCTTCGGCAGGCATCGCCACATCCGCAATTTCCGGGTACTGCATCTTCATCACCGGCAAGAACACCCGCTCTACTGCGTATCCCATGTAGAAGTCTTCCTGCGGCGGCGGGCCCACAACCGTCGTCAAGTAGATCGGTTCTTTGCGGCGCGTGACGCACTCCACGTGAAAAACCGGGTACTCCCCTTCCAACGAGTAAAAACCCGTGTGGTCGCCGAAGGGGCCCTCTGTGCGCAACTCATTCAAATTGACGTGGCCCTCCAGCACGATCTCGGCGTTTGCAGGCACTTCCAGATCGTTAGTCTCGCAGGGCACCATCTCCACGGGCTCGCGCCGCAAAAACCCGGCAAACATCATCTCGTCGAGGTCCGGTGGAATCGGCAGCATCCCCGCTAGCGCCGTCGCCGGGTCTGCGCCAATCACCACGCTCACAGGAATCCTGCCTTCGGGATTCTTCGCTCTCGCTCGCCGGAAATGTTCCGCCCCGTGCTTCTGCGTCTGCCAGTGCATCCCCGTCGTCCGCTCGTCGTAAACCTGCATGCGGTACATCCCGACATTTCGCTTTCCGGTCTCCGGATTCCTCGTAAACACCAAAGGAAATGTGATGAACCGTCCCCCATCCTGGGGCCAGCACTTCAGAATGGGAAAGTCGAATAGGTTGACGTCAGTTCCCTTCTCGATGACTTCCTTGCAAGCGCCGGACTTCACGCTCTTCGGAAAAAACGACCCGAGCTCCGCCAGCTTCGGCAGCATCTTGATTTTGTCGAAGAGCCCTTGCGGAGTCTCCATTGCCAGGAATCCGCGGATTCGCGCCGCAACTTCATCCAGATCCTCCACTTCAAACGCCAGCGCCATCCGCCGCACGCTTCCAAACGCATTGATCAGCAGCGGATGCCGCGACCCCTTCGGCTTTTCGAACAGTAGCGCCGGTCCAACGCTGTTCGCCTGACGCCCTGCCGCCCGCGCAACGCGCTGCGTAACTTCCGCGATCTCCAGGATGGGATCAACCTCAGCGCGAATCCGCTTCAGCTCCCCTTCCTTCTCCAGCTTCCGCACAAACTCCCGCAAATCAGCGTGCGCCACCGTTTTCTCCTGTAGCCCCGCACTCTAACACGAACCCATATCGCTTCTCCCCTAGGAGAACCATCTGGCAGTGGCTTAGTTTCGGAAAGAAGAGCCGCAGTGGATCTTGAAAACCGCACCATATTACACGAGTCTCGCTTGTTCGAGATACTGTGAAGCGATTTTCATACAGAGCACTTCCAACCGGTTGCTAACTCCTGGAGACCGGCCTTCTCCCATCTGGTTAGTCGTGCGTGCTCAATGGGTCGGCCATGCACTATGCGCAACAGCGACGCCAACATTTAGAATTGAGCGTGTGGATACTGAAGTATCCTTCCCGGTGGGCTGTTGCCGCTGTTAAGTTCGCTCCATTTCATGGTCGTTCCCGGATCTATTTTGATGCCCAGAGCTTCGATGCTTGATCCTAGATGGCGCCGGCTGGCGCGCGTGCGGTTATATTGCAATGCGTCCTGTCTTGCGGCCATCGTTGTGGGCTGCCTCGTCCTTTGCGGCTGGATTTTTCACATCGAACGTCTACGGTGGGCGCTTCTGGGCACGATGAGCATTGAGGTAAACACGGCTTTAGGCCTGATCCTTTTGGGGACGTCGCTATGGTTGCTCTTGCCGGATCCGCCTCGCCGGGCGTACCGCTACTGGGGTCTGTTTTTTGCTGCCCTCGCAGCTTTCATTGGCGCAATGACGGTGATCGAGTACATCTTTGGGCTGGACCTTCGTATTGATCGACTTTTTTTTATTCAGGACATTCGCGCCGTCGCGACTTATTCCCCTGAGCGCATGTCGCCGATCACGGCCACGACCTTTTTGGCGCTTGGCTTGGCCTTACTCCTGCTCGATCACGAGAAACGGTCGGGATGGCGGCCATCGCAGCTCCTGAGTCTCTGGGGTGCGTTCGCAGCCGTTATGTCGTTGAGCGGCTACATTAATGGAGCTACGGCGACTTACCGAATCTTCTCCTATAGCCAGGTCGCGGTGTACACAGCCCTTGTCTTGTTTACAGTGAGCGCCGCCGTTTTCTTCGCGCGCCCCCGGGTGGGAATCGCAGGTGATTTGACGGGAAGATTCTCGGGAAGTACGACCGCGCGACGATTCCTCCCCACCGTGATCGTCGTTCCGTTTCTTGCGGCCTGGATTCGCATACGAGGGCAACGAGCTGGCCTGTTTGGTACAGAATTAGGCCTCGCGTTGAATGTCACTACAAACGTGGTGACGTTGTCCTTCCTAGTGTGGTTAAACGCCCGACGATTGAATAAGACAGAAGAGTCTCTGGAAGAAGTTCGGGAAGCGAAAAATATCCTCTACGACGCCTCAGTTAAGGATGAACTTACCGGCTTGTATAACCGTCGAGGTTTCCTTGCTCTTGCCGAAGAACAAATCAAGATTGCCTGCTCAGGCCGCAGAGAACTGTTGGTGGTTTTTGCCGACGTGGACGGCCTAAAAGCAATCAATGACCGATACGGTCATTCTGAGGGAGATCGCGCTCTGAAAAAAGCTGCCGAGGTGCTTCTCACCGTGTTTCGCGAAACGGACCTGGTTGCGCGCCTGGGAGGCGATGAGTTTGCTGTCCTGGCGCTGGATTGCTCTCCAGCGGGCTTGGTAAGAATAAATGCTCACTTCGACAAACTGCTTCGTGCGATCAACGATCTTGAAAACCCCTGGAAGCTATCTATTAGCGTTGGAGCCGTCCATGTAGACTCGAGGCACCAACTCTCCATCGAGGAACTGCTAGGCAATGCGGATGGAATGATGTACGACCGGAAGCGCGCAAAGCTTGCCGTGGCGGCGAAATGAGCCCGATAGACCCGGGCTTGCACATGGCAAATTCCACATTCCGATAAGCGCGTCAATCAGGCAGTGGGTGAACCTATGTTTCTACTGAGGCGCAAGGCGGCCCGCGTAAGGACTCACTATGTCGCAGCCTGATCCCGTAGCGAGGAACACACAGCCTTCAGCGCGGGTTGCAAGAGTGGGCGCATTGGTCATAGTGATCATCCTGGGCTTGTTTCTAGTTTCGTGGTGTTCATGGGTACGGGCTGAATACTGGCTGCTGAAGGACGCGCAGGAAGGAATCGCGATTGTGACCAAGGATCTTTGGACGGGCCACAATAGTGTGGGCTATCGTTATACCGTCAATCACAAGGAGTACACGGGAAAGGGAATGCGCAACTACCAAGACCTTCGCTATCGGAACGTGCATCCTGGAAACAAATCCGTGGTGTACTACTCGGCTTCGCATCCTTGGATGTCGAGTTTAAGGCGGCCCGACAGGATCGGCGAGGGGCTTCCGGTTGTGCTGTTTGTGTTGCTCTTTGAAACCATGGCCGTCATAACTTTAATCAACCCGCGACATAAGTGGGCCTTCCACATTCACGGCGGCAACCAAAGCTCTGGAACGTCACCTATCAGCGATCATTGCGGAGGCAAAGCGCATGATGGCAAATGTGGTTGAAGGAGGCAGACCTGGTTGGCTTGCAACCAGAGAAGATTACCGACATGAAAAGCAGCGCAGAAGGCTTGCGCAGAATGTTCCGCGAATAGACGGGTAGACGCCTCGCAGTTCCAGCGACATTCAACTATCAGAAGGGCTCGATTCCGATTCGATCATTCATGGCTTCGCGGAGTCGTTGCTTGCCCAGTATATCTCGCTTTGTTCCTTCCCATAGGTTAGCCCTACTTGCCAACTTTGTGCGAAGATGTTTCCTGGGTAGTAAGACCGACACGGGGCCCAATGCCATTCTCGCGATCCCGCCAACTCAGGTGCGTTTCCCGCGTCACCGCAGTGCAAGCCATTTGTGCGTTCCTTCTTCTGAATTCCGCGCGGTCGCGTCAAAACCCGGCGGAAAAGGAACCCGTCCGTAACCAGCAGAGCGGTATGAGCACGGGCAGTACGCACGCTCCAGTAAAGGATGCACTCTCGCGACCTATTACGGCCGGGGGCTTTGTTGAGGGCGCACCAGTCATTTTTATTGATGTGACTCACACGGCCGGCATCGACAGATTCCACCATCGGTCAGGAGGACCGGAAAAAAAGACGATCCTGGAGACGCCCGGTTCCGGTGTGGCGCTGCTTGATTATGACAATGATGGCTGGCTTGATATTTATCTGCTGAATGGCTCAACGTTTCCAGCGCTGAAAGGCAAGGAAGCTCCGCCACGCGCGATGCTGCTACACAACAACCATGACGGGACGTTCACCGACGTCACAGAAAAAGCTGGCGTGGCGAATGAAAGATGGGGCTTCGGCGTGGCGATCGGGGACTTCGATAACGATGGCTGGCCGGACATTTACATATCGAACTTCGGCAAGAATCGTCTCTATCATAACAATCACGACGGCACGTTTACCGACGTTGCAGAAACGGCTGGTGTCGCCCTAGGCGGCTGGTCAACCGGCGCAACCTGGGGCGACTACGACCACGATGGCTATCTTGATCTATTTGTTCCGGGCTACGTGAAGTTCAATCCCGATAACCCTCCGATCGCGGGCAAAGGCGGGATTCCGGCGGGATATTGTCAGTTTCGCGGGGTCGAAGTCATGTGCGGTCCGCGGGGCCTGCCGGGGGAGAACGATCACCTGTTTCACAACCATGGCGACGGCACGTTTACAGACGTGAGCGTGAAAGCGGGCGTCGCCGACGCGAAGGGATATTACGGATTTTCATCCGTGTTTGTGGACGTGGACGACGACGGGTGGGTCGATCTGGCGGTCGCGAACGATTCCGTGCCGAAGTATCTCTACCGAAACAAGCACGACGGCACGTTTGAAGATATCAGCTATCTTTCGGGATTCGCATTAAACGATGACGGACGTGAGCAAGCCGCCATGGGAATAGCAGTGGGCGATTACAACCGCGATGGTAAAGTTGATCTCTACATCACGAATTTTTCCGACGATTACAACACGCTTTATCGGAATGAAGGCGACGCGGCGTTCGCCGACGTCAGTTTTCGCGCTGGAATCGGGACACTGACGATCCCGTTTCTGGGTTGGGGAACGGGCTTTCTCGACTACGATAACGACGGGTTGCTCGACATTTTCGTGGCCAACGGGCATGTGTATCCGGGAGTTGATTTACAAGACTGGGGCACGACCTGGGCGCAGCGCCCGCTACTACTGCGCAATCTGGATGGATCGAAATTCCAGGAGGCGCCTGCGGCAACGGGAAGCGGCCTCGCAATCGTTGTAACGGCACGAGGAGCGGCGTTCGGTGACCTGTTCAACGACGGTCATATCGACGTGGTCCTGAACAACATCGATTCGACGCCCACACTGTTACGCAACGTGGTTAAGAATTCGAATCACTGGATCACGCTCAAGCTGTTGGGAGGTCCCAAGAGTCCCCGTGATGCGATTGGCGCCACGGCATTTGTCACGGCAGGAGGCGCGCGGCAGCGCGGAGACGTCTTCAGCGGGGGGAGCTATGCATCGAGTTCCGACCAACGCCTGCATTTCGGCCTTGGAGCGGCAACGAAAGTGGACCGGGTGGAGATTCACTGGCCTAGCGGTGCAAAAGAAGAGATCACGATTCCCGCCGTCGACCGCATCTATACGGTGAAAGAAGGCAAAGGAATCGTCGCGCCGTGAAACGCTGGCCGAAAACCGATACTCGACATTGCCTCCATAGGAACGTTGATGCCAAATTTGTAATTCTGCTTCTCTGCTTACTGCTTCCCGTTCCGCTGATGCGCGTGGCCGGCCAGGAGCGCGCTTCCACTCCGCCGGCATCTCCATCAGGTATTCCTGGAGAGTTTGTGGATATCACAGCGCGCTCAGGAATAAATTTCCGGTACCAAGCGTCGCACACCTCCAAAAAGTATCTGCCCGAAACGATGGGGGCGGGAGTGGCGCTGTTTGACTACGATAACGACGGACTCCTTGATATTTTCCTCGTGAACGGTGCGCCACTCGCCGATCCAACCCCGAAGGGAACAATTCCACAGAAAACGGGGCCGCAGTATTGGAATCGGCTGTATCACCAGAAGACAGACGGCACGTTCGAAGACGTTACGGAGAAAGCGGGTCTGCAAGGAACGGGTTACGGCATGGGAGTGGCGGTAGGAGATTACGACAATGACGGCTATGAGGATCTGTATGTTACCGCGTACGGCGGGAACAAGCTTTATCACAACAATGGAAATGGCACTTTCACCGATGTGACGCAAAAAGCCGGCGTCGGAGGCAGTGGCTGGTCGACGAGCGCTGCATGGGTTGATCTGGATGGCGATGGATTCCTTGACCTGGTCGTGCTGCGGTATCTCGAATGGGATTTTGCCGACATCTGGTGCGGAGAACACAAAGAAGGATACCGAGCGTATTGCCACCCAGATTTCTTCAAACCGGTTTCTCCGCTGGTATATCACAACAACGGAAATGGAACTTTTACAGAAGTCGCGTCAAAACTAGGACTCGCGCGGCCAGGAAAGGGTTTGGGACTGGCAATCGCGGACTATGATCGCGATGGACATATCGATTTGTTTGTGGCCAACGATTCGATGGTGGAGTTTTTATATCACAGCAAGGGAAATGGAACGTTTGAAGAGCTGGGGCTGCCATCCGAAGTTGCCGTGGATATTGACGGCCGAACCTATGCAGGCATGGGAGTGGATTTCGCAGACTATGACAATGATGGCTGGCCGGACATTGTGGTTACTGACCTGGCAAATCAGCGATACGCGCTGTATCGAAACAACGGTGATGGCGCATTCACGTATGCGAGCACGACTGCGGGAATCAGTAAAATAACGCTGGCCCATTCGGGATGGGGACACTGTGGAGCTGACGCTCCCGAATCTGCGATACCGTGAACCTATGTTGCTGGCGCGAAATACGGGCAGGGGTTTTGCCGACGTTTCCGCCGAGTCTGGGGCGGTATTTCGGAAGCTGTGGGTAGCGCGCGGAATGGCGACCGGAGATTTGGACAACGACGGGCGCGTGGACGCAGTTGTGAATACGAATGAAGGGCCGGCATACGTGCTTCATAATGAAACACCCGCGGAGAATCATTGGATTTTGCTGAAACTCGTGGGGCACCAGAGCAATCGAGATGGAATTGGCGCTGAAGTGAAGGCTGTGACCGCAAGCGGAGCACAATTTGCGACAGTCACGACGACGAGTAGCTACCTTTCGGCGAGCGACAAGCGTGTGCACTTTGGGCTCGGAAAGAACAGAGTGGTGCAGGAGATTCAGGTGCGTTGGCCGAGCGGTGTTGTGCAAATATTGAAAGATGTTCATGCGAATCAGATTCTGCAAATCGATGAACCAAGCGAATCCCCGCGCTGGTAGGAGAAAGCGGGAAAGCGCTGCCGAGCCCAGGATACGCGTGTTGATCTCATTTCTTGTCGCTTGCGTTTGCGCCATTGCAGCAAGGGAAATTTCAGTTCGGCAGCGGCCCTTTTCGCTCGGGCCGAAGAAGCCGCCCCGGGCGCGACCGATGCCTTGCTGTACGAAAGCAAGGCTTACATTCATCTAGAGCAATTCACGGCGGCAGAGGGTGCCTTGCGGCGGTACCTTCAGACGCATGCCGCTGCCAGTGAAGCGCTGTATTTGCTTGGCTATGTATTGCACCGGGAGGGCAAAGCCGCAGAGTCGCTGGAGACGTACACAAAAGCGGCACAACATCGGACACCGACCGGGGATGATTTGAAGATCGTTGGACTGGACTATGTCTTGTTGAATGACTATCCGGACGCCATCAAATGGCTGGAGAAAGCCGTGGAGGCAGAACCGAAGAATAAGGAAGCCTGGTATTTTCTGGGGCGCGCCTATTACACGAAATCCAGCATCCCCGAAGCACGCAAAGCATTCTTAACGGTGCTGCAGCTGGATCCGCGTGACGCCAAAGCGGAAAACAATTTGGGATTGATCCTGGAATCGGAAGCCCTACCTGATGCGGCGATGGATGCGTACCGCAAGGCAATTCAATGGCAAGAGCTAAGCGTGCATCCGAGCGAGCAACCGTACCTAAACTTGGGAAGTTTGCTGATGGAGCAATCGCGTACGGGCGAAGCGATTCCGCTGCTCCAAAAAGCGGTCGAACTCGCGCCGAAAGATGCGATTTGCCGCTTGAAGCTGGGCACGGCATATTTGCGGCTGGGAAAATTAATAGACGCGCGACGGGATTTGGAAAAGGCGGTGCAACTCGCGCCGGATGATCCGGCCGCGCACTATCAATTGGGAAAGTTGTACAAAGAGATGAAAGCCGTGGACCGAGCCAAGGCGGAATTCGATCGAACGGCGGAACTCCAGAGCCGTGCCGCATCCTCCAAACCGCAATAGGCTCCTAGAAGACATCTTGAATCGGCAACAGTCTGGTGACCTTGTGGACGAAGCTGAGGAGCCCCTCCCCCGGTTTTTTGTAAATGTTGCATCTAAAGAACTTAGGCTTGATGTAAGTGGTTTAGAATCAACATTTACGGACTGCCTCGCAAGTGTTGATTCTAAGGAAGTTACGGATGAACACGGCATTCCACTCCACCGGAGTGTAGAAATGAAAAACGCCGGCAAGATGCCAGCGGTACGCGCAATCACGCAGTATTACCTAAACAGTACTATACGCGAGTAGATACAGGTCTGTCAAGAAGAAAATGAAATTGGGTAACTATGCATAAATATAAGTGTCGTAGCTTCTATGAGATGCAAAGTGGCGGCTCGCGACCCTCAAGCCAGTTCGGAGTCCTGGGTCATGAGATGTCCGGACCTCCGCTTCTAGGGATTCTGCGGCGGGGGAGCAGGTTGCGGAGGATTTGAATTCTGCTGGGCTTCATAGCGCTTCAGCGCTTTTTGCGAATTCTCCGCCGCTTCGTCCTTGAGCTTCTGGAATGCGGCCATTGCTTTTTGCGCCTCCTCCATTCGATGGAGCCGCCGATAGACGATTCCTAGAGTGGCCCGCCCCAGGAGCTGAGCGGCAGCGGCATTATTGCCAAGGAGCATTTCGGCACGGCCCAGATTGTAATCGGAATGAAGAAGGCCAGGCTTTTCCTTCAGGGCGGATTCGATTAGCACTTTGCCCTTTGCGCCATCGCCTTGTTCGACGGCTAGAACTCCCAATTCGTATTTGGCGAGGACGTTATGGGGGGCAATTTCAAGTTCGCGGAGGAAGGATTCTTCGGCTTCCCGAACCTTTCCGAGGCTACGATACTCGGAGCCTAGTTCTTCGTGCAAGCCGGGTTGTGTGGGAGCGAGCTTAATGGCGGCCTGGTATTCCGCGACGGCATCCGTGTGGCGGTCGGCTTCGGCATTCGCCTGGGCAAGAACCTGATGGACGCGCCAGGATTTTGGGTCGGTCTTGAACATTTTTGCGTAACTATTCTTGGAAACAAGCAGGTGAGCGCGGCCCCGGTGGTAAAGGACGTCCATGTCGTCTGGCGCGAGTTTGGCGGCTTTGTCTAGTGCGTTAGCGGCTTCTTCGGGCCGATCCTGAGCTAGGCGGACGACGCCAAACCACATCCATGCGGGCGCGTCTTTCGGAAATGAGGCGGTTTCCTTTTGAATCGCGGCAAGGGATTTATCCAGCTGGTTAAGACGAAAATAAGCAATGCCGAGAAAGAGGTTTGCCCCGTGCAGTCGCGGTTTTAGCGCCAGTGCCTTCTGGAAGCTCGCAATGGCCTCGTCGAAACGGCCCTGCTCTTCGCGGACGAGACCAAGGTTGAAATGCGCTTCAGCGAAAGCCGGGGCGGCTTTTGCGGCGGCCGCGAACCCGTCACCGGCGACATTCAAGTTGCCGCGTTGCATCGCCTCCGATGCCTGCCGGAAAATCTCGGAAGCATCCTCCGCCATTTGGGCACAAAGAGGTTCACCCAGACACAACAGGATCGCCAAAAATGCAAACGCGAACTTGGCATCTGGGTTGCCCGAGCGCTTTGTTAAGGGAATGTTCACCATTAGAGTTTATACCTGCGAGCTGGGACGGCGAAGTTTCAACTGAACGAAAAAACTGTCATCGATCATCTGAATCCGTCTTTTTTGAACTTCAACCGGAAAAATAAGTAAAGAAACATCCGTCATCTTCTGTGCCGCAGGCACAGAATTCTCA
>WNFN01219067.1_pt1 | contig 13433 bp, 11 predicted proteins | sample 5400161 | NCBI WGS metagenome assembly WNFN01 (sample SAMN13153353, study PRJNA577476) | soil metagenome | isolation source: 80 cm saprolite on Douglas fir-dominated hillslope | place: USA:California | collected 2013-09-17
GGCGTTCGTTAAGTAGACGCTCTCGCCCGGACTTCCGTAGCTCTCAACAATCGTCGCGGCGCTGTTCTCTTCGGCAACCACGAGCACCCGCGGAAACGATGCCCCCGCCGTGCCATTGCTGGAATCAGAAATGAATTGGAGATGGATCGGCGCCGCGACTGAAACTCCCGCCGGAATAAAGACGAACCCGCCGCTCGTAAACAGTGCGGTGTTGAGCGCGGTGAATCCACTCTCGCTCCTGGCTGCGCACTCCAGACTCTCACGCAGGCTGGTCTCGTTCTGATCGCCGGCTAAGGCCTCGCCAATGTCGATCACCGAAACGCCTGCCGGCATGGCCGCGTCCGACGACAGTTCTCGGTGCAGAATTCCATTGACGAAAACCAAACGGCTCTGGCTTGTTTCGTCATACACTCGCGTGACAATAAACTCGTTGCCATCCGGTTGCCCGTTAGCGGACGCCGGCGCGAATTGCTGCTTCGCGATTGCCGCGACGTTCGTGTATTTCCATTCTTCTTCCTTGACCGAAGGAAAACCTGTGCGCTCAAATTGCGCAAAGGAATCTTCGCGCAGCCGTCGCAACCATGATGGTTCAGCGCTTCCGATCTTCTCGAGCAACGCTCGAAAGGCGGTGTCGTAGGAATTCGACTGGGTTGCTAATTGCGATGACATTGTTATTTTGCGCCCGCCGCAACGTTTCCATTTCCGTTGGCGTTCTTCAACCAGTCGTAGCCCTTCTCTTCCAACTCAAGCGCCAGTTCCTTGCCGCCCTCTTTGACGATCCGGCCCGCCGAAAGCACGTGGACAAAGTCAGGCGTAATGTAATTGAGCAAACGCTGATAGTGCGTTACCAGAATCACGGCCTTATTCGGGTCATGAAGTTTGTTGACGCCTTCGGCGACGATTCTGAGCGCGTCGATGTCCAGACCTGAATCAGTCTCATCAAGGACCGACAGTTTCGGATCGAGCACGGCCATCTGTAGAATTTCGTTGCGTTTTTTCTCGCCGCCGGAAAAGCCTTCGTTGACTGAGCGCGTCATGAAACTCGCTTCCATCTCAACGATCTTTGCCTTTTCCTTTAGCAAATCCTTGAATTCCAGGGGATCCAGCTCCTCTGCGCCGATATGCTTTTGCTTTTCGTTGTAGGCCAGACGCAGGAACTGCGCGTTCGAAACGCCCGGCACTTCGATGGGATATTGAAACGCCATAAAGACGCCTTCGCGCGCCCGCACGTCGGGCGAAAGTTCCAAAAGGTTTTTGCCTTCGAAGAGCACTTCGCCGCTGGTTACTTCATACGACGGATGGCCGGCGAGGACTTTGGCAAGCGTCGATTTGCCCGAACCATTCGGGCCCATGATGGCGTGGACTTCGCCTTTGTTAACCGTGAGGTTGATGCCCTTTAGGATTTCGTTGCCATCAACCGATGCGTATAGATTGCGAATTTCTAACACTTGCTCTCCTCGTTACCGATCCAGTCTCCGTGATCCTCTGTGTGATCTCTGTGTCTCTGTGGTGAACGTTTGGTGCGAAAGAGTCCACCACAGAGACACAGAGATCGCACAGAGAGTTTCCAAAACCCAATCTACTAGCAGGGTTCAGCCGCCAGCTCGGGCCAATCAAAGCTGACGGCTGAAGACGGGCAGCTAACCGCCTGCTTACCCAATCGCGCCCTCGAGCTTCATTCCCAGCAAGCGCGTGGCTTCGACGGCAAACTCCATCGGCAGTTGCAAGAAAACGTCTTTACAAAAACCGTTGATGATCAAGCTAACGGCGTCCTCTTGCGAGATGCCGCGCTGCATCAAGTAGAACAACTGCTCTTCGCTGATGCGCGAGGTCGAAGCTTCGTGCTCGACCTGCGAGCTGTTGTTCATGACTTCGATATACGGAAAAGTGTTCGCGCCCGCGTTCGAACCAATCAACATTGAGTCGCACTGAGTATAGTTCCGCGAGTTCTCAGCCTTGGGCATGATCTTTACCAGCCCGCGATAGCTGTTATTCGCGTGGCCGGCCGAGATGCCTTTCGAGATAATCGTCGAGCGCGTGTTCTTGCCGAGGTGAATCATCTTCGTGCCGGTGTCGGCCTGCTGCGCGTGGTTCGTCAACGCCACCGAATAGAATTCACCGACCGAGTTATCGCCTTGCAGGATGCACGACGGGTACTTCCAGGTGATCGCCGAACCGGTTTCTACCTGGGTCCACGAAATCTTTGAATTGCGGCCCGCGCACTTGCCGCGCTTGGTCACGAAGTTGTAGATGCCGCCTACGCCCTGTTCGTCGCCGGCATACCAGTTCTGCACCGTCGAGTACTTGATCTCGGCATCGTCGAGCGCCACCAGCTCAACCACCGCGGCGTGCAATTGGTTCTTATCAAACTTCGGCGCAGTGCAGCCTTCGAGATACGAAACGTGCGAACCCTCTTCGGCCACGATCAGCGTGCGCTCAAACTGCCCTGATTCAGAATTGTTGATGCGGAAGTATGTAAATTGTCATTCGTCGGCACGACCGAACCCAGATACTTGCGGACCAGATCGGAATGCTCTTTGACCGCTTCGCTGAACGAACAGAAGATCACGCCGACCTTCATCAGCTTCGCTCTGTAGGTGGTCGCGACGGAAACTGAATCGAAGACCGCGTCAACGGCGACACCCGCGAGTTGCTTTTGCTCAGACAGCGGAATGCCGAGCTTCTCAAACGTGCGCAGCAATTCCGGATCGACTTCGTCCAGACTGGCTTTCGCGACTTTCTGCTTCGGCGCGCTGTAATAAATCATGTCCTGATAATCAACTTCAGGAAAAGTGATGTTCGGCCAACGGCGCGGCTCTTTCATCGTCAGCCAATGACGATAAGCCTTCAAACGAAACTCCAGCATCCATGCGGGCTCGTTCTTCTTGGCCGAGATCAAACGGACAGTGTCTTCGCTCAGACCACGCGGGATCGTCTCAGACTCGATGTCGGTCACCCAGCCATATTTGTATTCCCGGTTTGTAAGGATTTCAGCAGTGCTCATTTTTTGCCTTTATTCAATTCGCCGATCGCATCGACCCTGATGGTTGTTGCAGCTTTCGAATCTGATGCAGTTGCGCCCCAACCTTGGCCTCGCTACCAACCAACTGGGCCAGGGTGATCTCTGACAAAGCATTCTGCACAATCTCATGCAGGCCAACGATCACGGATCGAATGCCGCAATCGCTGGTATGAATGCAAACGTCTAGCACGCCCGCGTGAGTTTCGCAGAACCGATCCGCCGTGTCCTCGTCGAGGATGCGAATCACTTCGTTCAGCCGGATGTCGTTGGCCGGCCGAGCCAGCGTATAACCGCCCTTCGTTCCGCGCTGCGATTGCACCAGGCCGGCCTTATTCAAAATCCACATCAGCTTGCCGGCGTTCGCGACACTTAAGCCCTCGCGCGCCGCAATTTGATTGAGCGTTAACGACTCGCCGTCCATTTCCGCTCTGGCCAGCTGGACCAGACAGCGCAGACCGTACTCCTCGTGAGCTGAGATTTTCATTTGCCTCTTGATTAACCGAAGCCAGCTTATAGCATTCTTTACTTTTTCGTCAAGTATCCAGACAGACGGTTTTGGCCAGCAAATATGCTGGTCCCCGCAGCACCCGACGCGGTCGAGACCGGCTCGGTTCCCTTCCCCTCCAGGGATTAGGCGTGTGCCCGGGAAGAAAGTTGACTACAATTTCGCGAAAGAGATCTCGATGACGGAGATAATCGCCGATACCTGTGATTTTGATCTGGCCTATCAGGCCATCGCGCGCGATCCCAGATACGCGCACTTCATAAACATTCCCGAGCGCATCATTCGTTGTCTCGATCACTTTGGCATAACCTGTAACCGGATCGAGGTCGGCCAAAGGCTGCGTGCGTATTATCTTTTCATAGGCGTGGTGGACGATGCGATCGATTCCGGCAGACTGGAAATCGGTAAGAACATCCTCGAACGATTTCACAACCCGGTTCCCTGTTTCGATGACCAGACCCGAGAGTCGCCCGTGAGTTTGGTAACTGAGATTCTGAAGCAGGACATCGGCGATGACGACTATCCGCTGGTGGTTGCGAAACTGCACGAACTGTATCGAGCGATTGTGACCGAGCGGAAAGCTGAAACGATTACGGCTTACATGGCACAAAGAAAGGTTGTTGGCCGTCTGACCGCCGAACTGTCTTACCGGCGCATCCGATCCTTACTCGAAGGTGATGTCAGAAGCTTGCGCCGGTTCCTGATACGAGTTGGCGCCGTCGGTTGTCTGGTCGACAGCGTGATTGACTTGCGAGCGGACGCGCGGCTTGGCCTTGTGTCATTCAAGCCTACAATTGGCGCCTTCCTGACCCTCCTGCTCGGTACTCTGCGCGAAGGCCTGAGTGTGTCGATGAAACATCCGGCCCTGCTCGGCGTCTTTGCGGAAGCAGTCGGCGATAATGTGCGGGACCGATTCCGCGCGGGCGGGCGCCCAACATCGCGCCTGATCGTGACGCCCAAAAAGGAGGGTGTCCCCAGTGTCGTCTGATCTAAGAGGCAACCGTTGGCTCGGTTACGGCGCTGCAGTCATTGGTATCGCCAGCGCCACCGGGTTGTTGAAGTTTTGGGGCGCCCGGATAAATCCCACCACGGTAGCGCTAACCTTCCTGCTGGTGATTCTTTTTGTAGCGACCGCCTGGGGTTCGCGACCGGCCGTGCTCGCGTCACTCGTCGGCATTGTCAGCTTTAACTTTTTCTTCCTGCCACCGTTCGGAACGTTGACCATCAGGGACCCCGACAACTGGATTGCATTCATTGCGTTCATGATCACCGCCCTAACCGCCGGCCAGCTTTCGGCGCGCGCGAAACGGCGCGCTGAAGAAGCCGAGGAAGCAAAGCGTGAGATCGAGCGCCTCTACCACGAGTTGCAGGGTACGTTCGAGCGTTCGAGTCAGGCGAAAGCGCTCAAACAGAGCGAGCGTCTTAAAACTGCCTTGCTCGACGCAGTCACGCATGATTTGCGCACGCCGCTTACTTCCATCAAGGCTTCGGTGACGACGTTGCTCGACGACCTGTATGCGCAGTCGCTCCGCGAGCCGACTACTCCGCTCGGCGACGAAGGCCGCAAGGAAATGCTCGAGGTAATTAACGAAGAATCCGACCGGCTCGATCGCTTCATCGAAGGGCTGACCAAACTGGCCCGCATCGACGCCGGCGAGATTCAACTGCGGCGACAGTGGAGTTCCATCGACGAAGTCCTCACGGTCGCCCTCAAACGAGCCGAGCCTCGCACGCGCGCGCATCAAATTCAGGTTTGGATCGAAGACGAACTGCCTGCCGCGCCCATTGACGAGCACGCCGTTGCGGAAGTGGTTTACACTCTGGTGGACAACGCCGCCAAGTATTCGCCGCCGAGAACGACCATCCGGGTCAAGGTCGCGCCGGGCGCTAACGAAACCATGAGACTCAGCGTGGAAGACGAAGGCCCGGGGATTTCAGCGGAAACGCGCGAACGCGTTTTTGACAAATTCTTTCGCGCGATGCGCGACGGCGATGTAGGTGACCATAAGTCCGGAAGCGGAATGGGATTGGCAATTGCCCGCGGCATTGTCGAAGCGCACGGCGGCCGCATCTGGATCGAGGACGCCGACGGACACCCGGGCGCAAAGTTTGTTGTCGAGTTGCCCACCGGCGATGACGAAGGCTCAATTAGGTAGAGAGCCCTCCCCCTCTGGGAGAGCAATAATATACATGGCTCACACGAAGCCGAATCAGATTGTTTCTCAGTAGAAATGAAGCAGACGTGCTTGCAACCCGGCGGGTTGTCAGAGAGTAGCCGGAGGTCGGAGCGAAGCGAAGACCTCCGGGATCGGGTTAATCGGTTTGCACCCTGAAGGGGTGCCAGCTCTTTCCTTCGCGAGATGCTAACGTCTCGCACCCTTTCAGGGTGCTGACGATTAATTGATTGCATTCCGGTGGTCTGCGACCACCGGCTACTGTCTTGCAGCCCTTTGGGCTGCTCAACCACGACTCAGGTGAGCCAAATATGTTATTACCTCTGGGGAGGGAGTTTCAGTAGTCTCCGAGGTTCGCGAATCTAAAACATGGAACCGCAAGCACGCATTCTGGTTGTCGATGACGAGCCGCAGCTCACGCGCGTTTTGCGCCGGAGCTTGACGACGCACGGCTATGACGTGCGGGTGGCGGGTGATGGCGAATTCGCGCTCCAGACTTTTCGTGACTGGCCGCCCGCGCTGGTGATTACTGACCTGGCCATGCCGAACGTTGATGGACTGGAATTGTGTCGTCGTCTTCGTGCTGTTTCCGAAGTGCCGATCATCGTTCTTTCAGTCCGCGGCGACGAGAAGACCAAGGTAGAAGCGCTGAATTTAGGCGCCGATGATTACGTTACGAAGCCTTTCGGCATGGATGAGTTGCTGGCGCGGATTCGCGCGACGTTGCGGCGCCGCGTCGATCTCGATCGTCGCACGGTCACGTTGCAAGGCGCAGATGTTCACCTGACTCCGAAAGAATACGATCTAATGGTCCACTTCATTCGCAATCCGGGCAAAGTTCTCACGCATCGGAAGCTGCTCGGCGCGGTGTGGGGCGGCGACTACACCGAGCAGACTGAGTACCTCCGCGTCTTCATTCGCCAGCTACGAAAAAAGATCGAGCCCGAGCCCCACACGCCGCGCTACATTCTCACTGAACCGTGGATCGGCTATCGTTTTAATCCCGGCGAGTAGCCTGCATTCTGTTGGTCTTTTCGGGGTAGCAATTCTTTTTCCTTTAAGGCAATATTGGCTCGACCTCAGCACCGTCTTGGCTTTCCCGCAATTGAATAGTCCGTAGCCGGGCTGAATTCATTCCAAGAGTCATTAGTGGAGCTAACTTGAAGCCCGAAGAACGAGCCAGACAAAAGATCGATCAACTTCTCGAAGCCGCTGGCTGGATTGTGCAAAGCCGCCAGAATCTAAATCTCGGTTCCGGGCTGGGCGTAGCATTGCGCGAGCTTCCTTCGCCCACTGGGCCCGCTGATTATTGGCTCTTCGTGGATCGGAAACTAGTTGGAGCAGTGGAAGCGAAGCCGGAAGGGTACACGTTAAGCAGTGTCGCCGATCAATCAAAAAGATACATGCAACATCCTCCAGTCGGCGTTCCGTCCGCCTCAGGCCCGCTTTCATTCGGCTATGAAAGCACCGGGGTCGAAACCTATTTCCGGGACGATAGAGATCCTGATGCGCGTTCGCGCCTCGTGTTTTCATTTCACCGTCCTGAAACCTTAGAAGCTTGGAGCAAGAAAGCACGCACACTGCGCGCGGCACTACGCGAGATGCCGCCGCTTATTACGACCGGCTTGCGCAATTGCCAGATCGACGCCGTTACAAATCTTGAGGAATCGTTTGCGCAAGCAAAGCCTCGCTCGCTTTTACAGATGGCGACAGGCAGCGGCAAGACGTACGCCGCAATTAGCGAAGTCTATCGCCTCATCAAGCACGCCGACGCTCGGCGCGTACTGTTTCTCGTCGATCGACGAACACTCGGCAAGCAGGCGTTTACTGAATTCACGCAATACGTCACGCCTGACGACGGACGTAAGTTCACCGAGCTTTACAATGTGCAGCACCTTACGTCGAACACACTCGACCCGGTTAGCCAGGTCTGCATCACGACGATTCAGCGCGTGTATTCAATGCTCACGGGTCAAGCGGAATTCGCCGAGGAGAACGAGGAGCGGTCGCTTTACGCTGTGGCGCCGGAGACAGAACATCCGGTTGAAGTCGGCTACAATCCGGCGCTTCCAATCGAAACATTCGACTTTGTCATTACGGACGAATGCCATCGTTCGATTTACAACCTGTGGCGGCAAGTGCTCGAATACTTCGACGCGTTTCTAATCGGACTGACGGCGACGCCGTCAAAGCAAACCTTCGGATTCTTCAAACAAAATCTGGTAACTGAGTACCGTCATGAAGACGCCGTCGCTGATGGCGTCAACGTTCCTTACGAGGTCTACGAAACACGTAAACGTCGGTGGGAACGCCTTGACGAGGAAATGACGTACAGCGCCGATGAGCTGGATCGCGCCGTAGTTTCAGAAGATCAAATCCGGCTGGTGATTCAAACCTTCAAGGATAGATTGTTCACGGACATATTTCCGGGTCGAACCATTGTTCCCAAGACATTGATCTTTGCGAAAGACGACAGTCACGCGGAAGACATTGTGCACATCGTGCGCGAAGTCTTTGGATAGGGAAACGAATTCTGCAAGAAGATTACCTACACCACCAAGAAGCCCGAAGAGTTAATCGCCGCGTTTCGGAATTCCTACGATCCGCGCATCGTCGTAAGCGTCGACATGATTTCAACCGGCACCGACATCCGCCCTCTGGAATGCTTGCTGTTCATGCGTGACGTGAAGTCGCGCGTTTACTTCGAACAGATGAAAGGACGTGGCACACGGACGATTGATGACACCGAATTGCAGGTTGTGACTGGCGACGCTCGGCACAAATCCGAATTCATCATAGTGGACGCTATCGGCGTCACTGAGAATGACAAGACCGATTCGCGGCCATTGGAGCGAAAGCGAAACGTGCCGCTGGAAAAACTGCTTGAGTCGGTGGCCCTTGGCATCCGCGACGAGGCGACTGTTTCATCACTTGCCGCCAGACTCGCGCGTCTCGGTCGTGCTCTGACGGTTCCACAGCGCCGGGAAATCGAAACTGCTGCAAGCGGCAAGCCGCTTCACGCGCTCGTGCATAACCTGCTTCAGTCGCTCGACCCCGATGAGCACGAAAAGCGAGCGAAACAACAATTCAGCACTGAGGCTCCCGCGCCTGAACAAATTGCTCAAGCCGCGAAAGAGTTAACGAACGAAGCTTGCGCTCCGTTTGATGAGCCTAAACTGCGCAACACAATTCTCGAAGTGAAGCGGCGCAACGAGCAGACGATTGATACCGTTAGCCGAGACGAATTGATCGATGCTGGATTCGATGAGCTGTCGAAAGAGCGGGCGCACAAGACTGTCGAATCATTCAAGAAATTCATCGAAGACAATCGCGATGAGTTGACTGCTTTGCAAATCATCTACAGTCAGCCGCATCGCAAACGACACCTGACACATGAAGCTATTGATCAACTTTCCAAAGCCATTGAGCGGCCACCTGTAAATTTGACAACTGAAAAGGTGTGGGACGCATACGAGCAACTGGAGAAATCGAAAGTTCGCCGCGCGGGACAGCAGAAGATTCTGACGAATATCGTCTCGCTGCTGCGCTTCACGCTCGGTGAGGCCGACACTCTCGAACCATGGCCCGACACTGTCGAGGCGCGCTTTCAGCAATGGCTGAAGGAACAGAAGAAAGCAGGCCGAGAATTCACGGGAGATCAGCTTGAATGGCTGAATATGATTAAGGAACATATTGCTACGACTTTGACGATTGAGATGGAAGATTTTGAGCTTGCGCCATTCTTTGAGAAAGGTGGCGCAGCCAAGGTCTATCAAATTTTCGGTTCGGATTTGAATCGCATTCTGGATGAATTGAATGAGGCGCTGGCGGCGTGATGCGCGACAACGGATTGCCGACAGGTTGGTCAGAAGCGACGATTGGTCATCTCATCGGATCAGACGGTGTCTTTGTCGACGGTGATTGGATCGAAACAAAAGACCAAGATCCAACCGGCGACGTCCGACTAATTCAACTGGCCGACGTCGGGGATGGTATCTACAGAGATAAATCGAATCGTTATCTTACGCGCCAGAAAGCTGTCGAACTTGGCTGCACGTTTCTCGATGTCGGGGATATCCTGATCGCACGTATGCCCGATCCACTCGGCAGAGCCTGTGTTTTCCCAGGTGACCCAAGACGCGCAGTAACGGCTGTGGATGTGTGCATTGTGAGAACGGACACCAAAGGCGTTAATAACAAATGGTTAATGCACACGATCAATTCGCTCGAAATCCGAACTGCCGTGTCAGGTTTGCAAAGCGGTTCGACGCGGAAGCGTATTTCCAGAAGCAACCTCGCTACGATTAAATTTCCAGTGCCGCCTCTCGCCGAACAACACCGAATAGTCGCAAAAATCGAAGAACTTTTCACACAGCTTGACGCAGGGATTCAAGAACTCCGAAAAGCGCGCGCACAGTTGAAGCGTTATCGGCAAGCCGTGCTCAAAGCCGCAGTGACCGGCGAACTCACAAACAAATGGCGCGAGCGTACGACAAGCTGCCAGCTTGTCGAACCGGCGCAACAGGCTGGCAGCCTGTTGTACGTCGAACCCGCCGAAGAATTACTCGTGCGCATTCTCAAGGAACGTCGCGCGAAATGGGAAGCTGATCAACTCGCGAAGATGGCTGCCGCTGGTAAAACGCCAAAAAGTGACGATTGGAAAAAGAAGTACCGAGAGCCGATCAAGCCGAAGCTAGCGCCTCCGCTAACGTTGCCAAACCGATGGTCATGGGCCACCTGGGAACAATTGGGCTTTTCTCAAAATGGCCGTCTATTTCCGAGCATCGAATATCAAGCCGCAGGCGTTAAGTTACTTCGGCCTGGGAATCTCCATGAAAGCGGCAAGGTTGTTTGGAATGATCGTAATACCCGGCACATGCCGGCCCATTGGGCTGAAGAATTTCCGGAGTACATGATCAAAGGTCAAGAACTTGTGATGAACCTGACGGCTCAGTCATTAAGAGATGAGTTCTTGGGCCGCATCTGCCTAACCGATGCTACAGAGCGGTGCCTATTGAATCAGCGCCTTGCAAGGCTCACTCCGATTCAGGTCTCGCGGAAATATCTCCTTTATGTATTCAAGTCGGAAATGTTTCGACGGTTCGTGAACACGCTCAATACAGGGAGTTTGATTCAACACATGTTCACATCTCAGCTAGCAGAATTCTCCTTGCCGCTTCCGTCGCTCGAAGAGCAAGACCAAATTGTTGCCGAAGTTGAACGATGTCTCTCAATCGTTGATGTAATCGAGCAAAATCTTGAGCGGGGCTTCGCCCAAGCCGAACGCATGCGCCAAAGCATTCTCAAACAAGCTCTCGAAGGCAAGTTAGTTCCGCAGGATCCGAACGATGAGCCAGCAGAACTGTTGCTTGAGCGAATTAAGATAGATCGCGCGAAACGCGAAGCAGTACGACGAGCTGCCAACTTGTCGCGTCGCAAGAGAAAGCCCACAGTACGACAAGCTGCCAGCTTGTCGCGTAAGTAAGAAGCAACGGGCTGGCAGCCTGCTGTACACTCCGATGAGCTATGATTACAAACAGTTCTATCGGCGCAAGCTGCCGCACATTCATCCGCCCGGAGCAATATTGTTCGTAACTTCTCGTCTGGCTGGATCAGTTCCTAAAGCCGTCTTGCAAGAGTGGAAATCGGAAAAGCAGTGGTTGGAACACGAACTCAAAAGAGTTGCGCTGGAAGCGAGACAGACGAATGCGATTGAATCCCTTAATCACGAGACGCGCTTGCTTGCTTTTCATCGCCGCTGGTTTGTGAAGTTCGAAGAGATACTGCATAGAGCTGACCATGGACCAACTTGGCTCAAAGAAGTAAGGATTGCAAAGTTGGTTGCGGACAGTATCGAATATCGCGATGGCAAAGCTTTTCGCTTGGATGCTTATTGCATCATGTCGAACCATGTTCACATAGTCTTTAAGCCCTTTCTGGACGAGCGGAATATTAGTGCGAAACCCCAGCAGGCTGGCAGCCTGCTGTACGAAAGCACTGAACCGCCGCTGGGAGTCATCATGCATTCGCTGAAGAGTTATACTGCCAACGAAGCCAATAAGCTGCTGAAACGATCCGGCGCGTTTTGGGAGACGGAAAGTTACGACCATGTGATCAGAGACGAAGAAGAATATCATCGGGTGATAGCCTACGTACTGAACAATCCCGTGAAGGCTGGATTGGTTAAAGACTGGCGAGAATGGCCATGGAGTTGGAAGCGAGAGTACAACAAGCTGCCGGCTTGTTGACGAAGCAGGCTGGCAGCCTGCTGTACAAGTAGAATGTCAAACGAATCGTCATCAATCGTGCAACGCGTCTGGAACTATTGTCATGTTCTGCGTGACGATGGCATGAGCTATGGCGATTACGTCGAGCAGCTTACGTATCTTCTGTTCCTGAAAATGGTTGATGAAGGAACGCAGCTTCCCCCGCCGCTTACTAAGGTCACCGACATTCCAAACACGCTTGATTGGGCGGCTCTCCGTGATCTCAACGGCGACGCGCTAGAGATTCAATATCGTCACACGCTTGAGAATCTGGGAAAGATGCCGGGGATGCTCGGCGTAATTTTTCGCAAAGCACAGAACCGCGTGCAAGACCCGGCGAAGCTCAATCGGCTTATTAGCTTAATAGATTCGCAGACTTGGACCGGCCTAAATGTCGATGTAAAGGGTAGCGTTTATGAAGGGCTGCTGCAAAAAAACGCCGAAGACGTTAAGACTGGCGCAGGTCAATACTTCACGCCAAGACCGTTAATCAAAGCCATCGTCGATGTCACACGGCCCAAGCCGAACCAGCGGATCGTCGATCCGGCTTGCGGAACTGGTGGCTTTCTTTTGGCGGCGCATGATTACATCGCCAGCCATTACCAACTGGATCGAAAGCAGAAACAATTTCTGAAAAACGAAGCGTTACGCGGCTGGGAAATTGTGGACGCAACAGCGCGACTGTGCGTGATGAATCTGTATCTGCACGGAATCGGCAGCGACCAAAGTCCAATCACGGTCGGCGATAGTCTGGCAACACCACCCAGCGAGCATTTCGATCAAGTGCTGACAAACCCTCCATTCGGCAAGAAGTCCAGCATTACGGTGATCAATGAAGAAGGCGAGGCGGCGAAAGAATCATTGACATACGAGCGCACCGACTTCTTTGCGACCACGTCGAACAAGCAACTGAACTTCGTGCAGCACATTTACAGTCTATTGAAGACGAACGGAACGGCCGCCGTCGTTGTTCCTGACAATGTTCTCTTCGAAGGCGGCGCAGGCGAAACAATAAGGCGGAGACTCTTGAAGCAGTGCGATGTTCACACTTTGCTGCGACTTCCAACGGGAATCTTCTATGCGCAGGGAGTGAAAGCAAACGTTCTCTTCTTCGACAAGCGCGTCGGTCGAGAACAGCGGTGGACAGACAAGCTATGGATTTACGATCTACGAACAAACATTCACTTCACTTTGAAGACCAACCCTCTGAGCTACGACGATCTCACTGACTTCATTTCGTGCTTCAATGCCGACAATCGGCACGAGCGAAAAGAGACTGAGCGCTTCAAAGTCTTCACCTGCGACGAGCTGATGCAGCGTGACAAAGTAAGCCTGGACATTTTCTGGCTAAGAGATGACAGCCTCGAAGACTCTGCGAACCTTCCGGCTCCGGAACTCTTGGCTCAGGAAATATCGGAGAACTTGCAAGCGGCGTTGGAACAGTTCAATAGCATTTACGAGAGCTT
>WNFN01225954.1_pt1 | contig 13430 bp, 10 predicted proteins | sample 5400161 | NCBI WGS metagenome assembly WNFN01 (sample SAMN13153353, study PRJNA577476) | soil metagenome | isolation source: 80 cm saprolite on Douglas fir-dominated hillslope | place: USA:California | collected 2013-09-17
CTCCTTGGCCCAACCTACAATGAACTCCTCAGCTTTGGGGTCTAGGTCCTTGTCGCGAAACGGAGAAGGATCGATGGCATTGAATAACTGCTTCAATTCGCCGACATGCACCTCGATGACAGAGCACTTGGGAGGAATCGGGTCGCCCGCAGAGGCTTTGTCCTTGCTCCCGGAGGCGTTTGTCATTGCATCGGCTCGCATTTACCAGTCGGCTGGAGAAACCGCCTGCCGTTGACGTGATAGTACTCGTTCATTTGTTTCTCCTCATCGGGCCAGAATACGCCATTGTGCCTGACTGATGCACCCGTTCCGCGCGGTGCCATTCTTGTTGAAGTTTCTCTCACTTAATCCTTTTCAAGAAAATCATCGCTGTGGGAGCGCGTGTCTCCAGAAATTAGATCAGAAGGCGAACGTATTCAATTCTGCCGAAGCCGGCCACGAATGACGCATGTCGTTGAGGCGACAACCTAATTCCAAATCGTCCGATTGTTTCCCGAACAAATTCACAAATCAGTGGCCATTCCACTGTTGCAGGTGGCAAGGTATGCCACACGCGATTCAAAAATATGCCGCACCGAGTGGGGCAAGCCGATGCACAGAGTTTCTGATGGAGTTCGAAGTACCCACGGTCAGGATGGTGCAATCGTGCTTGATGTCCAGCAGGGACAGATGTTCAACCTGAATCCCGTCGGGTCGCGAATTCTCGAACTTCTTGAGAAGGGGTCAGCAGAGGCGGACATCGTGAGTGTGATCAGCCGCGAGTTCAACACCAGCCGGGAAGTCGTCGAGAACGATGTGCGCGAATTCATCGACTCGCTGAAGAAGCACAAGTTGGTCGCAGACCGCTAGCCAGGCGACCGGCTAGGAATGTGAGCGGAAATTGGCAACTGCAGAAGAAAACGAGAGCGAAACCTACCGTGTCATCGTGCTGGGGCAAAGCGGGACCGAAGTCCTTGTGGCGCCGAGTGGGGACCGATTCGCGCTTCCTACAGTGAACATTCCGCGCTGGCAACGAGTGGCAGAGAATCTCAGGGCTGCGGTTAAAACTGACTGGGGAGAAGAAGTCGTCTGTCTTCTCGAGCCGGATGCTTCGGCGTCGGCGAATGCTACCCGCATCCGCTATCAAGCAGCGGAACACTGGAGTGTCAGCGGCAGACCTAAGATGCGCACTCAATGGGTTAGGGGAAGGAGTCACCGCCCGGCCCATTCGCACGACTAGGCTGGTTCAAGGAACTGCGCGAGTGGGTCGAGGCGGTAATTGGACCGCTGGGTTTCCATCTAAACGGGAATTTTCGCCAGTTGAATGCCTCCCCTTCCTTCAGCCTGGTTCGCTTCGAGACCGAAGGCCCTGCACTGTGGTTCAAAGCTGTAGGTGAGCCCAATCAGAAAGAACTCCCGATTACGTCTACGCTTGCGCAACTCTTTCCAGACTACGTTCCGCCGGTACTGGCAGCCCGGCCAGACTGGAATGGATGGCTCACGCGGGAAGGGGCGGGAACACTTCTCTGTGAAGCCCAGGAAGACGCGCTTTGGGAGGGAGCAGCGGCGGCTCTGGCCGAATTGCAGATCGACTCTATCGACCATGGTGCCCGGATCCTCGGGACTGGTGCGCGTGATCTGGGCGCAGCGACGCTTTCCAAACTAATTCAGCCTTTCCTCCTGGGAGACCGCATTCAGAGTGCGCTTGATGCTCTGGAGGCTTTAGGAATTCCTGAGACACTCGGGCATCGCGATCTCAACCCCGGAAATATCATTGTTTCGCCAAGTCGATGCACGTTCCTCGATTGGGCCGAGGCGTATGTGGGGAATCCTTTTTCCAGCCTTGAGTATCTGCGCGAACACCTACGCCGTACGAATGGGACGGATTCCGCAGTCGAAACAAAGCTGATCGAATCGTACTGCGCACAATGGGAGCAGGCAGTTCCGCCTGCCGCTGTCGCCGAAGGCTTGGAACTTGCTCCGCTCCTGGCAGTCTTTGCTTACGCGGCCGGAAGCTATGCGTGGGAGGACAAGGAAAGACTCGAAGAGCCGGCCACTGCTGGATATCTGCGCAGCCTAACGCGGCGGATGAATTGGGAGGCGAATGAACTGGAGAATCGGAGGTCCCTATGCCTGAACTGATGGAACCCCCGCCTTACTCCCACGTCGAGGCGGTAACCGAAGTTTTGCACGGCTTGCCAGTGACTGATCCTTACCGTTGGCTCGAAGACCAGGACTCACCACGTACTCGGGAATGGCTGTCTGCGCAGACGCGGTATGCGCGATCTTATCTCGACTTCATTCCAGGGCGAGAGCGCGTTCGTCGTCGTATTCGTCAACTGCTCGATGTTGAGACCTACGACTCGCTTCAGAAGGTTGGTAACCGGTATTTCTTCCGGAAGCGCGCGACCGGGCAGGAGCAATTCTGTATATGCCTCCGTGAAGGCAGGGAGGGATCAGACGAGGTTCTCGTCGATCCGGCACTCCGGGGCACAGGACCTCATACTGCAGCAAAGCCGATTCGCATTTGACGCGATGGTCGCCTGCTGCTCTATGAGGTTAAGTATGGGGGAGAGCGTACTGGAACGTTTGAGTTGTTGGATATCCAGACGCGCGAGACTCTGCCTGATGTACTTCCGCGAGGTTATCTGCGCGGCTTCGCATTTGGGCCAGATTCTCAAGCCTTCTACTACGTTCATGAGCCCCTGGAGGCCAAAAAGCAGTACTATCGCGCCGCTTACAAACACGTCCTGGGCACGAGTTTTACCCAAGACGAGGAAGTCTTTCCCGGCACCCAACAACTCGGCTTTCTAGTGGTTCGGTTTGAAGAAAGCACTTTGACCGACTTTTATCTTTGGCCATTTGAGAGCACAGAGAGTCCGGAGCCGGTGATCCGGAATGCCGAATACATGTTAGGGCCGCTACTGCTGAGAAACGGCCGTCTGCTGGCTCTCACCAATCGGGAAGCGCCGAACTTCAGGATCGTTGAAATCCCTCGGCGTAGGGGCGTAGAGCCGGAACTCGTCGACGTCGTCCCGTGCGGCGACCAGCCCATCCAGAACTGGACAGTATGCGAGGACAGAGTCTTTATCTCCCGCATTCGAAAACTTCAAACAGTCATCGAGGTTTTCGATCTATCCGGCAAGCCCCTTGGCTGCGTGCCGGCTGACAAGTGCGACACAGTATGCCTGCTAGGGATCTCCGAAGATGGTGACGAGCTGTTCTTCGAACAAGAGTCCTTCACGAAACCCATTCAGACCTGTACCTATTCGCCCGCCAAGTCTGAGGCAACGCTCTGGGCAGAGCGGAGGATTCCGTTTGACCCCAAGGGCTTCTGCCATAACCAGGTCTGGTTCCCGGCAAAAGATGGGACGCAAATTCCGGTGTTCCTTGTGGGCCGTCGCGAAGTTCTCGAGGGAGGCGCCCATCCCACTGTCATGACCTCGTACGGCGGTTTTGGCGTTCCCATGACGCCACAGTTCAGCGTATTCGTGGCATTTCTCATCGAGCGAGGCTGTCTCTTTGCACTTCCAAGCATTCGTGGTGGCTCGGAATTCGGAGTCGAGTGGCACAACGCAGCCAAGCGACGGAAGCGCCAGGTGGCATTCGATGATTTCATCGCCGCGGCGGAATGGCTGATTGAAACCGGACGGACGGAACCTCACAAGCTCGCCATCTTCGGCGGCTCAAATTCTGGGCTGCTGGTTGGCGCCGCAATGACGCAGAGGCCGGATCTGTTTCGTGCGGTTGCCTGCATGGTTCCCATGCTAGACATGCTGCGGTATCACCTTTTTGACAACGCACATGCGTGGAAAGACGAGTTTGGAACCGCTGAGGACCCAGAAGACCTGGCAGCGCTGCTGAGCTATTCGCCCTATCACAACGTGCGCGATGGCACGGCTTATCCGGCCACGATGATCGTCTCCGGGGATTCAGATCAAAACTGTAATGCGATGCACGCGCGAAAGATGACAGCCCGACTGCAAGCCGCGAACGTTTCTAGATACCCGATGTTTCTCGACTACAGCCGGCATCGAGGGCACTCCCCGGTCTTGCCATTGAGTCAGCGGATCGAATCCCTCACGGACCGGATGGCGTTTCTCTGTGACCAGTTGGACTTGACCGGGTAAAGAGGAGGTTCTTCCGATGTCATTTCTCGTGCTGCGAGCATACCTGAGGTTGATTCAGTTCGATCTGTACTTAGCCCGAGGAAATTTCCAGGCGCTGTACGACAAGGTGCGCGGCTATCCAATCAGGAAAACGCCGACGCAGGTCAACAGGGCCGAACAGATCTGTCCGGCGGTTGACATGGCATGTATCTGGTACTGGAAAGAAGTGCTCTGTCTCCAGCGATCCGCCGCGACGACTTGTTTGCTGAAGCGCTACGGAGTGCCCGCTCAAATGATCCTTGGAGCTCAGCAGATGCCTTTCAAGGCACACGCCTGGGTCGAAGTCGATGGCCGGGTGGTTAATGACAAGCCCTATATGCGCGAGATGTACGCCGTGCTCGACAAATGTTAAACGCTTGTCTAGCTGGAAGGATTCGTAAACATGAGCGTTCAGTTCGGTAAGTGCAATTTCGATGGCAAACCGGTTGATCCCGACGATCTAGAAGAGGTGCGGCCTGTACTTGCGCCGTACGGGCCCGATGGGGAAGGCTTCATTTGCAAGGACAACTTTGCGATTCTCTATCGCTCCTGCCACACGACCAAAGAATCCCGAAGAGAACAACAGCCCTACATTTCGTTATCTGGGGCTGCGATCACCTGGGACGGACGACTCGACAATCGGGAAGAACTCATCGGCCAGATGGCCAGTGAGCTGTCACGCGAATGCACGGATGTGGAAATCGTCGCTGCATCGTACGAACGTTGGGGAACAACTGCTTTAGGAAAGCTGATCGGTGACTGGGCCCTATCTGTTTGGAATCCCAAAGATGAGTCACTCATTTTGGCGAAGGATTTCGTCGGCACACGTCATCTGTACTACTCCGTCGAAAAGGATCGGGCTGCCTGGTGCACGATTCTGGATCCTCTAGTTTTGTTCGCTGGTCACGCCTTCCAACTTGAGGAAGAATACATCGCCGGATGGCTGGCATTCTTTCCTGCTGCGCACCTCACGCCATACGTTGGCATTCATTCGGTTCCACCATCCTCATTCGTTCGCCTGGCACGGGAGCAGCAGAGGGTCAGCCGGTATTGGGATTTCGATCCGAAGAATAACATCCGTTATCGCACGGATACCGAGTACGAAGAACATTTTCGGATCGTTTTCTCGGACTCCGTACGCCGACGGCTACGGTCAGACCAGGCTGTGCTCTCAGAGTTGAGCGGAGGTATGGATTCGTCTTCCGTCGTATGTGTGGCGGACGAGATCATCGGGCGAGGACTAGCGGAGACACCGAGGCTAGACACGCTTTCTTATTACGACAATTCTGAGCCCAACTGGAAAGAGCTCCCCTACATAACCGCAGTTGAGCAAAGGCTCGCTCGGACAGGCTGCCACATCGATGTTTCAGCCCGGGCGTACGCCCCTAGCAGCACTGAGTACAACTTCGCTGCCGTTCCGGGCGCAGCAGGATCAAAAGACGAGTCGGCACGTGAATTCGCTACTTGCCTCATCGGCCAAGGAAATCGAACGCTTCTTTCCGGCCTCGGCGGCGACGAAGTTGTGGGAGGAGTTCCGACACCGAATCCCGAGCTCCAAGACCTGATTGTGAGCCTCAGGTTTCGACGCCTGGCACATCAGCTGAAAGCATGGGCGCTAATCCAGAGGCGACCGTGGTTTTACCTGTTGTGGGAGGCTACCCAAGAGTTTGCTCCTTCCGTGCTCAGGTCTACTAACCAAGTCAAGACACCGGTTTCGTGGCTATGCAAGGATTTTGGGAAGAAGTTCAGATTGGCATTAATCGGGTACGAACCGCGGCTAAGGTTTTTTGGCGCGCGCCCTAGCTTTCAGCAGAATCTGGCAACAATTGACGCAGTGCGCAGACAGTTGGCGTGTGCTGCTCTAAGTTCAAATCCTCCATACGAGAAACGATATCCCTATCTTGATCGTGACTTGCTGGAGTTCGTTTGTGCTATTTCGCGGGAGCAGGTCGTTCGCCCCGGCCAGCGCCGCTCGCTTCAGCGCCGCGCTCTGCGTGGAATTGTGCCTACCGAAATTCTCGACAGGAGAAGGAAAGCCTACATCGTTCGTGGTCCGATGGCGGGAATCTCTGCTGAATGCAAGGAGTTGAACGTGCGAGGCATGCTCGCTGCTTCCCTGGGGATTGTCGATCCAGATTTGTTCTCTCGGGCCCTGCAGTTGGTTTGCGAGGGAAAGGAAGTCCCAATAGTTGCCTTGATGCGCACCCTAACCATCGAAGCTTGGCTAAGGGGAATCGAGAACCGTGTCCAATCGAAGGGTAGGAGACTGACGGATCAATCGTCTCTCCAGTCAGAGATTTTGTCGCCAACCGCAATTCTGCAGAGTTCGGCTAGCGCTAGCCGTGTACGTCAATAACCAAGGAAAGGAGGTAATCGCCATGAAATACAGTAAGCCAGAGATTCTTGCAGTCGCTGCAGCCCTGGATTCCGTCCAGAGCTCCAAGAAGCCAGCACCCGCGCAGGCTGACAGCAACTCAAGAGAGACGGCAACCGCATACGAAGCCGACGAGTAAGAGCCTGACGGAGCGTCACCTAGGGGCGCTCCGCCTGCTTTCCCTACGAGGAATCTGATCTGTGAGTCACAGCGAGAAAGAAAGGAGGCCAGAATAATGGAATACAGGAAACCTGAAATCTTTGCGCTCCCGTGCGCACTGGATTCAGTACAGACTTCACGCAAGCCAGATCCGAATATAGTTGACAGCAACTCAAGGACCACTGCCATGGCATACGAAGCTGACGAATAGTTAGCTCGGCGGAGGGATCAGCGGCCGATCGCTCCGCCCATAGATGCAGCTCACTTCGGAGTTTTTCGACTATGATCGCCAGCCGTGAGATGACTGTTGAACCAGGCGATCATGCGGCTACAGAAGTCCAGCTGATTCGCATAGCTCCAACCTAGAGGCGAATGCTCCTCATCAGCATACTTGGCGTACTCCACTTCCTTGCCCAGACGGCGCAGATCAACAAAAACTTCGTCGCCAAGGAACGGCCGGATAGCTGTATCTTCGGAACCGTGAATGATCAATAACGGCGTGTCAACCCTGTCGAGATAAAAGATCGGCGAGTTTTCTATGTATCTGTCGCGGTACTGCCACGGCGTGGCACCCATCTCTCCCTGGCCTTCTTCGTCGTTCGCGATGCCATATGCAGCGCCGCGATCATCCATCTCGCCATAGCCACTCACCAAGTCGGCTTCACCACCCGATTCCAACGCCGCCCTGAATCGTCTCGTTTGCGTGATCAGGCAGAGTGTGCTGTATCCTCCATAGCTGTGACCCATTACGCCCAATCTCTCCGGATCTGCAATTCCCATCTCGATGACCCTGTTCACGCCAGGCATGACTGTTTTCAACAGGTCCAACATGGGCGTGCCGAGATGTTGAGGAGCATCGGGAAGGAGAACGGCGTAGCCGCGTGTGGCGAGCAACTGCAAATTGAAAGGGCCCTGGCCTTCGAAACCAAAGTGATCGAAACGATCCGAACGGTTTGTTCCACCATAAACCCACACGACGAGTGGATAGCGTTTCCCCTCCGTATACGAGGAGGGCAGTAACAATGCTCCGTGCAAGGGTTCGCCGTCATCGCTTAACCAGCTAACTAAGCGAGGGGACCCCATCTTGTAATTGTCGAACTGCGGATTCAGGTGCGTCAGCCGGCGAGGGACGCTGAAAGTTGAGTCGCTGAGCCACAAGTCGGTATCGTGCTGCGCGTCCTCCGCGAAATACACCATGTTTTTGCCGTCGCTGGTCACTTCGAATTGCTGATCCATGTTGACACACGCGTAGCACTGTCCTTGTTCGAGTAATTTCGTGCTCTGTCCTGTTGTGAGCTCAACTCGATAGAATCCATCCTGTTTGTTGTGCGGGTCGCGTGTAACTACAACGATTGACCCAGGCTGCGACGTCCATACAGAGGTTTGTGAATGAGAAATGAGCTTGAGGATCTGTCGGCCATGTACGATGGCTACCTGCCTTGCGTCCATCCGGTCACCCGCCATCCACAGTGCACCGTTTCGTATGAAGTAGATGTGTTCTCCGGTAGCGTCCCATAAGGGAGTGGTTGATTTCGCGGGAACTGTCTGTTGGGGCACTGATTCCGTGACGTCTCTCAGGTTAGCGCCTTCGGCACCGACCAGATAATAGTCGGCCGTGTCGGTTTCCAGTCCGTGTTCGCGAAATGCGTAATAGGCCAAGCGTTTGCTATCGGGAGACCACGTGAAGGACGCGCCATCGTAGTCGAGCCTGGCATCGGCAACGAGGAGTTGCTTCCGAACACCATCTAGCGTAGCGGTGAATAGATCAAACAATGTTTGCTGCGAGCCTGGATTCTCGAATCTCTTGGGAATGGAATACGCGATACGGGATCCGTCGGGAGAGATCGAATAGCCCGCTACTCTCCCGTGAACGAGAATTGTGGTCTTTCCGTCGGCGATATTAATTACCGCCAAGTCGCGCATGAACAGCCGCAAGCTCCAGGGACCCGACGCTTCCGACAACGACCTTTTAGCGCTGTCCGCATTTGACCGGAAAACAGTTACGGTCGAACCTGGGGTCTGGTTTGTGTCATCGTTCCTCTGTTGCGAACCCGATCTGAGTTCCTGGGAATAGCTCTCCGGGGACATGCCCTCGGGTAGAACGGGCGCAATAATTCTTCGGCTATCGCTCGTCCACTCGATGAGACCTAATTGGCGGACACTCAGGTCCGAAACTTTCCTCACTTTATCTCGGAGAGTGTCCCAAAGCCATAATTTGGCCTGATTCGAACCGTCTCGATCGGAAATGAATGCCAAATATTGGCTGTCAGGTGACCAAACGGTTTGAAAGTTGTCGTGCATGCCTCCTGTCACATTCGTCATCGCACCTGACTCCAAATTTAAAACGTAGATGTCGGTGCCAGTAAAAATGTCCCGAACTCCAGTCAAAGCCCATGCCTTGTCATCAACGGTCCTCGCTCTTTGGTTGTCCCTGATACTAAAGGCGAGCCATTTGCGGTCGGGCGATATCGCCATGGGAGCCAGATCCGCGAATTTGCGAAATCGAAGAGCATCTTCCAAAGCCAGAGGTTCTACATTCTCCGCTACTGATCTCTCCGGCGCAGCAATAGCATAGATCGCCAAAATGGCTGTAGCCACGAGCAATAACCGAGGTGTTCTTGATGCAGACATGGTTTCTCCGTAAAGCTCCTGTAACGCTGTTGCGTGTGGACTGACACCTCTAGGCGTTCAAGCAGGCGACATTCAAGTTCGAAGTTGCGAATGCCGAGTAGGCCCGGGGAATTTCACCCCGAGCCCCTCACAGATCCGTGCTTGACAGTCTCCCGTCACACGGCTCGTGCCATCCTTGAGAGAGCTGCCGCCCTCCGCCGCAACCAGCGAGCTCCTCCTGTTTCCAGTTGGCCCATTTAAAGGTCCCGACGGGATGGCCTACCCCCTTCGCTCCACGGACATTACTCCGCTTCAGCACTACTACGAGGTAGTCCGCCCCTGGGTGTCGCATCCGTACTCTCGCCCTCGTGGTTCCAGCCACTTGTGACTTCTCCGTTAGCATCAACACCCAGGTTCCCACGTTCCATGCAACTGCCTCTTCCAGGCTCAGCCCACCTATATGCCGGATGCCGCTCCGTCCGTAAGCAGGTAACGCCGGAGCTGGGCCCACGATCTTCTAACTACCGTGGTTTTGACATCGTCTGATTCTTTTCGACACGAAAACGGTGGTTCCCTTGCGGTCCTCTTCCTGAAAGTCACCTGACCCAATCGAATTGGGCCTTTTCCTTCTCCGTTCACCACCACACTCCTTAGAGCACAGCAGCGGAAGGTGGTTTGAGTCCTACTCCTGCAAGTCGGTTCGAGGGGCCTTCCCTCATCAGTTGCATAGTTACGCAAAACTGCTCTCGCAGTTTTGCTCGTGGCACAGTCAGAAAGTCAACTTCAGTGCGAATTGAACCGAGCGTGGTGCACCCATCTGGTATAGGGAACTTAGCGACCCATTGCCCACGCTTCCCGCGTATTGAGCACCACTCAGGCTCTGCGCGAGTATTGCCTGAGATTGACCGAACTGAGGATTTAAAGACTGTGGCCCCCCGAGTGCTCCAACCGGCTGGCCGAAGTTCGGGTGATTCAGCACATTGAATAGTTCAGCGCGGAATTGCAGTTTCAGTCGCTCATGAATTGGGAACTCACGATGCATCGCGAAATCCCACTGGGCAACCCCGAACCCTCTCAGCGCGTTTCTCCCCAGATCTCCCTGCCGCAGCGGATTTCCGGTGGAGGGGTCAAGTGGGGGAGGCGTGAACGCCGCAGGATTGAAACCGAGGCCCCCTGCGCACGGTGGGCCTAAAACCGCCACACATGCAGAGCCATGCAGATAAATTGGTTGGCCTGGAACGAGGTCAGGCCTAACGTCTGCAGCAGACTTGAAGAGCGTATCTGCGAGGAGGTTGTAAGAGAGTTCGACCGGCGGTGCGGAATAAGCGACAACGAAACTCTGAACTGACCAGCCCTGGAGGATCAATTTAAGGGGGCGAAGTTTAGGAGTCGGGACATCGTACGTTAAGCCCAACGAAAATGCGTGGCGGACATCAAAATCGGACGGCCCTCGATTGGCATTCCCGCCAAGCGCCGGCACGTTAATGTTGGAACCGGCAAAACTGGATCCGGACGAGGCATTGTCTATCGAATGCGCCCAAGCGTAGGAAGCCAGGGTCTGCAGGCCAGGTGAGACGCGGCGCTGGAATCGGAGTTGAAGCGCGTCGTAATCGGATTTTGCCGTGTTGCCCACCAGATCAGCAGCGTTGAGGTTTGGATTTGGCGAGAATACAAACGACGATTGCAGAAGGCGCCGACCGGCAGAACCCACGTAGGAAATAGATAGGCTCTGCTCCCTTCCTAGTTCTTGTTCAACGGCGGCGTTCCACTCTAGCGTGTATGGCAGCCGCAGGTGGGGATCGAAAGCATGCAGCGTATCACCGCCGGAGGGAGTCAAATTTGTGGGGCTGATTGCTGCCGGGGCGGCCGATGCGGAGTCGAACGGAAAAGACCCTCCCGAAAGGAATTTGAAACTACCGAAGGGATAGTTCGAATTCACAACTGCAGTTCCGACAGCGGCGCTTGCTAAGTCGTAAAAAATGCCAAGCCCACCGCGCAAGACCGTTTCCCAACCGGAGACCGCCCGAAGCTGATAAGCCAGACCTAGCCGAGGAGCCACATTGGCGAATTCTGTTGAAAAGGAGCGCGTTCCAGGCGGCGCCAGCGCCAACGCCGAAAGACTCGCAAGATTGTAACCCGTAACGGCCGCCAGGTTCGGGCCCTTCGACGTTGAGGGCGAAAAGTCCACATCCCACCGCAAGCCATAGGTCAACGTGAGCCGAGGTGTAACGCGCCAAGTGTCCTGACCGTAGACGCCAAGATTGCGGAACAAGAAGGTTGCGGAAACATTCGATTCAATGAAACTGAATGCAGGATTGCCCGTTTCTACCGAGGGCATGTCGAGGAAGTTGGGGTTTTGCAGATACGAGGGAGGATTGACCGAGGGAGAGAGCCGCCGGAAGTCAGTTCCAAACTTAAGGCTATGCCGTCCGACCTGCGCCAACACCGCATCAACCAGATTGAACTGGCGCTGCACGTTCTGCTGCTGTCGACCCGCCATCAGCTGTTGCCCTCCTTTCAAAGCGTACAGTCCAAAAAGGAAACTCGAATTCTGAACTGTGAAAGGATTCGGAAACGGAAATGAGGGCAGCGGAACTGCTCCACCAAAATTGTCTACATTAGACGTACTGGAAGCATCGGTCCGACTGAAATTGAAATGAAAGTCGTTTGCGAGCACCGGCGAAAATGTTGTGGCGGCTCCGAGAGTCAGCGTCTGAATGGAAATCCCGGTCGGAGCCACTACACTGAGAGGACCGTCGTTAGCACCGCGATCGATGATTTTTGATGGAGAGTAGTTGTAGCGCCCCGAAAGAGCCCATTTATTGTTCAACCTGTGATCAAGACGTAGGCTGAATGCGTCCAGTGTGGCAGCGTTTGAATAGCTCGCATTGTATTGTGCAATGCCGCCGCCTAGATCCGGCTGGCGCGGATCGAATGGGAATGCGTTCAGGTAGGGCTGAATTGATGAATTGGCCGCCTGACGTGCGGAGAGATCGGGTACCGTATCAAGCGCTACTTGTGGCAATCGAAGACGCAGACCCTCATATGAGAAAAAGAAAAAGGTGCGGTCCCGCAGAATCGGACCGCTGAATGTACCGCCGAAGTCGTTCTGCCGCTCCTTCGGCTTGGCGAGTTGCGCATAATCCGCGAACCAGTCGTTAGCATCGAGGATATCGTTTCGTAGGTAATTGAAGGCAGTCCCGTGAAACTGATTGACTCCTGAACGGGTGACAATAGAGATTTGGGCTCCTGGTGAGCGCCCGAATTCCGGCGCGTAAGTCGAAGTTTGAATTCGGAACTCCTGCATGGCATCCACGGATACCAAGCTGTTCGTTCCTCCGAAGGCACTAAATGTACCGAGCGCACCGCCAAGTCCGTTCCCGGGAATATTCGTCGCGCTTATGCCAACGTTTGCGCTAACACCGTCTACAGTCCAGTAATTTGCGCTGGCGCGTTGCCCGTTAACGCTGAACTGGCCCGCGTCGGCAGGACCAGTAGGGACGACAACCACTCCCGGTACAAGATTGATCAAGGTTTGGAAACTCCGGCCGTTCATGGGGAGGTTTTCGGCAAACTGACGATCGACGACTGTGCTGACAGCTGCCGACTCTGTATTGATCAGAGGTGCGCCGCCCGTGATGGTCACTGTTTCAAGCAGCGCGCCAACGGGAAGAGTGAAGTTGATGGAGAGCGCGTCCTGAACATTGAGAACGATGTCAGGCTTGATGATGGTCTTGAAGCCAACTTTTGAAACCTGGACCCGATAGGGGCCAGGAGGCAGGTTGGGCAACACGTAAATTCCTTCGTTGTTGGTTTTGGTGGTGTAATGCACGCCTGTGACGTCGTTCACCGCGATAATTTCGGCACCGACAATGAGTTGGCTGGAAGGGTCAAGGACCAGGCCGTTGATATTCCCGTTGGGCGACTGTCCAACAGCGGGGATGACGAACAGCGCGAAGCAAGCAAGGGGGAGGGTGATCCGGGGGAAGCGCATACTGATTCTCCAGCGAGCAACGAGTCTCAGCCACTCCTCAGTTGTTCGCAGGGAGTCCCTTCGTTTTTATCAAGTCCACTTTTAGAACGTATCAGTCGGGCAGTTCGGGGCGGCAGGCTGTACCTTGAATTCCTTGAATCGTAAATTGTCAGCGAAGCGAAGCATA
>WNFN01168957.1_pt1 | contig 13427 bp, 17 predicted proteins | sample 5400161 | NCBI WGS metagenome assembly WNFN01 (sample SAMN13153353, study PRJNA577476) | soil metagenome | isolation source: 80 cm saprolite on Douglas fir-dominated hillslope | place: USA:California | collected 2013-09-17
TTCCTCCCCCCGAGGAGGAGTCATGGCAAAGCAGCGCATTGCCGTCGTCACCGGCGGCATGGGTGGTCTGGGCGAGACCATCAGCACCAAGATGGCGGATGCGGGCTATCGCGTCGTTGTCACGTACTCGCCGTCCAACACCAAGTACAAGTCCTGGCTCGAGGAAATGAAGAGCCGCGACTACAGCTTTTCCGCCTTTCCGGTCGACGTCGTCGACTACGAATCGTGCTCGCGCCAGTGCGCGGCGATCCAGCGCGACGTCGGCCAGATCGACATCCTGGTCAACAACGCCGGGATAACGCGCGACATGACCTTCAAGAAGATGACCAAGGCCGACTGGGACGCGGTGATGCGCACCAACCTCGACTCGTGCTTCAACATGACCAAGCAGGTGATGGACGGCATGGTCGATCGCAACTGGGGCCGCATCATCAACGTCTCGTCGGTGAACGGGCAGAAGGGCGCCTTCGGCCAGACCAACTACTCGGCGGCGAAGGCCGGCATCCACGGCTTCACCAAGGCGCTGGCGCTGGAAGTCGCGCGCAAGGGCGTCACCATCAACACCATCTCGCCCGGCTACATCGGCACGAAGATGGTGACGGCGATCCCGAAGGAAATTCTCGATACCAAAATCCTGCCGCAGATCCCGATCGGGCGCCTGGGCAAGCCCGACGAGGTCGCCGGCCTCATCATCTACCTGTGCTCCGAGGAGGCGGCGTTCGTTACCGGCGCCAACATCTCCATCAACGGCGGCCAGCACATGTACTAAGGCATAGGGTATTAAGGAAGGAGTAGACTAAGTCTGTGGCACTCCCCGAACCGAAGCCCAAGATGGAACACCAGCTCCGGCTGATCAAGAAGTATCCGAACCGGCGCCTGTACGACACCAAGACGTCGAGCTACATCACGCTCGCCGACGTCAAGCAGATGGTCCTCAAGCAGGAGGAATTCCAGGTGGTCGACGCGAAGAGCGGCGACGACCTGACGCGCGCCATCCTGCTGCAGATCATCCTCGAGGAGGAGTCGGGCGGCATGCCGCTGTTCTCCTCCGAGCTCCTGTCGCAGCTGATCCGCTCCTACGGCAACGCGATGCAGGGCATGATGGGCTCGTACCTCGAGCGCAACATCCGCGCGTTCCAGGACATCCAGACCGCGCTGCAGGACCAGTCGAAGAGAGCCTGATGCAGGCCTACATGGAGCAGAGCCAGAAGATGTTCCAGCAGTTCCAGGATCAGATGCAGAACCAGGCCCGCAACATGTTCACCGGTATTTCCTTCCCCGGTTTCCCCTCTGGCCAGCAAAAGAGCGACAAGAGCGACACCGAGAAGTAGTCCCAAGGTAGGCTTCGTTTCCCTCGGATGTCCGAAGGCGCTCGTAGACTCCGAGCGCATCCTCACGCAGCTGCGCGCTGAGGGCTATGCCACTTCTCCCAGCTATGACGATGCCGACCTGGTGATCGTCAACACCTGCGGCTTCATCGACGCGGCGGTCGAGGAATCGCTCGACGCGATCGGCGAAGCGCTCGCCCAGAACGGAAAAGTGGTGGTCACCGGCTGCCTCGGCGCGAAGGAAGGCGTGGTCGCCAAGGTCCATCCCTCGGTGCTCGCGATCACCGGCCCGCATGACACCGAAGGCGTGATGCGGGCGGTGCACCAGCACCTGCCGAAGCCGCACGATCCGTACATCGACCTGGTGCCGCCGCAGGGAATCAAATTAACGCCGCGGCACTACGCCTATCTGAAAATTTCCGAAGGCTGCAATCATCGCTGCACCTTCTGCATCATTCCGTCGATGCGCGGCAATCTGGTCTCGCGCCCGATCGCGCAGGTGGTGCAGGAAGCCGAGAACCTGGTGAAGGCCGGCGTCAAGGAGCTGCTGGTGATCTCGCAGGACACGAGCGCGTATGGCGTCGACGTCAAATATCGCACCGGCTTCGTCAACGGTCGCCCGGTGCGGACCAAGATGACCGACCTGTGCAAAGCCCTCGGCGAGCTCGGCGTATGGGTGCGCCTGCACTACGTCTATCCGTATCCGCACGTCGACGAGGTGATTCCTCTCATGGCCGAGGGCAAGATCCTGCCGTACCTCGACGTGCCGTTTCAGCATGCGAGCCCGCGGATTCTTCGCCTGATGAAACGCCCGGCGAGCGCCGAGAAGGTGCTCGAGCGCATCCGCGCCTGGCGCACGCTCTGTCCCGACATCACCATCCGCTCGACGTTCATCGCCGGCTTTCCCGGCGAGACCGAGGCCGAATTTGCCGAGCTGCTCAGCTTCCTCGAAGAAGCGCAGCTCGACCGCGTCGGCTGCTTCGCCTATTCGCCGGTCGAGGGCGCCGCAGCCAATGCGCTGCCCGACCCGGTGCCCGAGGAGCTGAAGGAAGAGCGGCGCGCGCGCTTCATGGCGTTGCAGGCGAAAATCAGCGCGGCCAAGCTGCAGCGCAAGGTGGGCAGGACACTCAAGGTGCTGATCGACGAGGCGGGCGTTGGGCGCTCCAGCGCGGATGCCCCGGACATCGACGGCGTGGTGCGTTTCAAAGGCGGAAAGAGCGGTGAATTTGCCGACGTGCTGATCCAGCGCGCCGACGAGCATGATCTACACGGGAGAAGGCTATGACGGAAGTAATGGTGGTCGCGGCAGCACGCACGGCAATCGGCGATTACGGCGGTGCGTTCAAGGAAGTGCCGCCGACGAAGCTCGGCTCGATCGCGATCAAGGAAGCGCTGTCGCGCGCCAAGCTCGATCCGGCCGGCGTCGGCCATGTGGTGATGGGCAGCGTGATCCATGGCGAGGCGCGCGACATGTACCTGTCGCGCGTTGCCGCGCTCGATGCCGGCATCGCGGTCGGCACGCCTTGCCTCACGGTGAATCGCCTGTGCGGCTCGGGCTTGCAGGCGATCGTCTCGGCCGCGCAGCACATCCTGCTCGGCGACTGCACCACGGCGGTGGCGGGCGGCGCCGAGAGCATGAGCCGCGCCGCCTACATGCTGCCTTCGGGGCGCTGGGGCCAGCGCATGGGCGATGCGCCGGCGATCGACGCGATGACCGCGGCGCTGCACGATCCGTTCGGTCACGGCCACATGGGCGTCACCGCCGAGAACATCGCCGCCAAATACGGCTTCACGCGCGAGCAGCAGGACCAGTACGCGGTGGAGTCTCATCGCCGCGCCGCCAAGGCGATCGACAGCAAGTACTTCGACAGCCAGATCGTTGCGGTCGAGCTCAAGTCGCGCAAAGGCGTCGAGCAGTTCACCACCGACGAGCATGTGCGCAAGGAAGCGAGCATGGCGGACATGGCGAAGCTCAAGACCGTGTTCAAGAAGGACGGCACGGTCACGGCCGGCAACGCGTCGGGCCTCAACGATGCCGCGGCGGCGGTCGTGCTGATGGAGGCGAAGGCGGCGCAAAACGCCGGCGCCAAGCCGCTGGCGAGGCTCATCGCCTATGCGCACTCGGGCGTCGAGCCGCAGCTCATGGGACTCGGGCCCATACCGGCGGTGAAGCGCGTGTTCGAAAAGGCCGGGCTCAAGCCGTCCGACATGGACGTCGTCGAGTCGAACGAGGCGTTCGCCGTGCAGGCGATGGCGGTGACCAAGGACCTCGGCCTCGACCCGGCGAAGGTCAACCCGAACGGCGGCGCGGTCGCGCTCGGCCATCCGATCGGCGCCACCGGCGCGATCCTGACGGTGAAGGCGCTCTACGAGCTCGAGCGCACGAAGAAGCGCTACGCGCTGGTCACCATGTGCATCGGCGGCGGGCAGGGTATCGCCGCGATCTTCGAGAGGGTTTGAAGGTCTGAGCCGCAAACCCCGCATCGGTCTCGCGCTCGGCGCCGGCAGCGCGCGAGGCTGGGCGCACATCGGGGCGATTCGCGCCCTCGAAGAGCACGGCGTGAAGCCCGATCTCATCTGCGGCACCTCGATCGGAGCGCTGGTCGGCGCGGTGTACGCTTCCGGGGAGCTCGACCAGCTCGAGTCCTGGGTCACGGGGCTCGAATGGACCCAGGTGGTGCGCCTGATGGACCTCACCTGGAAGGGCGGCCTGATCCGCGGCCAGCGCCTGTTCAACCTGTTCCGTGCCACGTTCCAGGACCGCGACATCTCCGAGCTGCCTGTGCCGTTCGGTGCGATCGCGACGGAACTGAGTTCCGGCCGCGAGATCTGGCTGCGCGAGGGCAAGCTGCTCGACGTGGTGCGCGCGTCGATCGCAACCCCCGGGCTTTTCACGCCGGTGATCTACCACGGCACGGTGCTGGTCGACGGTGGCCTGGTGAACCCGGTTCCCGTCTCGATGTGCCGCGCGTTCGGCGCCGAGATCGTGATTGCGGTGGATCTGAGCTGGGGCAAGCTCGGTGCCTACCGCAACATGGGGCGCGAGCTGCCGGCGGCGCCGCCGCAGGAGCCGGGCTGGCGCGAGCGCCTGCGCGCCCGGTGGCTTAGCGCGCTGCGCGCGAAGGGCGAAGAGCCGGCGATCCCGTCGATCTTCGAGGTGTTCAACACCGCGCTCGACATCGTCGAGCAGCGCGTCGCGCGCAGCCGCCTTGCGGGCGAGCCGGCCGACGTGCTGATCACGCCGCTGCTGCCGAACTTCGGCGCGATGGAATACCACCGCGCCAAGGAAGCGATCGCCGAGGGGCGCGCCGCGGTCGAGCGGATGATGCCGCTCATCCAGCAGGTCATTCTCTAGCTGTGGAAATCAGCCTGCCGGTGACGCTCGCGGTCCTGGGAGCGGCGCTGCTGCACGCGTCGTGGAACGTGCTGGTCAAGTCGGGCGCGGACAAGGAGCTCGAGACGATCAACATTGCGCTCGGCTCCGGGCTGATTGCGCTCGTCGTCGCGATCTTTCTGCCGGCGCCGGCGCGAGTGTCGTGGCCCTGGGTCGCCGGCTCGGCGCTGGTGCACATCCTGTACTTCGTGTTCCTCGCCGGCGCCTACCGCTGGGGCGAGCTCTCCTATACCTATCCGGTGATGCGCGGCGGCGGACCGATGATCGTCGCGCTGGTCGGCGCTTCGCAGCGGGCAAGCACGACGGGCGCGCGACCGCGTTCGCGCTGGCCAATGCCGTGGTGATCGCGGCGTACACGCTGATCGACGGGCAGGGGGCGCGGCTCTCGGGCGCGCCGGTGAGCTATACGCTGTGGTTCTTCGCCGCCAACGGCGTCGTCATCCTGCTCTATGGCTGGCTGCGCCGCGGCGCCGCGGTCGGCAGCTATTTCCGCCGCAACTGGCGGCGCGCCATGATCGGCGGCAGCTGCGCAGTGGGCGCCTACGGCATCGCGCTGTGGGCGATGACGCGGGCGCCGATCGCCGTGGTGGCGGTGCTGCGCGAGACCTCTGTGGTCTTCGCCGCTGTCATCGCTTTTTTTGTCCTGAAGGAACAGCTGACGCGCCGGCGGCTCGTCGCCACCGGCGCGGTGTTGATTGGACTCGTCGCTCTGAAGCTTTAGACCGGCTGCAGCCTGCCCTCGTAAAGACGGACGCGGTCGCCCTGGTGCCAGAACGGCTGCGCTTCGCTCGCGAAGGTTTGCGTCGTGCCGTCGTCGTAGCGCACCGTCAATTCCCAATGCTTGGTGGCGCGCGCCTGCTTCTCGACCTGGTTGCCGACGAAGGCGCCGCCTGCTGCGCCCAGTATGGTGACCAGCTTGTTGTGATCGCCGATGTTGTGGCCGAGCACCGCGCCGGCAAGGCCGCCGCCGACTGCGCCGACGCCCTTGGCATCGCCTTTCTGCTCGACTTCACGCACTGACTGCACGATGCCGAGCAAGCCGGGGTTGACGATCGGCTGCGGCGCCTGCGCTACCGGGGGCGGCGGCGGCGCGTAAGCCGGCACTTCGGCGGCAGCGACGTGCTGCACCGGTTTCGGCTTCGCCGCTACATACTTCTTCACCGGCTGCGGAGCCGGCATGGCTTCCGGTGCGGGTGCCGGCGCGGGCTCGACGATCGCCGCGGGCGTCTGCACCGCGGCGACCGGCGTGGGCTCGCTCACGGCGCCCTTCGAGTGCGGGAGCAGCCCGGTGAGCGCGGCGATGCCCACCGCCGAGAAAAGGGTTAATGAAATCGCCGCCAGCGTCAGCAGCGGGTGCAGCTTCTTGGTGTTGGTTTCCATCGCGTCTTCCTCCTGTGTGTTTCGCGAACGTCCACAGGTTACGGACGCCGCCCACCCGCTACGGTGAGCATTGGTTACCAGATGTAACGAGTGTCAAGACTCCGGCCGCATGTGCGGGAACAGGATGACATCGCGGATGCTTGCACTGTCCGTCAGCAGCATCACCAGGCGGTCGATGCCCAGGCCCATGCCGCCCGCGGGCGGCATGCCGTATTCGAGCGCGCGGATGTAGTCGGCGTCGTAGTACATCGCCTCCTGGTCGCCGGCTTCCTTCATGCGCGCCTGCTCGAGGAAGCGCGCCGCCTGGTCCTCGGGATCGTTCAGCTCCGAGAAGCCGTTGGCGATTTCCTTGGCGTCGATGAAAAGCTCGAAGCGGTCGGCGAGCTCGGGATCCGAGTCGCGCCGCCGCGAGAGCGGCGACACCTCGGCCGGGAAATCGGTGACGAAGGTCGGCTGCACCAGGTGCTTCTCCGCCAGCGTCTCGAAGAGCATCAGCTGCAGCGCGCCCCAGCCTTGCTGTCTGGTCTTTCCCTGGTAAGTGACCTGCGAGCTGCCCGCGGCGGCGCGCACCAGGCGCTCGGTCAGGTCCATCATGTACTGCCAGTCCTCGTAGGCGGCGTAGCACTCGAGCATCGTGAACTCGGGGTTGTGGCGCGTCGAGATGCCTTCGTTCCTGAAGTTGCGGTTGATCTCGAAGACGCGCTCCATGCCGCCGACGACCAGGCGCTTGAGATACAGCTCGGGCGCGATGCGCAGGAAGAGCTCCATGTCGAGCGCGTTGTGGTGCGTCTTGAACGGCCGTGCCGCCGCCCCGCCCGGGATCGGCTGCATCATCGGCGTCTCGACCTCGAGGTAGCCCTCGGCGCGCAGCACGTCGCGCATCGTCTGGATCACCTGGCTTCGCTTCAGGAACACGTCCTTGGACCCGGGCGTGACGATCAGGTCGACATAGCGCTGGCGGTAGCGCACTTCCTGGTCGGCCAGGCCGTGGAATTTTTCGGGCAGCGGCCGCAGCGCCTTGCTGATGAGGCGGATCGCCTTTGCGTTGACGGTGAGCTCGCCCTTCATCGTCCTGAACACCGTGCCTTCGGCGCCGACGATGTCGCCGAGGTCCCAGTGCTTGAAGTGCTCGTAGCCCGGCGTGTCCTGCGTGATGTAGAGCTGGATGCGGCCGCTGCCGTCCTGCAGCGTGGCGAAGCTCGCCTTGCCCATGACGCGCTTCAGCATCATGCGGCCGGCCACCACGGCAGGCGCCTGGTCTTTTTCCAGGTCCTCTTTGGAGAGCGCGCCGAAGCGCTGGTGCAGGTCCGCCGCCAGGTCCTTGCGGCGGAAATCGTTCGGGTAGGCGAGGCCCGCGGCGCGCAGCGCCTTCAGTTTCTCGCGGCGCTCTTCGGTGAGCTTGTTGTCTTCTTGTTCCAGTTAAACCCCCTGTTTCAGGCTGGCCTCGATGTAGTCGTCGAGATCGCCGTCCAGCACGCGCTGCGTGTCGCCCTTCTCGACGCCGGTGCGCAGATCCTTGATGCGCGACTGGTCGAGCACGTACGAGCGGATCTGGTGGCCCCAGGCGATGTCGGTCTTGGCTTCTTCCAGCTTGTTGTGCTCGGCCAGGCGCTTTCGCATCTCGAGGTCGTAGAGCTTCGACTTGAGCAGCGACATGCACTCGGCGCGGTTGCGGTGCTGCGAGCGGTCGTTCTGGCTCTGCACCACGATGCCGCTCGGCATGTGGGTGATGCGTACCGCGGATTCGGTCTTGTTGACGTGCTGGCCGCCGGCGCCGGAGGCACGATAGACGTCGACGCGCAGATCGGCGGGGTTGATGTCCACCTCGATCGACTCGTCGACCTCGGGATAGACGAACACGCTGGCAAACGAGGTGTGGCGCCGGGCGTTGGAATCAAAGGGGCTCTTGCGCACCAGGCGGTGCACGCCGGTCTCGGTGCGCAACTGGCCGTAGGCGTAGTCGCCGATGACCTTGAGCGTCGCGCTCTTGATGCCGGCCACTTCACCCGGCGTGTGCTCGAGCACCTCGGCGGTGAACCCCTTGCGGTCGCAGTACTTGAGGTACATGCGCTCGAGCATGGCGGCCCAGTCCTGCGCCTCGGTGCCGCCCGAGCCCGACTGGATGTCGATGAAGCAGTTGTTCGGGTCGAGCGGATTGGAGAACATGCGGCGGAATTCGAGCGCCGCGACGTCCCTTTCCAGCTTATCCACGTCGGCGGCGACGCCGAGCACCGTCGCGTCATCGTTTTCGGAGCGCGCCAGCTGGAACAGCTCGGCGGCGTCGGCCAGGCTGGTGTCGACGCGGCGGATCGTGCCGACGGTGGCTTCGAGCGCCTTCTTTTCCTTGCCGAGGTCCTGCGCGCGCTGCGGGTTCTCCCACAGCTTGGGGTCTTCGAGCTCGCGGTTCAGCGCTTCGAGGCGCCGGGTCTTGGCTTCGAAGTCAAAGATACCTCCGCAGCTCCGCCGACCGCGCCTGCAGGTCGGAGAGGCTCGAGGCGATTTGATTGATGCGTTCCGCTTCCATTTATCTGGCTACCTTGTCTTCCCAATATAGGACCTCGCGGCGGAAATTAGATTCCGCCTCGGTGGCCTCGAGCGGCGCCACGGCCTCGCGCGCCGGGATCGACACCAGCGCCCTGCGCAACCCACCGCGCACCGTCGAGAGATAAAGCTGCACTTCGCCCGGCCGCTGCACCATGAACAGCACGTATTCGCCGTCGATGAACTGCGCGATGCGCAGCACCTCGTCCTCGCGGAAGCCGCGCTGCAGGGCATCGAGCAGCTCGGCGCCCGCGGCGCGCGGGATGCCCATCGCGTCGGCAACGTCGGCGCCGACATACCCCGGCACGCCGCGGCTCTTCAGCCAGCCGGCGATCGAGCGCAGGCCGGTGCCTTCGACGGTAGTCGTCGGTACCGCCGGTGCCGCAACCGCGCTCATGCCAACGCACGCCAGCACGGCGGCAAGCAAGCCTCGCATGGTCCCTCCCTTTCTTGGGACCTATTTTACGGGCTTGGGCGTGTACTCTTCAGCGATCTTGTCGTCGAAAAAGCTGGTCGGGTTCGGCGCCGCCATGAAGCGCCGGTAGACCTCGGGATAGACCCCGACGTACTGGTTGACCTGCCCGTTCGACATCTCGACCTCGAGCGTTTTGGTCGCCTCGTCGTAGCCGACCGAGCGCAGCTTCGAGGAATTGACGCGCTTTCGCTGCATCAGATTTTCTCTACCCGGATCTTGGCGCCCGGCTTGATGCCGGCGAGCGCTTTCGCGTCGCCGACGATGCTGCCGAGCACGTTGCAGCGGCTCGCCAGCTTGGGGCGCTCGTCGGTCGAGATCGGCGTGCGGCCGAAGGGCAGCGCGAGCGCATCGCCCTCGGTCCAGAAGCACACCGTGCCCGGCTCTACGATCTGCCTGGCGTCGGATTCGAGCTTCGCGCTTACCGGCGTCGAGAAATACACCTCGTCGCCCCAGGTCTGCGCGGCGGCCTCGAAGGGCAGGGCGGCCGCGAGCGCCTGAACCGTGGGCGTGTCGCGCAGCTCCGCCTGGAGCACGACTTTACCTGCGGTGATGCGCAGCTTCATCCGCCCAGCGTTGCGGTCCAGGGTGTCTTGCCGTCGAGCATGCCCTCGATGGCGCTGCCTTTGACGGTGCCGGAGAACTCGCCCTTGCGGCCGGCGAGCTTGAAGGTCAGCTTGTCGCCGCGCAGCTTCACGTCCTCGAGCGGCACGTCGTGCCCGTCGAGGCGCACGCTGCCCGAGACGCGCGTCAGCTGCTGCTTGAGCGAGAGCGTCGCCGGCTGCTTGCTGATGGCGGGCGGCATGTGCGCTTCCCATTTGCCCGCGACCTTGGCCGGCACGATGTAGAGATAGATCAGCGTGGTGGTGACGCCGCTGATCTGCACCTTGTCCTCGAGGTCCATCTGCACGTATTTCTCGGGGATCCAGCCGGTGAGCGGATAGTCGTGCGACACGATGCGTGTGCCGGGCCTGAGCTCGCCGAGGAATTTTTCTTTCAGCATGTTGACCGTGTCCGGCAGCAGGTACATCGTGATCACGGTGGCCTGCGAGATGTCGGTCTTGAAGAGGTCGGCCTTCATGAACTTCACGCGGTCGGCCAGGCCCTCTTTCTGCGCCGCCTCGTTGGCGCGCTTCACCAGGTCTTCCTTGATCTCGACGCCGAAGCCGCGCGCGCCGAACACCTTCGCCGCAGTGAGCACGATGCGGCCGTCGCCCGAGCCGAGGTCGATCAGGAAGTCGTTCGCGCTGACGTCGGCGTAGCGCAACATGTCGGAGACCACGCTTTGCGGCGAAGGCACGTAGGGCCCCGCGTCCTTGAAGGGCTGCAGGTCGGCGGCGGTGGCGGTATTGAGACTCAGTAGCATGGCGGCGGCGAGGCGCATCATGATTCGACGTGCTCCACGTTGAGCTGGACTGACTTCAGTCCGTTGAATTCGTTCACGCTGAGGCGGTAGGCGGCGCGCATCCGTCCCGGCAGGGGATCGAGCGCGCCGAAGCGCATCGCTTCGAATCGCCGCCCGTCCTTGGCGAGCACCAGCTTCAGGTGCCGCTCGCCGACGACGCGCTGGCTTTCGACGGCGAATGTATCGCAGAAGAGCGGCTGCGGAAAGCCTTGACCCCAGATGCCGTGTTCCAGCATGCGCGCGATGTCGAGCGTGCAGTAAGCCTGCTCCAAGGTGCCGTCGGTTTCCACCGTGCGCGTGCGCGCCGAGGCGGGCAGGGTCTCCTCCAGCGCCTGCTCGAACGAGGCTGCGAAGCGCGCGTATTCCGACTCGGCGATCGTCAGCCCGGCGGCCTGCGCATGGCCGCCGAAGCGCACGATCAGGCCGGGGGCGCGCTTGGCGACCAGATCGAGGCAGTCGCGCAAGTGCAGTCCCGGCACCGAGCGTCCCGAGCCTTTGAGGTTTTTGCCATCGGCGGCGCGCGCGAAGCAGATCACCGGCTTGTGCAGGCGGTCCTTGAGCCGCGAAGCGAGGATGCCGACCACGCCCTCGTGCCAGTCGGGCGCGAAGAACGTCGACTGGGCCTGCGCCTCCAGTGTTTTCAGCTTTTCCAGCGCCTGCTCGAGCATGCCGCTTTCGATCTTGCGCCGCTCGCCGTTCAGCCGGTCGAGCTCGCGCGCGCTGTTGGCGGCGCGCGCCTCGTCGTCGGTGATCAGGCATTCGATGCCGAGGCTCATGTCGGCGAGCCGGCCGGCGGCGTTGAGGCGCGGCCCGGCGACGAAGCCGAGGTCGAAGCTCGAGACTTCGGCCACGTTGCGCCCGGCGGCGCGCAGCAGCGCGGCGAGGCCGGATTGCGCCTTTCCGGCGCGAATGCGGTGCAAGCCCTGCGCGACCAGATTGCGGTTGTTTGCGTCCAGCGGCACGACGTCGGCGATGGTGCCGAGGGCGACGAGATCGGTCAGCGCACCCAGGTTCACCTCGGTCTTCAGGCAGCCTCGCTTCCTCAGCTCGGCGCGCAGCGCGATCATCACGTAGAACATCACGCCGACGCCGGCGAGTGCTTTCGACGGGAAGCTGCAGCCGTGCTGATTGGGATTCACGATGCAGTCGGCCTGCGGCAGCGCGTCGCCCGGCAGGTGGTGATCGGTGATCAGCGTGCCGATGCCGAGCGCGCGCGCGCGGGCCACGCCTTCGACGCTCGCGATGCCGTTGTCCACGGTGATCAGCAGATCGGGTTTTCTGTGCGCGGCGAGATCGACCAGCTCGGGCGACAGGCCATAGCCGAGCTTGAAGCGGTCGGGCACGAGGTAGTCGACGTTCGCGCCGAAGAGGCGCAGCGCGCGCATGCCGACGGCGCAGGCGGTCGCGCCATCGGCATCGTAGTCGGCGATGATCAGGAGCCGCTTGCCGGCCTGGATCGCATCGGCGAGCAGGGCTGCGGCCTCGCCCATGCCTTTCAGGAGCGACGGCGCCAGCAACCCCGCCGCGCTGTAGGCGAGCTCGGCTGCCGAGCGGATGCGCCGCGCGGCGTAGATCCTGGCGAGCAGCGGATGGATGCCGGCATCGATCAGCGCGCGGCGATCGACGTCCTGGTAGGCGCGCTCGATGATCTTCATGCGTAGTGCTCAAGCGGCTTTGGCCGGCGCCAGAAGCGGCGCAGGTCGCCGCGGATCGTCTCATAGGCGAGGCACTCGGCCGCGTCGGGCACGTGGATCGACACCATGCCGACGCGTCCCTCGCGCAGCGCGACGAGCAGCGGCGCGAACCAGTCGCGCTCGAGCGCCGCGACCGCCTCCTGGTATTGGCCGGTCTCGGAAAGCGCGAGCGGCACGCGCAGCGCGTCGAGCAGCACGAGATGCCGTCCCTCCTCGGGTGCGCGCTCGAGCCACGCTCCCGCCGAGGCCGGCAGCGTGCGATGGCGCAGTCCCGCGGCGCGCGCAAGGCCGAGCGCGATCGGCTCGTTCGCGCTCACCGACTGCCAGTGCGTCGTTTGCACCTCCGGCGCGCGACCCGCGCCCCATAGCCAGAGGCTGTTCACCGGCGGCTCGCCGCGCGCCTCGCGCGCCTCGTTCACCGGATGCGAGTGCAGCACCATCTGCGCTTCGTTGAGCAGCTGGTGCGACGGCGAGCCGCCGGCCCCGGTCTGCAGCCCGAGGCCGACGTCGCGTCCGGCGAATTCGAGCGGTGGTTGCGCATCGATCGGCAGCGCTTCGGCGAGCTCGGCCACCCAGCGCTCGGCGTCGATCACGCGCAGCTTGAGCAGCGGCGCGAAATGCCGGTTGAGCGCCTCGCACAAGGCGTCGGCTTCGTCGCGCTGCAGCTGCAGGCACGCGCCCGGCGCCAGGATCAGCCGGTCGCGCATCAGGCGCAGGTGGACCGGATCGGCGCGCGTCCAGAGCTGCGATCCCGGCTCGCCGTCCGCGCCGAGCAGCGTGAGCGCGCCTGCGGGGAGCGGTCCGCTGCCAAGCTCGAAGGCATCGTGCAGCCAGGCCTCGAGGCTCTGCGACTCGCCGCTCATGCAGCGACCGCGCGCGAGCAGCAGCTCGACCGACGGCTGGCGCGCCGCTGCCGCAGCGGCGAAGAGCCCCGGAACTACGAGCTCGCAGTGCATCGCGCGAGCGGCACCACGCGCGCGCCGGGCTTGGCGAGATGGCGCGACAGGATGCGGTAGTGGTCGTAGTCGAAGCGCGGCCGCTCATCCAGCAGGTCGGCCATCTCGGGCTCGCAGCGCGCGGCGCCGAGATAGCACCAGCGGTCGACCGCGTGTATTTCGGTCGCGTCGCGCGCCGCATCGGTCTCGACGATGCCGATGGCGCCGGCATAGGGCCACGCAGGAGTTTTTAGATTGGCGAGCGCAGCGGCAAGGCG
>WNFN01186438.1_pt1 | contig 13425 bp, 11 predicted proteins | sample 5400161 | NCBI WGS metagenome assembly WNFN01 (sample SAMN13153353, study PRJNA577476) | soil metagenome | isolation source: 80 cm saprolite on Douglas fir-dominated hillslope | place: USA:California | collected 2013-09-17
GGCTTTCGCAGGAGCAAAGCTTTCATGCTGCGGGTTATAAAAGCGAGCGAATTCATGCGATGTTTCTGAACAGCGACATCGATTACCGCCATTTTTACTTCGATGGTGATCTCAATCGCGACGAGAGCTCTGATGAACTCAATCAACGCTACTTGCGCGGCGCTTTGAAAACGGGTATCTCCGCAATTGCAAATTGCCTGGCAAGTGCCGGAAGAGACGTCCGGGACGTGGATTTCTTGGCTGTCTGTACTTGTACGGGTTACGTATGTCCGGACTTGAGCACCTGGTTCATCGCAAACATGGGCTTTAGAGATGATGTTCAGAGGGCTTCTATCATAGGGCTAGGCTGCGCCGCCGCGGTGCCCACGCTGCAACGCACCGTTGATTTTGTGCGAGCGAACCCGAGCCGGACCGCCTTGCTGGTGGCTGTCGAGATCTGCTCGGCATGCTATTACACCGACAAAAGTATTGAAACCGTGGTCGGAAACGCTATTTGCGCCGATGGGGCGGCGGCGTTCCTCCTCGCCTCAACCAATTCAGGCAAAGACTGTTATCCGGAAATCATAGATTTCCAGACCTTCCTTGCTTCTGACCAGATCGAACAGGTCGGGTTAAGACATCAGCAAGGTAAGCTGCGAATAGTCCTCGGGGCTTCCATTCACAGAATGGCCGGTCCGATGATCGAAAAGGCTCTTCAGCGCTTGCTTCAGCGACACGGGCTTTCCAGGTCCGGAATCCGCTTTTGGGTGGTTCATCCCGGCGGGCGCAAGGTGATCAATAGTGTCCAAGAACACCTTAATCTGACCGATGAGCAAATGCTGTTTTCACGAGCTGTCCTGCGAAATTATGGAAATATGTCTTCCGCAACAGTAATGTTCGTTTTGGACAAAGTGGTGCGGGATGGCGACCCACATCCCGGTGACTGGGGAGTTATGGTGGCATTGGGTCCGGGCATGGCTGCCGAGGTAGCGCTTCTGCGATGGTGATGCGCATCTTGCCACCGTGGAAGCTGCTGCGTTTCTGTTGGCGCGTCAGACGAACCGCTCTGTGGACAGAGTTCAAGCCGCTTTTAACACGTCATCTATCTGCTGTCTTGCACCCGCGCAAGTGGCTCTCAGCTCAAGCAATGAGCTATGGCGGTTCACCTCCGCCGCCTTTATTTCAAGTAGCGACAGGCTACTGGCTATCACAAGCAGTATATGTTGCCGCCAAGCTCGGCGTTGCCGACCTGCTGAGGGATGGACCTAAATCCTGCAACTGGCTCGCCGCAACAATAGGAGTGGATCAACAGGCCTTGTCGCGGCTTATGCGAGCATTGTCGGACGCGGGAGTCTTTGCTCACCGGAAAGACGATTGTTTTGCGCTGTCTACGCTGGGACAAACCCTGCAGAGCGATTTCCCAGGATCCCTGAGAAGATGCGTAATTACACTCGGTGAAATTCATTATCAGGCCTGGGGAAGTTTGCTTCATAGTGTGCAAACAGGGTCGCCAGCATTCAATCACGCGCTTGGATTCGGTTTGTTCGAATACTTGGGCCGGAACCCCGAATCGGCAGCGACATTCAACCAAGGCATGAGCGACCTGTCGTCGATGCTGGCCTATGCCGTTCTGATGTCTTACGACTTCTCGGGAATCGCTTCCATTGTCGATGTCGGGGGCGGGCAGGGAAAATTCCTGCGAAGGATTCTGGAGGTTTATCCGGAGATGACAGGCACAGTGTTCGATCTGCCTTCGACGGTTGCGACGGCGAAGGAATACCACAACGACGGGCAATCGCGCGGACGCTGCTCCCTCTTCGGCGGAGACTTTCTCAAGGATGTTCCTGTTCGTGCTGATGCTTACACGCTGTGTGGCGTCATCCACGATTGGGATGATGACCGCAGTGTCCGGATTCTGAGGAATTGCCGCAGAGCGATGGCCCAAAATGGAAGAGTTTTGTTGGTGGAAACGGTTGTGCCGGATACCCATGCGGATTGTTTCAGCAAGCTTCTCGATTTAAACATGCTGGTGATGACGGGCGGACGTGAACGCACCAAAGCCGAATTCTCTGCACTATTCGACGCTGCGGGCTACAGGCTGACAAAGATCTTTCCAACTTTGGCCCCGCAGAGCGTAATCGAAGGTAGACCAAAGTGACTCAAGCAACGGTTTTCCCTTTGAGGGAGTGGTAAGCACCATATGCTGGCCGAGCTGGGCGTAAACACTATCTTGCAATAACAATTTCAGTTTTCCAACGACCCTAAGCGTTCAGCGTGCCCGACCCCATCAGTCTTAATTATGACCGGGAGACGCCTCTCAGCGGCTCAAGACTGCTTCTTAGAGAAGAGGTCAGCCCACCACACGCCAAATCAAGCGACACATTCCTTTGCACCTGACGGAAGAAGTACCCGCTAAACGGCGCGAAGGCTCGTGTGAAACGAGAGCTCCATTTCGGCTCTCCTACGAATATTCCTTCGCTTGGCCCAAGCTTCTGGGGCTTCCGTTTAGCGGGTTTCGTCCTGCTCACGTTCAGCGGGCTCGGCCACTATTCTCTAAGGTAGAACATAGCGTATGTTAGCCCACGCCATGCTGCTGCGCGCGTTTTTTGGTGTACCTGCCGGCACCACCCAGGGCGAACGAGTGAGATAGCTGAACTGGGTCATTAATTGCAGGGCACCGTATTGCGGGTTTTTCCAGAAGGTCGTAACCCAATCGAGGGTGGGTTCCTGGATGGAGCGATTAGCCGCATTGCTGGAACCTGGTCCACCAAATCCCACGAAGGTGTTGGGTTTTGCGCCGGCACTGGTATCCAGGAAGAAGTTCCGCTGGAAATAGTCTCCGCCGTAGTATGCGGCAAGCAGAGTTTTTTTGTTCAACTGCCACTCAAACCCGCCGATTCCCGATTCCGCGTGTACTAGAGATAGAGTTCCGTCCGGACGCAGGACCGCATCCGGCCCGCTTCCGAAAATGTAGCGGCCTCCGCCATCGCTGTAGAACGTCGTGACAAACAGGCGGAAGTTCTTGACGATCTCCAAATTTAGATTGATCGAACCACCACCGCCAGTCACACTATTCGTGGCGGTGCCGAGTCCGGGCAGTGCTCTCAGCCTGGTGATCAATCCGACGGCTTCCACATGAAAATGCTTGCCGCCGAGATCGGTGTCGTAGGTTATCTTAGGAATGACGTCCGGCATCACGTTGGGAGTGGTCGTCTGGTTGGCGATGTCAAACTGCGAAGTGACAGCCGCATTGTTGAAAGCGGCCGGAAAAGTTATCTGTCCAGCCTGGCCGGCAAACTGGTCAGGGTTCTCCAACGCCAGACCCAGGCCCCAATGATCATTGGGGTGGAAGATGGCACGCACCTGGGCGGCGCGGGTCCAGGTCAGCCCCAATTGGTAGTTGGCATCTACGTTCTGCGTGTAGAAGACATCCGAAGGCAAGGCGGACAGTCCGGAACGGTTAGGAGTGAGAAAGCTCCAAGCTTGTCCTCCCAGAAATTCCCATTTCTTGTGTCTCACATCCACCCAGAATTGCCGTAAACGCATAGTACTGGAGTTGCTGGTGACATTGAGATTTGCCGGATCGTTGCCATGAAAATCCATTTCATAGTACCCGGTAACATCATTCCCCTTGAAGCTGTCAGTTGCCTTTAGCGTGATGCGCGAGTTTTCTGCGGTAAACCGCGTCTCGCTGAGCTGACCCGGAATCGTGTTGTGGAAGGGGATGGAAAAGAAATTGGTTCCATAGCCGGTGCCCGGGTTGGTGTTACGCCAGAACGCGGTCAGGTCTACGAAACCTCCGGGTGTAAACTCGGCTCCGCCAATCCGGAAGGAAAGCGGAGATTCTTTGGGTTTCTCATCCTGTGAGGAAGCAGCCAATGTCGGCGTATTGTTGGTTAATGAGGTATTGACGATGCGTGGAGGAACATTGCCGGACTTTGTGGATGCATTCTGCTTGTCGGTGACCTGCTGCCGTAAGGTTTCGATTTGTCGGCTCTGCTCAACGATTGCCTGGTGCTGCAGACCAATTTCCTCTCGTTGCTGAGTGATTTGTTGCTGCTGTTCGGCAAGCAACCGGCGCAGGACCATGATTTCGTTCCCCACCGCACTTGAATCGGGTAGGGTGTTGGTGGGGCTCTGGGCCAACATCAAGCCGGCTGAGAGCAAAAGGAAGCAAAGCCTCCATACAAGTCGCATTATTTATTCTCCTCGTGTCGTATTTTGCTGGAATCAACACTCACCGTGATAAAACGCGTGGTGGTGTCACAGTCCATAACTGTCGGAGCAGCCTGGAATAATTAGCAGTCTGTTAACGGACTGTTAAATTCTGATGAAAAAACCTGAATCGATGGAATATTGTTTGCACACATGCCGCTCTGTAGCCTCCTCCGAAGGGTCGGGATGACCTTGGCGACGCCCTCCAGCACCCAGCGGTGGGTTCGTCCGGCCATGGCATAACCGGTTTGCAGAGTTATGTCGAGAATCTACAAGGAATAAAAGCCACCTCTTCACTCCGTTTTCCGAAGACTGGTGACACATGAGCACATATAAGCCGCCGAACCGTGGGTTTATCCAAAGGAATAAGTGCGGCTGATCTGGAATAAAAGTTCTTGACCTGAGTTCTTTAGTAGGCAGAAGCATTAGCCAATAGGAATCAAGGAGATAAGTAATGAGCGGAAAGAAAAAGGATGAGATATTGCACAATCACAACAATGATGGGATTGACCGCAGAGGTTTTCTTCAGTGCATGGCCTGGGCGGGCACCGGAGTGGTTTGGACAATCGCAGCCGGTGGCATTCCCACGTCGCGTGCTTTTGGCCAGGCTGCCCATCACAAGGCCGGTAAAGGCGATTTGCACTTTCTTCAGATCAGCGACAGTCACATTGGCTTTAACAAGCCAGCCAATCCGGATGTCAGCGCCACCCTTCAAGCCGCGATAGACAAGATCAATGGATTAGCCGATGCTCCTGAATTCATTATCCACACCGGCGATCTTACCCATTCCTCCAAGCCCGAAGAATTTGATGCCGTGCAGCAAATCCTGAAGGGAGCCCACACCAAAGAGATCTTCTATGTGCCCGGCGAACACGACACTTCCATCGACGATGGCAAATTGTATCTCGAGCGTTTTGGTAAAGGAACGAAGGGTACGGGCTGGTACAGCTTCAACCACAAAGGAGTTCACCTAATCGGATTGAACAACGTGACCCAGACTGAGGGGATGGGCAAGATAGGCGACGAGCAACTTGAGTGGCTGGAGGGTGACCTGAAGGGAATCTCCAGCAGCATGCCCGTCGTTCTGTTTGCGCATATTCCTCTTTGGAGTATCTATCCTGACTGGGGATGGGCCACCTCAGACAGCGAGCGAGCGATGTCGTATCTGAAGCGTTTTGGATCGGTAACGATTCTGAATGGGCATATTCACCAGATCATGCAAAAAGTTGAAGGCAACGCTACTTTTCACACGGCGATGTCCACGGCTTTCCCCCAACCCGCCCCAGGTTCGGCGCCAGCGCCGGGACCGATGAAAGTCCCAGCAGAGCGCCTGCGATCCGTGCTTGGGTTGACAGATGTTCACTATGTCGCTCAGAAGCACAGCCTGGCCGTTGTAGATTCGCCCCTTGCCCCTCCTCCCGATGGCGCTACGCCGTCATCCTCCCGGACTTCAACGCCCGACCTCCACGCCTCCGATTCCTTGGCGGAATAGGAATCATCACATATGGACAACCAGATCAGAAAGAAACGTAAACAGTTGTTTTGCCGCGCTTCGGCCGGACTGGGGCTGGCAGCCTTCGCGCTAGGAATCATTTTCTTCCCACTCGTACCTTCTGCTTTCGCCTCTAGACAGGGGGAAAGCGAGAAGGGGGATGTCAAGCGTGGGCAGGAGGTGTTCGAGAAGCGCTGCACTGGATGTCACTCTCTGGACGAAGACAAGGAAGGGCCAAGACTTCGGGGCGTTTATGGCAAAAAGGGAGGCACTCTCTCCTCCACCTTCGAGTATTCCGATGCGTTGAAATCGTCCAACGTTACATGGGATGCTGCTTCCTTGAACCAGTGGATGGAGGACCCCGAAAAGATTATTCCCAACAGTAATATGTTCTTCCGTGTTCCAAGAGCTCGCGAGCGAGCTGACGTTATCGCTTATCTTCAACAGTTACAAACTCAGTGAAGGAGAGTCGCGGTATCTAATTGCGAAACGACGGTTGCTTTGTTGGCGACGACGGCCGCAGGAGAAGTGAGAATATGAAAATTAAAATCACCTGGACACTGCTAGGCTTTGCCGTCGCCGCCATCCCTTCTTGTTTTATTCATCCGTTCGGCATGGTGAAACAAGCAAATTCGCCCAAGCCGCTTTTTGTCGGGGCGCAGATTGAAAGTCCGATACTGAATGTAATGCGCAAATCATGTGCCAACTGTCACTCGGAACAAACGGATTGGCCATGGTACAGCTACGTTCCGCCCGCATCATGGATGGTGGAAAAGGATGTTCGAGACGGGCGTGATCATTTCAACATGTCACATTGGGACGAATACTCGGCAGAGAAGCGCATAGAGATTATCTCTGAAATCGCAGTGATGGTTAGAAATAAGCAAATGCCCCTTCCCCGGTATACATGGTTGCACTCGGACGCGAAATTGAGCGAAGTTGACATCGCGTTGATCGATCATTGGTCGCACGCCGAACGCAGACGGCTACGGACAGAGACCGTGCCCAGCGGGGAAAAGTAGAGGACATTCTACGCATGTCTATCAAATCGCTATTTCAAACTTTATCCCCAGAACGCTACCTTGGTTTGGCTATAGCCGTTCTCGCTTTCGGAATCATGGCCCTTGTGCATTATTCAGCTGCGGTATCTGGTTCTGCACTGGCGGACAGTGGAGATGCGAACCGGGGCCAAGACTTGTTTCGCAGACGTTGCGCTTCCTGTCACAAACTCGATGCAGAGAAGGAAGGCCCGAGGCTACGTGGTGTTTTTGGTCGAAAGTCGGCCAGCATCCAGAGTTTTACTTACTCTGACGCACTGAAAAGCGCGAACATCATCTGGAGCGCTGATTCACTGGATAAATGGCTGACAGATACCGATAAATTCATTCCTGATAATGATATGAATTTGAGCATCAAGGACGCCCAAGAGCGGGCTGACATTGTTGCATATCTCAAGCAAATGTCGAGTCCGTAATATTTCAGAGTGAGGTGTGCTTCGCGAGAAATGTGAAAACAAATGATGCAATGCGATCGCGCGGTACATTGTGACGCTCAACGGACAAGAGCCGTCGCGGAAACCAAAAGACTGGCGGGCCGAAGGATTCACCATTCTGTAAACAGTAATAGATGCAGCGAATAAATTAAGCTCTGTAACTTTGACGAACCTCAGCTGCGATTTGCCGGTTGGTCAAGAGCTTTCCTAAGGAGGATCCAAATATGATGCGACGTACCATCTTTCTGTGGTTGTTACTATTAGGCTTGCCTGGGTTTGCCACAAATGACGCGCGGGAGAGATCGTTTGATGGCGAGATTTCGGACAGTCAATGCGGGTTTAATGTCCATTCGCTCGGCCGGTCTCATGAAGAAATGATGAAGACAGGCAACATGGGCAAGACCCCAGCAGAATGTGCTGCGAAATGTGTCGGCAACATGGGAGGGCAGTTTGCTTTTGTATCGAGTAATAAGAAAAATGCCTACAAAGTTGAACCACAGGACCTTGTAAAAGACTTTGCAGGTCAAAGGGTCAGAATCCAGGGCCATTTGGTGAATGGCCTACTCCACGTCAGCTCCGTTAAGCCACTGTAGGCCCGCTCAAATCTGCGAGACATCAAGGGAAAGGGTGCAGCCAATTTGTCACGCCACCATTTATTGAGTCGACTGGCAATCAGACTTTTCCCAGCCCAAGTGTGACCAGGGCTTTGCACGGGGCGTTATTGACTGGCCCCCAAATTGCCCCGGGCGAGAACGGAGAGAACAGCCACAGACAAACTTGTCGTCAGCTTTATCGTGACAACCTCAAACGTCCCGGAGCACCCGTTGCATTTCCAGTTTCGCTGTGGAGAAGTTGTAACAATTGCGGAAGTCTTCACACTGCTGGCAGCCCTGCCACGCGTTCAGGTCAATATCCAGTTTGCGGTCTCTGTGACCTGGCCCCTGGCTGTTTATGGAGATCTGAAACACTCTGCCGGCCACTTTTTTCCCGAACTGAAGTTGCTCCAGGTCAGGGTAAATGGTGCCAAAACAATTTTTCATGTGCTCGGCCTCTTCTGCGTAACAGGACAGTCGCGGCCTAATCGGCCGCGACTTCCTTGCGATTAGGAATGTTGATGTCTTTGATGTCCCAGCCGAGCCCCTGCGCCACTGCGGCTCCGTATGCGGGGTCCGCTTGCTTGAAGTGCCAGAGTTGCCGCTCCTGAATGATGTCCGGCACGTTCTTCATGCTGGCAACAACGTTGCCGATCAGCCGCTCGCGCTCGTCGGGTTTCATCAGGCGAAAGAGGTTTCCCGGCTGCGTGTAGTTGTCATCGTCCAATCGGTGATTGTGGCGGTACACCGAGCCGGAAATGTTCCGCGGATGCTCGCGGAAAGAAGGATCCTCGACCGGGCCATTGAAGCTGTTGGGCTCATAATTCTGCGCTGACCCGGAGTTACCGTCGAAGCGCATAGCGCCATCCCGGTGATACGTATGGACCGGACATTGTGGCCGGTTGACCGGCAATGCGTCGTAGTTAGCCCCCAGTCTATAGCGATGAGCGTCGGGATAGGAGATCAGTCTGGCCTGGAGCATCTTGTCTGGCGAGTACCCCATGCCAGGCACAAGATTCTTGGGCTCAAATGCCGCCTGCTCCACTTCCGCGAAGTAATTTTCGGGGTTGCGGTCAAGCACCAGGTCGCCGATGTCGAGGAGGGGATAGTCTTTGTGTGGCCAAACTTTCGTGAGGTCAAAGGGATTAATGTGATAATTTTCCGCTTCTTTCTCTGGCATGATCTGTACGCTGACGCGCCAAGCGGGAAAGTCGCCTTTCTGAATGGCGTTAAACAGGTCGCGTTGCGCGTAATCGGGGTCCGCACCTCTCATGACGTCGGCCTGCCCACGGGTGAAGTTCCGGATTCCTTGCTTGGTCTTGAAGTGCCATTTTACGTAGACAAGCTCATTCTTGCTGTTAATGAGGCTGAAGGTATGGCTGCTGAAGCCGTCCATGTGCCGATAACCGTCGGGCGTGCCACGGTCCGAGAAGAGAATGGTGACCTGGTGAAGCGATTCCGGCGAAAGCGACCAGAAGTCCCACATCATGGTGGGCGACTTGAGATTTGTCTCCGGGTCCCGTTTCTGGGTATGAATGAAATCGCTAAACTTCAGCGGATCGCGAATGAAAAAAACCGGGGTGTTGTTACCCACCATGTCCCAGTTGCCTTCTTCGGTATAAAACTTGAGGGCAAAACCTCGAGGATCGCGTTCCGTATCTGCTGAGCCTTTTTCGCCCCCAACAGTTGAAAAGCGCAGAAACGTCGGAGTACGCTTGCCGAGGCTGGAAAAAAGCCGGGCACTGCTGTACCTGGGCATGTTCGCGTTGGTGCAAACAAAATAGCCATATGCGCCGGAGCCCTTGGCATGGACAACGCGTTCGGGGATGCGCTCACGATTGAAATGGGCCATCTTTTCGAAGAGCAGAAAATCTTCGAAAACGACCGGGCCTCGCGGACCGACCGTCAGTGAATTCTGATTGTCGCCCACAGGCCGTCCTGATGTGGTTGTGAGTTGTTTCTTTTCCACGCTCTTCTCCTCGGGGCATTGCAGCAGTACAGATTTAGTGTATATTCCGCAATTTATGCTAAAAGACGTGTTTACTATATTTGATATAGGGCGCTACTATTACTAGCGGGCGTCCTAATGTAACGAGTCCCTCGAGTGTAGAGTTGAACCGGCATTCACCCATCGACTTCACGAGCAGGAAAACATTGATAACCTCGAAGCGCATCGCTTCAGGGACAATGTTCTATATTTGTTACTCTGACCGATTCGAGAATCCATTGTGCAAGGGAGTTGAGCGGGCCCGCCTAAAAACCAACGGGCCTTTGGCAATGCAAACAAATCTGCTATTACGGCTGAGCACCGCGAATTGGGCCGATTCCGGGACGATCCCAGCGCTTGCTCATCCATAAATACCGAGGAGGTTGTAATTGTCCTCAGGTCGCGTTGTCTTTTCCGTCTTCTTTTTGTGTTCCTTCTTTGCTTTGGCATGTTTGTGAGATTTTTCCTGCGCGACCCTCCGTTCCTTAGTGGACCGGCTATCTTGCCCTCGGGCGAGCCCAGCCCCAAACGTGAGAGCCATCAGCGCCGTGATTGCGAGTAAGCGCCTATAAACAATTGTCATGATAATTCTCCTACTCTCTTGTAGTTGTCAGATGGTATTGTTAAAAAAGCGTGTTCATTGAGATTTAGCCGGAGAATATAGACCCGGCTCGATCACGGGCTTTTCATCGATCCTCCAAAAGGTACGCTTCTTATTCCAATAGAACCAAATCTAGCCAGTTTTATTCCCGTGAGCGCACCAAAGCCTTCGGAGGGGCCAGCTCACCGTTGAGAAGCTCGGAGGCAGCCAAAATGCGCGTGCATCTCGGCATCGCTGTTTCCTCCCCAGCTCAACTTGTTTCTTGAGCTTCACCTCGATGCACTAAGAGCTAACCTTCCGCCAAAATGCCAGGAGAGCCGAGAAAGTTGTGGGATTACGCATGGTCTAGCTCAGATGATGAACCCGAATGCCCGCCGCGGCCTTGCGCCGGCCGGTCGTCTGCGGTTCGTCGATGCGGGCCGGCTTGAAGTTCCTCTTGTTCCGCCTGTTTGGCTCTCATTTGTAAATCTTTGCGGATATTCACGACGTGCTTTCTGGCACTGCGAAAGCCGTGCCGTTGCATCATGCTAGCCGCTTCCACCCGAAAGGATTCGAACTCCGCATCTGAACAATAGTCCTTCAGATATTCTAAGAGGCTGCTTAAACGCTCAGACGGAGACGGTTCGTTCGCATATCCCTCGATTGCCTCCAGGAAAGATTGCATTGTGTCCAGATCGTCCTCGATCAAAATGTTTTGAATCTGGCAGCGACGTTCCTTTTCCGGAATCATCTCGAGGCAGGCTGCTAAGGCACGTCGCGTCTCTTCATGTCTACGGCGCACGATTCGTTCCGTGCGTGACATCGAATGGGCGTGTACCTGTCTGTCAACGCATAATATTCGTGCCTTAGCAAACTCGCGGCCGAGGTTCTTCAGCAAGTATGTCGTGAAAGTTAACGAACCAGCGTAAAGTGAAAAATGTTGCCGCAAGCTAACAAACTGCATTTGCAAGCGACGAGACGCGAGAGTCATTGCCAACAAAGATAAGCCGATGCCACACAGCAAGCCGCGATTCAACCTCCGATGCTTGCGTGAGACCTTCGCCTTCAACGTCACGATGTCGATCGACAGTCCCTGAAGATTGTGAATTAGGTCCTGGTTAGGATCCGTTGTGCTCTCTTCAGTGCTCCGCCTCCAATGAAGTGAAGACAGAAAAGTGTCAGGGAAATCAACTACATTCTGTCCAATGGCTACCACGCGCTGTGATGACGGTAGTTGGGGTCCGAAATTATGCCCCATCTGTTCGCTGATTATCTCTGTTCTATTGTCCTTTGGTGCTGGATCGGCATATTTTGTTACACACAAACGATTGTGAATGTCCGAGAAACGGATGACATAATATATGTTGGAAGCGGGAACTGAGCTTTGGATCGGCGGGCAATCTAATTGGTCGGTTTTTCTCACAAGGACCGGATATAAGCCAGACAATTGCTTAACCAAGGCCTCAGCCGTCGCGTTTGCGATGGCTGAAAGGTAGTCGGGGCTTCCCGAGAGGGCGTCATTCCAATGGGGCACGAGCAGGGCGGCCAGGCCTGAAACAAATCCTGTGGAAGCGGCAAAGACGAGGGCCAGACAGAATAGCTTGTTTCGCTGCCATTTAATGTTTTCTGCGAACGCGTGCGATGAGTGTCGAGAAGGTTCACGGTGCATCTTGCAACTGTCCAGGTGAATTGTTTACCGAGCCCATGGAAAAGCCGCTGACGGCTGCTCGTGAACTTTAACTAGCCTTGCATAAATCTTATTCCATGGTTTCTCCGGGGACTTGTAATTTGTGCTGTTGCGTGACGGTCGCGGCAGGGTGTCGCCAGAGAAATGGCAGGCCAAGCGCAACCGAAAGAGATTGAAAAGTGACTCCGAGACCCTCCTTTACGTCGTAAGAGGACATACCCACATATCCGCGCGGGACCGAGCGAGCAGCAGCGACCGGCTAAATTTGCTTTGGTCGAAAATCCATTTAACCTTAGCCTTAAGAAAGCGCTAGCCTGCCGGAGGTCATCTGCGGCTATAAGTTCTTGGGGCCTATACTTTTTTAATTCAATACCTAGACTTTTTTATCTGCTTTGGGATCACTATTTCGACTAGCTTTGATTCCTCGCTCTGATCTAGATATGTCGGGATTGCTTTAATGAAGATCTCAACAAGAGCTTAGGTCCCGATCAGCAGAAGAATAACTGTTTGGGCAAACAGGCAGGAAGGTTAAAACATGATCTGGCAATCATCACGCATTGTGACGGGAATTGTTGCTGTAATTGTCCTCGCTGGAGCGGCCCTGGGGGCCGAGAACAGTGCGACTTCGGCAAATGCAAAAAGCAAGGAAACCGAGCCCGCAAACGGCGCTTCAGCCGCGGCGCCAAGTATCAACTCAATCAGTGATCCGCTCTTGCGCCTAATGGTGACTCAAGGGGTTGTGAGTATTGGTGATGTGCAGGCCCTTGCGGCACTTTCTTCGGCTGAGTTGCGGGATAAGCTGTTGCTTCTGCTCTTGTCAAAGAACAAGAGCGCCTTAACGACAGCAGATATCACCGCATTGAAGGCTACGACGGAATCTGTCCCACCCGCGGACGCCTCCGGTGAGTCCAGCCCTTCGGCCACCGCTGGCGGATTGCAAACCAGCGGTCCTCCCCAGCCTCCCAAGACATCGCCTCCGTCTGGCCCCGTGCCAGCAATAGCCCCGATTCGCCCGTTACAGCTGGATCCTTCGAAACATGAAGGTTTCATACCGGATATTAAAATCGGAAAAAATATCAACATTAAGCCTTATGGGTTCTTTAAGGCTAGCGCCGTGTATGACACGTCTTCGCCTTACGGCAATGATTTCCCATTGCCCGGATTTAACGCGATGCCGAACACGGTGGATGCCATCCCCGAGTTCCACGTTAAAGCACGGTTCTTCCGTTTCGGTAGCAATTTCGAATGGCTGGACAGTCCGAGCCTTATTGTCACAGGAAAAGTCGAAGCGGACTTCGAAGGTAATTTCAGCCGTACGAACAATCGCAATATTAGTGCAATCCGCTCCAATGCACTACAACTCCGCCTGGCATATGGTCGGGTTGACTGGAAGCATTCCG